>OFDC01000436.1_pt1 | contig 32337 bp, 20 predicted proteins | sample 1520941 | NCBI WGS metagenome assembly OFDC01 (sample SAMEA94258168, study PRJEB24077) | hot springs metagenome | biome: Aquatic biome; feature: Water | place: India | collected 2012-12-06 | depth 5 m | reverse complement strand
TATTAATCCTAAATATTAAACTACTCCGTCAGGAGTTTTATATCGGTAGAAATAAACGAAAAGTAGAAATTACTGCTCCGTCAGGAGCTATACCAACTGCAATGCTAAAACACACCTAACAAAATGGCTAATACTTTCACACAAATACATCTGCATTTAATATTTGCAGTAAAATTTAGACAAAACCTCATTCAACGAGAATGGAAAGATAAACTTTATAAATACACAACTGGAATCATACAAAACAATGGTCATAAAGTTTTGATTATTAACGGAATGTCCGACCACATTCATATTTTAATCGGATTTCGCAGTACCCAAACTCTTGCTGATTTGATGCGAGATATTAAACAAATGACCTCTCTTTGGATAAATGAAAATAAATTAACTAAAAGTAAATTTGCTTGGCAAGAAGGTTATGCCGCATTTTCTTACGGACAATCTCAACTACCAATTATTATAAAGTATATTGAGAATCAAGAAGAACATCATAGAAAAAGAACATTTTTAGAGGAATATAAGGAATTTTTAAACCTATTTGAAGTTTCATTCGATGAAAAGTATATTTTTAAGGAACCTGAGTAAATTGGTTTAGCTCCTACGGAGCATTTCGAATTTAGAAATAATATTTGCTACCGATATCTAACTCCTAACGGAGTACTTACACAGCACTGATTGCAATCACTTTACAATCATAATAAAGAAATCAAAAATTATTATTCAATAAATTCAATCATGAAAAAATACCTACTATTACTCGTTGCTTGTATTTATTTATGGTCATTCAAACCAAGTGGGCATCAGCTTTCCGCCCCCCCTAAATTACCTGAAGATGTAGCCATTGCCTATAAAAACTTACCTACAACCTTAGACTATAATCTTCATGTAAAACCAATTTTATCAGATAAATGCTTTGCTTGCCACGGCCCAGACAAAGCCAAACAAAAAGCAGGCCTTCGATTAGACTTAGCAGAAGCTGCTTACGCCCAACTTCCCGAAAGCCCAGGGAAAGTGGCAATTTCACCCAAAAATTTAAAGAAAAGTGAGGTTTTTCATAGAATAGTCTCGAATGACCCAACTTACGTGATGCCTACACCCAAATCACATTTGAGCTTATCGGCCTACGAAAAAGCGGTTATCATCAAATGGATTGAAAATGGTGCAGTTTATCAACCTCATTGGGCTTTCGTGAAACCACAAAAAAGAGCAATTCCTTGTCTTAAAAATACGCTTGCTTTTTCTCCCATTAATCAAATTGATAATTTTATTTTCAGTCGCTTAGAACAAGAAGGTTTGTCGGCCTCAAAAGAGGCTTCAAAGGAAATTTTGCTGCGTCGTTTGTCTTTTGATTTAACTGGCCTGCCCCCAACTCTCGAAGAAATTGATGTTTTTTTGGATGATAATAGCCCCAATGCCTACGAAAAACAAGTAGATAGGTTACTAAATTCGCCACATTATGGTGAAAAAATGTCCACTGATTGGCTTGATTTAGCTCGCTTTGCCGATTCTCATGGTTATACTGTTGACCGACTTCGAGATATGTCGCCCTACCGTGATTGGGTCATTCGGGCTTTCAACGAAAACATGCCTTATAGCAATTTTATCCACCAACAACTGGCTGGCGATTTGTTTCCATCACCCACCAAAGATATGCTCATTGCTACGGCTTTCAATCGAAATCATCCGCAAAATTTGGAAGGAGGTATTGTAGAAGAAGAATTTCAAACCGAATATGTCATGGACAGAACCAATACTTTTGGTGATGCTTTCTTGGCGATGTCGGTTGGTTGTGCCCGATGCCACGACCATAAATATGACCCAATTTCACAGAAAAATTATTACGAATTATTCAGTTTCTTTAATAATATAAGAGAAGCTGGTCAGATTTCGTGGAATGATGACCTACCCACTCCTACCCTACTTTTACCGACTGCTGAGCAAGAAAAAGTAGTCGATTTCATTAAAAATTCCATTGCAGAACAAGAACAAAAAGTAATTGAAGCGAAAAATTCAGCTACAACAGATTTTGAAAAATGGTTAGAAAATAAAGAATATCAATCACTATTAAACAATGCTTTGCCACAAGCTAACTTACAAGGATTTTATACCTTTGAAGATTCACTTCGAAACAGTGTAAATCCTAAACAAAAAGGCGTGATGCGACGTGATGCCGGAACTCTTGATAAACCTACTTTCGAGCAAACCACCAAGGGTCAAGTGCTGCTTTTAGATGGCGATGTCTATGCCGATTTAAAAGATGTAGGTGTTTTTCGAAAGTCTGAGGCTTTTACGGTTGGTATGTGGGCCTACATTCCGAAGGAAATGAAAGATGGTGTGATTTTCCATAAAAGCAATGCCGAGCGTTTGTATAATTTCAAGGGCTACCACTTATTTCTACGAAATAATAAGTTAGAAATTACGATGGCTCACACCGCTCCTTCAAATGCCATTACAAAATTAAGTTTGAAAGACGCTCCTCGTGATAAATGGGTACATTTGTGCATGACCCACGATGGCTCTGCCAAAGCCAACGGTTTCAAACTCTATCTTGATGGAGAAGAAATGACCATGGAAACCGTCATCGACCAATTATATAAAGACATTATTTTTTACTCAAAATCAGAGCCAGCATTGCAGATTGGCGGCTGGTGGCGTGGATTGGGTTTTAAAGGAGGAAAAGTTGACGATGCCATAGTTTACAGCCGAGCTTTAACGCCATTTGAAATAAAAATCTTAGCCAAAAAGGCTGATTGGGGCAATATTTCGAATAAATCTTCAAGCGAATTAAACGCCCAAGAAAAAGCGATTTTGAAAGAATATTACCTTTCGGCCATCAATCCAACAGTTTTATCGGCACAAAAAGAATTACAAAAACTCCGAACGGCTTTATCTGATTCGAGCGAAAAAATTGCCGAAATTATGATTATGCAAGAAATGCCTAAACCAAAGGTTACTCACTTGCTACATCGTGGACAATATGATGCTTTGGGTGAAGAAGTAAAACCTAATACCCCGAAAGATATTCTATCATTTCCTGCCAATTTACCTAAAAATAGACTTGGTTTGGCTCAATGGCTTACCGATGAAAATAATCCGCTTACTGCAAGAGTAGCAGTAAACCGATTCTGGCAAAATTTCTTCGGTACAGGCATTGTAAAAACGACTGAAGATTTTGGGAATCAAGGCGAAATGCCGAGCCACCCCGAATTACTTGATTGGTTGGCTCTAAATTTTCAAAAAGATTGGGATGTAAAGAAACTCAATAAACTCATTGTTATGTCAGCCACGTATCGACAAGATTCAAAAGTAAGCAAAGAAGCTAGAGAACGTGACCCCGAAAATCGTTTGCTTTCACACGGGCCAAGCAATCGACTTTCTGCCGAAATGCTTCGTGATAATGCATTGGCAGTCAGTGGTTTATTGAATAAGAAAATTGGTGGTAAAAGCATCAAACCTTATCAACCCGATGGCCTTTGGGAAATCAATAATACCCAATATACCCAAGATTCGGGTGATGCTATTTATCGACGTAGCCTTTATATAGTTGTGAAGCGTTCTGTACCCAATCCGACTTTGGGAACATTCGATGCTCCTTCTCGCAGCTATTGTGTGGTTCGTCGACAAAAAACCAATACGCCTTTGCAAGCCCTCGTGACGCTCAACGACCCAACTTTTGTTGAAGCGGCTAAAGTGATAGGCGAAGCCATGGCCAAAGAAGCCGATACCCGAAAAGCGATTATTACTGTTTATAGGAAACTTAGTGGTAAAACTCCTTCTGAACGAGAGTTGGACTTACTCTTATCATTGCAAAAATCTGAATATGAGGAGTTTAAACAAAATCCTGATAAAACCAAAGGTTGGTTAAAAACTGGACTTTATAAAATTGACCCAGCTTTAGAAGCCGCCTCAGTAGCCGCCAATGCCGTAGTAGCAAGCACGATTTTAAACTCAGATGCAACCCTTACCAAAAGATAAAATGGCACACCATGACGATACTTTCAAACTTCATTCTCCTGAGTTTTCGGCATTGAATCGAAAGCTCGACCGACGTGATTTTTTACTCCGTACGGCCTCTGGTTTGGGTGCAATGGCTTTAGGTAGTTTGATTAGTTCAAACGCCAGAGGAAATACACTCGAAGAACAAATCATGAAAGCTTTGCCCAGTATTGCACCAAAAGCCAAACGAGTGGTTTATCTCTTTATGAGTGGAGGGCCTTCACAATTTGAAACTTTCGATTATAAACCAAAACTCGCTAATCTTTTTGGTCAAGGCTTACCCGATTCGGTTAGAAAAGGGCAAAGACTTACAGGTATGAGTGCCAATCAAGCGGTTTTACCGCTTGTTCCGTCGGCCTATAAATTTAATCAATACGGAAAAACTAAGACTTGGGTAAGTGATTTGCTACCTTACACGGCTCAAGTAGTCGATGATTTGTGTATCGTAAAATCTATGTTTACTGAGCAAATCAATCATGACCCCGCCATAACATTTTTTCAAACTGGACATCAATTGCCAGGTCGCCCTTCTATCGGCTCTTGGATGAGCTACGGTTTGGGTTCTGAAAATCAAAATCTGCCTGCGTTTATTGTTTTGGTTTCAAAAGATGCCTCGAAAGACCAGCCACTTTATGCTCGTTTGTGGGGCAATGGCTTCCTACCTTCTGAGCATCAAGGAGTGCAATTCCGCTCAGGTAAAGACCCTGTTTTATTTCTTAATAATCCCGAAGGTTATGACGGCCAAGACCGCCAACAAATGTTGGAATATTTGACCAAACTCAACCAATTGCAAAATGAAACTTGGGGTGACCCCGAAGTAGATGCCCGAATCGCCCAATACGAAATGGCATATCGGATGCAGACCTCTGTTCCCGAAGTAATGGATACTTCTAAAGAACCCGATGAAGTTTTTGAGCTTTACGGAGAAGGTAGCCGAGATAAAGGAACGTATGCCGCCAATTGCCTTTTAGCTCGGAAATTACTCGAAAAAGACGTCAGATTTGTGCAGCTTTATCATCAAGGCTGGGACCATCACGGCTCCCTACCCAAAGGAATGGCTCACCAATGCAAGCAAACTGATAAAGCCACCGCCGCCTTGATTATTGATTTGAAAAGAAGAGGTTTACTGGAAGATACTTTGGTGGTTTGGGGTGGAGAATTTGGCAGAACAGTTTATTCGCAAGGTAAACTCACCAAAGATGATTATGGCCGAGACCACCACCCAAGATGCTTTACGATGTGGATGGCAGGTGCGGGTGTAAAATCGGGGTTTAGCTACGGCGAAACCGATGATTTTAGCTATAATATCATCAAAAACCCAGTGCATGTGCACGATTTTCAAGCAACTTTATTACATTTAATGGGAATCGACCATGAACAACTGACTTATAAGTACCAAGGTAGGCGTTTTAGATTAACCGATGTGCATGGACAAGTGATTAAAGGAATTTTGGCTTAATTAAACAGAGGAACAAGCATTGAGGAATGAAACACATTTGGGTAATTTTTAAGTTAATTTTATTGATAGTTTTTGCACTTCGACTACTCATTGCCAATCGCAAAGAAAAACAACCGAAGTTTCAACATGACCCTAAGCGTGGCCTATTCAACTTGTTTCACCAGCAAGTATTTTCTAAGAAAATTATTTTTCATTCAGAAGAATTGAGCAACGAACAACAGCTAAAGGAAATATTTAGAAAACAAATTCGTCCAAAAGAAGAAGCTTGGAAACAAGACGGCAAACTATTCGATGATTTTTTTGCTACTTTAAGTTTAGAAGAGCGAATGGTTTATGTAGCCTATCTTTCAAATAAAAGCTTTCAGAAAGGTAGTATTTTCAATTTTCTATGGTACAAAACCGAATGGATTATTGCTTTTGGGCAAATGCTAAAACATCTAAAAGCGGATAACCTGTATTTCCTCTATGAAGCCGTCGTTATCGAATCTTGCCATTTCGATATTGAAAGCATTTCGCAAGAAAACCAAGATTTCTTTCAACTCGAACTCCACCCCGACGGTAGCCAAGAACATGAGTCCGTGAAGCAATTTGACAAAGTATTCAGACCCGAAGAATTTTATGGGCTTGTACTTCAAAAAATTCAATAACTAAGTATTCCCTTTAAAAATGGGGATGCTTAGGAAACGAAAAAATGAAGGTTTTACGTCGAAATATTTCGTTAATTCTATCTTTTAAATACTATTACTAAAATATTTTCGTTACAAAAAGATTGTAAAGTTCTGACTACACAATTTAACTATTATTTATCATGAATTTGCTTTTCCGCTCCAACCTCTTCAAATTGTGTTATTTTTTTCTTTTAAGCTCCAATCTCTTTGCCCAAACATTCAGTATAAAAGGTGTAGTTCGCGATGCCAAAACTTCTGAAATAGTACCCTTTGCCAATGTTTTTGTAGCTAATACTACCAAAGGAACGAGTTCAAACGAAAAAGGAGAATATACCCTTTCAAAAATCCCTTTTGGAACAGTCATCGTATCGGTTTCGATGGTGGGCTATGCTCCCGCTCGCCAAACCATTAGGATTGAAACCGAAGGAACAAAGGAAGTTGACTTTACCATTAATCCGATTGAACAAGAACTCAGTGAAGTAAAGGTTTCGGCCAATAGAGATAAAACTTGGGAAAAACAATTTCAACGTTTTTCGAAAAGTATTTTAGGAGATTCTCCTTTATCTAAGTTATGTAATATCAAAAATAATTACCTGATTGATTTCGAAGACACTAAAGGGACATTAAAAGCCACCGCTAAACAGCCCATCGAAATTGAAAATCTTGCTTTAGGGTATAGAATGTTCTTTACACTAACTAACTTTATTTTAGCCAATGAAGAAATTCAATACCAAGGTTATGCTCGCTTTGAAGAACTCAAACCTGTAAGCGAAAAAGAGGCAAGCAAATGGAAACAAAACCGGTTAATGGCTTTTGAAGGTTCTGACCGGCACTTATTTTGGGCTTTGGCTCAAAGAAAACTAAAAACTGAAGGCTATGAAGCATTTGTCGATGCTGCAGGTTTCAATCCAGCCAACCGAACCGCCAATTTTTATGGTCAATTAGGGAAAAGTATTCTAGCTTACCCCCTCGATTCGATTGTTAGAAAAGGTAAAATAGCTACTGAATATCGAATTAGATTTCCAAAACGTATCGAACTCCATTTTGCTAGTCCTTATTATAATGGTCAGTTTTACCGTGATGATACCCGTATGATTTCGTGGATTGAAAGTTTAAAAGATTTAGATTTTAACGACCGAGGCATCATCCAAAACCCCAAAGATTTGGTTATTTCTGGTTTTATGAGTAGTAAGCGTTTGGCAGAAATGCTTCCGCTTGATTATTTGCCTAATGAAAATGTCGAGCGAGAAATTCCTAAAGAGAAAATCAATGTTTCTCTCGACTCCACCACCCAACGAAGTATTTGGCGTTTGCAAGAACGCGTACAGCTTATCAGTAATAAAGCCTATTATCATCCAAACGAAAATCTTTGGTTTGCGGGAAGAATGCACTACGCAGATGCCACAATGAGCGACTCTATCAGTAAAGTGGTTTATGTAGAATGGATTAGCCCACAAAATGAATTAATTGCTCGACAAAAACACCACGTCGACTCCCTGCAATTTAAAGGAATGATAGCTTTACCCAATGACCTTGCTTTAGGAAATTATCGGATTCGTGCTTATACCCAATGGATGCGTAATTTTGGAGATAGCTGTTTCTATGAGCAAATTATACCGATTATTTCGCCTAAACAGTATGTAGTTTCTGCCCAAAACTTTCCACTTAAAACGTATTTTAAGATAACGACCGATAAAAAGGCCTATCAAAAACGTGAAAAAATCAATGTAAAAATTGAAGGAATTGAAAGTAAAAATTTTTGTATCTCAGTCACCGACACCATGGCTGTTCGTTCGTGTAATACTTTAGTAAGTTCTAATAGTAGTTTTTTGCCAGCCACCTCATTCAAAACGATTCCAGAGTTTAAATTTTTAGCAGAAACAGGGCTTAAACTTTCAGGCAAGGTACTTGATAAAAATAACAAGCCTACTCTAGCAAATATTATTTTTTACTTCGGTCAAAATCAATATCCACTAACAACACAAACTGATGCCGAAGGACATTTTTTTGTTTCGGGTATTCAGTTAAGCGATACTACTGATATTAACTATCAAGCCACCGATTTGAAAGGTAAACTCCTTGAGAAAGTACTCTTTGACGTAGAGGATTTCCCTACTATCAAGCCCTCAAATATAAAGCTCAATTTCATAGTAAAAGACTTACCTTCAGCGGTTTTAATTGAAAATAATATTGATATTCCCAAAGATGCCATTGCATTAGAGGAAGTGAGTGTAACCACCAAACGTACTGAAAAACAGTTTGTAAGTAAGCCACTCTACGGAAACCCCGACTTCACTGTATTTTCAAAGGAAATAAGTCCCGCATTATCTGGCATGAATCCCGTTTTGGCACTACAGGGTAAAGTACCGGGCTTACAAGTAGTACTAGCAGCCGATGGCATAATTAGAGTACGCATGCGTGGAGGTCAGAATTCGATTGAAGGTGATTCTGCTCCGCTCTACTTAATTGATGGTTTTCCAGTAGAAAATGTTAATTCATTAATGAATGTTAGTATGGATAACATTGACCGCATCGAGGTATTAAAAACCGCCCGTGCCATGTTTGGTTCTAGGGGTGCCAACGGTGTTATTGCGATTTATACTAAATCATCAGTTGTAAAGCCTTCCGAGAGAAATAATAATGGTTTAAAATCAAGTACCAAAATGCTGAGCATTGTAGGATATAAATCTTATAAACCATTTTTTAGTCCAAATTATAGTTCAGCACAAGCCAAAGAATCAAGTAAACTTGATATTCGTACCAGTATTTTTTGGTTGCCAAATCTACTTAGTAATCATTGCTCATTCTTTGCGGCAGATAATGCTGGAGTTTATCGAATTTTAGCCAAAAGTGGAGAAGAAACAGCCGAGGCTTTTGTGGAAATCAGTAATTAAAAACAAAACCACCCTTTTGGGGTGGTTTTTATAGATTATATTAAGAAAAAGCATAGTCAAGTCGGAATCCATTAAGAGCCACACATTTCGCAACCTTCTGGGTCATCAAGTGAGCATTGCATTGCTGCATATTGGTATTCTGCCTCACTTGTGAAAGTTGCTGCTGCAGTTGCTTTGGCAGTTTGTTCTTCAGCATATTTTACATAGTCTAAAGGTTTTTCTGATACCGCCGATGTTGCAGGTACAACCTCAGCAATTGCTTGGCGGTCAACTGTAAATTTCACTGCATCAGAAGCTGCTTTCGTACGTAGGTAATACATACCTGTTTTCAAGCCTGCTTTCCATGCGTAGAAATGCATCGAAGTAAGTTTTCCGAAATTGGCATTTTCCATGAAGATATTAAGCGACTGGCTTTGGCAAATATATGCTCCACGGTCAGCTGCCATATCAATGATGGTTTTTTGCTTAATTTCCCACGCCGTACGATACAAGTCTTTCAAGTTTTGTGGAATCTCTGCAATTCCTTGTACTGAACCATTAGCGGCAATTAGTTTGTTTTTCATGGTATCGTTCCACAAACCAATTTTCACTAAATCTTTCAGTAAGTGTTTGTTTACAACTACAAACTCACCAGAAAGTACACGACGTGTGTAAATATTTGATGTATATGGCTCAAAACACTCGTTGTTACCCAAAATTTGGCTCGTTGAGGCCGTCGGCATTGGAGCAACTAATAAAGAGTTTCTTACGCCATGTGTTTTTACTTTTTCACGTAATTCTTCCCAATTCCAGCGACCAGAATCTGGAGATACACCCCACATGTCAAATTGGAAAATACCTTGTGAAATTGGCGACCCCTCCCAAGTTGAATATGGACCATCAGTAATAGCCATTTCCATTGAAGATTCCATAGCCGCAAAGTAGATGGTTTCGAAGATTTCTTTGTTTAATCTACGAGCCTCATCCGACTCAAATGGCATTCTTAAAGTAATAAAGGTATCTGCTAAACCTTGAACACCCAAACCAATCGGGCGGTGGCGTAAGTTACTACGCTCTGCCTCAATCACTGGATAGTAGTTTACATCAATTACTTTATTAAGGTTTTTAGTGATTACTTTAGTTACTTCATAAAGTTTTTGATGGTCAAACTTCATGAAACCTGTTTTCTCATCTTTGATGATATACTTAGGTAAAGCAATCGAAGCCAAATTACACACCGCTACTTCGTCTGGTGCTGTATATTCAATAATCTCCGTACAAAGGTTCGAAGATTTAATCGTTCCTAAATTCTTTTGATTAGACTTTTGGTTAGCTGCATCTTTATAAAGCATGTATGGCGTACCTGTCTCAATTTGAGATTCCATGATGGCAAACCATAAATCTTGGGCTTTGATTGTCTTGCGAGCTTTTCCTTCTAACTCATATTTCTCATATAGTCGATCAAACTCTTCTCCGTAGCAATCAGATAAACCCGGAGCTTCATTCGGGCAGAATAACGACCAAGTGTCATTAGCTTCTACGCGTTTCATGAATAAATCAGAAATCCAAAGTGCATAGAATAAATCTCTAGCACGAAGTTCTTCTTTACCGTGGTTTTTTCTCAAATCTAAGAATTCAAAGATATCGGCATGCCAAGGCTCAATGTAGATAGCAAAAGAACCTTTTCTTTTACCACCACCTTGGTCAACGTAGCGAGCAGTATCGTTGAACACACGTAGCATCGGCACGATACCATTTGAAGTGCCATTAGTACCTTTAATGTATGAACCAGTAGCACGTACATTATGGATGGCTAAGCCAATTCCACCAGCTGACTGTGAAATTTTTGCTGTTTGCCCAAGTGTATCGTAAATACCAGTGATACTATCTTCTTTAATCGTCAATAAGAAACATGATGAAAGTTGTGGTTTCGGCGTACCAGCATTGAACAATGTTGGGGTTGCGTGTGTAAACCAACGCTCCGACAATAATTCATAAGTTTCCAGTACACGGTCAATGTCTTCGCCATGAATACCTACTGCTACACGCATAAGCATGTGCTGTGGACGCTCAACAATTTTTCCGTTTACTTTTAATAGATAAGATTTTTCAAGGGTTTTATAACCAAAATAATCATAACCAAAATCTCGGTCATAGATAATTGCAGAATCAAGCAAAGCGGCATGTTTCTGAATTACTTTCCATGTGTCTTTGGCGATTAAAGAGGCATTTTGGCCAGTTTTCGGGTCGATGTATTGATACAACATTTTCATTGTACCCGAAAATGACTTAAGAGTGTTCTTATGGAGGTTAGAAATAGCAATCCTTGCCGCTAAAATAGCGTAATCAGGGTGCTTGGTTGTCATCGAAGCAGCCGTTTCAGCAGCTAAACTATCTAACTCTGATGTAGAAACACCATCGTAGATACCTGCTACTACTTTCATGGCAACCTCAACGGGTTGGACAAATGCTGGCTCTAAGCCATAACAAAGTCGCTCAATACGAGCAGTGATTTTGTCGAACTTTACCGACTCGCGGCGTCCGTCTCTTTTAATTACAAACATAGGCAGCCTTTTTAAAAGTGTTTTATGGGATTCACAACAATGTCTTAAGCAAACCAAAAAAATGGTTTAATAAAGGAATCTTAGCTTTAAAACTAATTATATTATTTACGTAATTTATGTGACTGCTAGTCACTTTTTGGATTCACTAAAAAAAATTATAAAGCAGTCTATGTAAGGTCAAATTTACTACATACTGTAAGTAAGTAACAGATGTAAAATTAGTAAAATATCAAGGCATATAAAAATCCAAAAACTATACCTATTGACCGATAATTAAAAAGTGTAATATTAAGAGAATATTAAGAACTAATAATCAGTTAGTTACTTAACAGTGAGATAGGAAAAGTCTAATAAAAAAGTTATCCACATTAAATAAACTATTTTTGCTTCTCCAATTAGAGTCTTTTAAGTTGCAGTTTGTGGCTATTTTCATTGACAAATGTAAATATTTTATTTTCAGAAAAAAAAGAAAATTCTGAAAAAGTTATCCACATTGAAAATTGAATTATTAGTCATGGCACTCCATTAGTAAGAGGTCTCCTGATTTGTACGAAACTCTAACAATTCCATCAGCCGCAACTTCATTACTATTTCCCGAACGATAACCCAATATAAGTTCCTCATTATCAATATTATAAACAAGATTTTTGGTTATAATTCCAGTAGCAGAACCAATAGGAATAAGTGAGATTTGTGTGCCTTTCGCATACCACTTTTCAAAGCTTGCAGGAAAGGGCAGCAAAGGGTAGATAACTGAGAAATCATCTATCATAACAATCGAAAGTTTACTTTTGTAACGAACGATATTAGTCATGTTCGTAATGGCATGGTCAGCTCTTCGACCCGTTGCCCAAACCACATTTGCCGCAGGAAAACCTCTATTAATTAAAAAATCGAAAGCTTTTTCAAGGTCTGTTTTATCTTGGTCTGGCGTGTAAACAATCTCAATCGGGTATTGGCTTTGTTCAATTTCTTGTAAATTTATATCTCTATCAAAATCGCCTAAAAGCACATCGACTTTGATTCCAAGAGAAATGACACGGTGAATGGCATTATCAAGCACAACTACAAATGGACTCCATTCTAATAGCTGCCCAAGTAATTCTACACTACAACTTTCGCCATTGGCAATAATAAGAGCCGGTTCCTGTTTTTCACGTACGATATGATGAGACGACATACTCAAAGTTATTAAATTTCGACAAACATAATGGCAAAAATTACTTCACAATCCATTGAAATAATTTTGAAATAGGCTTCGCATAAAGTGTGTACCAACGAGGCACAAGACCATTCTCAGCCCATGCTCGACGGTCTTCTTTATTGGCTCTAATTCTGTTTTTAAGAGAAGCATTACTTGTACCGCCTGTACGCATTTTCATGAGTACTTCGGGAATATAAAAAGAAGAGAGTTTATGCTTATAAAGCATTCGAAGCATCAGTTCGTAATCTCCTGCACTACGATACGAGATATTATAAAACCCATATTTATCATAGGCTGCTTTAGTCAAGAAAAAGGCAGTATGTGGGGGCATCCAGCCATTCAAAAAGCGTTTACGATTATATGAGCCTGATATCCAGTTACGGACAATTTTATTCGTATCTACAAAATCTACGTAATATAAGTCTCCATAAACCGAATCTGCTTTTGATTCTTTGAAAGCTTTTGCAACTTTACTAATCACCTGATTATTAGGGTAAAAATCATCCGAACCCATTACGCCTATCGCATAGCCAGTAGCCATTTTTACACCCTTATTCATGGCATCATAAATACCATTATCTTTTTCTGAAACCCACTTAATTTTATCTCCGTAGGATTCCAAAATCTCAACAGTACCATCTTTTGAGCCTCCGTCAACAATTATGTATTCGATTGATGGATAGTCTTGTGCCAGTACGCTATCAATGGTATCTTTAATGGTGGCAGCTGAATTAAACGCAACAGTGATGATTGAGATTTTCATTATTATGGGCTTCGCTAAAGGGTAAGCCTTAGTGAAGTAAAGCTATCATTTGATTTTTAAACCTTCAAATTTACTAACATCAAGCGAAGGAATTGTGGTTTTGAGCGAATTTTTATAATTTTCGTTGATAACCTTGATAATTTCGTTGGCAATGACAGCCGAGCCTCTTGGTGTTGGATTGATACCATCAAGACTAAAAAAACCTCCAGTTAGGGGAGAACTTTCAAATGTCAAGCCATTGACGGTATAAGTTTTGTTTTTGATTTTCGTATATAAGCTATTCAAATCAAAAAGTGTAATTGACCGCTTTTCTGCCTCAAATTTTAGAATTCCATTAAAATCATTCTGACGTGCAGCAATAATATTTATTTCATCTTTATCTAACACTTCCTCGTTACTTAGCGGATATGCCGCCGTGAAGCCTTTTTTCTGACCTACGGCATTTACTTTTCCTACATTCGGAATGGCATCTATTAAGATTTTATCATTGGCTGTGGCCGCTCTAATAACCCCATTACCCGCAGTAATATATATTTCTGTTACCCCTAAATTTTTAGATAATTCAGCAAACGAGTAAAAGTTGAAATAGGGTAAATCAAGAATATTTGGAAGATTGGTTAGAATACCTGGAGCCTTATTAACAACCAAAGCATCGAGCAATTTTTGAATATTGATAGCAAAAGACGAGGTTTCTGTCATGGCAATTTTACCACCCGAAACCGCATAAACTAACAAATCTTGCTCACCCAAACTCAGCGTAAAAAAACTTGGGCTACTTTCTTTAACGAAATCAGTATAAGATAGTTCTTCCTTACTCACTGGTAAAATTCGCTCAAAAAATGGGTTAAATCCTTGAGTTTTGGCATTTCCTAAACCAGCTTTGTTGATATCAGCTACACGCAAACCTACAACCCCATAATTATTATTAATACTTGCATATTTACTTAAAACAAATGGAGAAGTGCTTACCACACCTAACTTATCTGTAACTTTATTAAATACAGGAGCGATGTTACTCAATGTTGTAGTTAAATAACCTGTTCCGTTTTCTTGACCTGCAGGAAAAAGAGCTTGCTCAAACTTTACTCCAGCTTGTTGAGCAATTAGATTAGGAAAAGCGTTGAGTTGTCCTTCACGATATAAGCCGCCATTGGTATAACCAGCTGTGAGCGAACCACCAACAGCTATATACTTAGAGAAAATAGCATCTCCATTACTCGCTAAAATAGGACTGGTATTTTCTGTTTGGGTTTCGCAGCTACTAATTAATGCTAAACCAGTAAAACCAACAGCAAGTATTCTTAGAAAGGGTTTCATCGTGGCGTGTGTTTTTCTGTTAATAGGTCAATAAAGTTTTACGCAATTATAAAAATACCATCGCAATAAAAATGATGGCATGCAGATAACGCTAATTTCTAAAAAAACGCTGATTTTCGCCGAAAATATAATAAAATCTGCGAAAATTAGCATTAATAAATCTGTACTATCTGCGGATTAAAAATTTGTAGCAATATCATAATTCTGAAGTTTTAAAACAATAAACTTTGAATTCCGAAAAAGCAAATTTGTAGAATAAGTAGCACAAGTGCAATCTTATTATCTTTACGAAAAGGTAACCAATGGAAAAGTGTCAGTAAAAAAGCAGATACCAAAAACCAACCAATATAATTTTGTAAGGGTGGTAATTGCCCAAACCACGACCACATTTCTAAACGAATTGCGATGGGTTCAGCCAAATAATCGAACATTGTCATGAGTAAAGCTCCGTAAAGGACTTTAAAGTAAAGCGGCTTATTGACCCGACAAAACGAACTACCCACACAATAAACCAAAAGTAGCCAGTTAACACCAATCAATGGCGGGGTTTCTAATATTTTAAACCCAAGGGTTGTATCATAGCGATAATGCCCAAAAATCAAGCCCGTATTTACACCAACCACTTCAACGAAATAGCCCACCAAGAAAGCTACTACAATAAAAATAACGAAACTCCGATTCCATTCATTATGAAAATAAAGCAAAATACCTAAAGAGGCCAAGAGATTAAAAGGAGTCAGAAACTTAAAAAGCGTAGCGGTTACATCAAGATTTAACCCTATAATGCCTGCCACGTACATGGAAGTTAGAAGATAAATGAATGGTTTATGTTTCACTGCTATCATTTGAGAATTATCGTATAGTTTGATTCTGAAAGGTAAATCTTACCTTTTCCTATTTCTTACAACGTGTTTATTTAAAATTCGTTTATTTTCGACTCGAACTAATTGCTGTTTTCTAATTCCCCAAATTTGCTCTTTGGCTTTTTTGGTTGCCTCTTCTAAATCAATTATTGGAAAAGGATAATTTTCTCCCAACCTGAAATTATATAATTCTTGTTCCATTGGAGTCATTTTCCATGGTTCATGAATAAAGTTTTCGGGACAATTTTCGAGTTCTTTAACCCATGTTTTTATAAAGATACCATTAGGGTCATGGTCCTGCGATTGCTTCACAGGGTTATACATTCTTACGGTATTCATGCCTGTTACGCCCGCTTGCATTTGAAACTGAGGATAATGAATACCCACTTCAAAATCAAGAAACTGTTGAGCCAAGAATACGGCACCCGTTTTCCAATGTTGGAAAAGTTGATGGGTTAGAAAAGAAACGACCATTGCTCTCATTCGGAAGTTTAGGTAACCAGTTTGGCATACACATCGCATACAGGCATCTATAAGCGGATACCCCGTAAGCCCACTTTGCCACCTTTCTATAAAATACTCATTATCAATCCTTTCTATATTATCATAGCCTCGATTTAAGTTTTCAAACTCCATTCGGTCTTCCAACTCAAATTTTTGAATGAAATGGCAATGCCAGTGAAGTCGTGAAATAAAGTTATCTAAATCTCTTCGATGAGCGACTTTCTTCTTGGCATTTTGTGCATATTGATATACCTGTCGAATCGACAAATTTCCCCAAGCGATATAAGGAGAAAGACGGCTACATCCTTTTCGACTTTCGAGCGGTTTTGAAATATGTTTTGAATAATTTTTAGCTCGTTCGCTCAAAAAACTTTGCAGATAACGATGAGCATAAGTTTCTCCTCCCGGCTGAAAATTATTAGCATCTTTCAGCAAATAATCGTTTGGCAAGAAACGCTTGTAAATTTCATTGGATTCATCAAAGACTAAGCAATCACCTCTTAGTTTTGTCCAATTTGGCACATCCCAAGGTTTTTGCATTTGTTCTTTCCAATATTCAGCCCAATTATCTCGATTCTTCAGTTTACGGACTACCCCATTCGTTTGAAATTCCCACCATTCAATAGCAGTTTCCTTAAAAAACAGGCTCAATTCTTTATCTCGGTCATAAGTAATCCGAAGCCCAGTTTCTTCGTAAGAGAAAACCTTTTTAAGCTGATATTTTTGATGAATTGCATGAAATATTTCCTTAGCATTACCTTGTAAAATCGTAATTCGAAGAAGTGGATTGGCTTCTGATAATTGCCGATTGAGGTCGTTGAGCGATTGCTGAACAAAATTCCAATGCCGTGGACTATAATGTGAATCAGCCATGATGTTTGGTTCCCAGATGTAGAGCATCAAAAACGACTCGCCATCTTCAATAGCGGCTTTCAAAGCAGCGTGGTCGCTGAGGCGTAAATCTCTTTTAAACCAAACAATGTTCATAGCCAAACAACCACAATCATTTAGCTTTTGTTTATTTAGATATATGACTATTTAAAGAAAACACTTCATAATTATTACAAAACGTCATACCTACGCACAATTTCACTTAATTTTGTGGGTGTTCTGACAAGTCGTGTACAAAAAATGAAGAAAATACAACTTATTATACTTTTGCTGATTTTCCAAAGTAGTCTTTTTGCTCAAAATATTTTACCACAAGAAGATTATTGGGAAACCCAACTTACCCCATTGATTGAAGTAAATGATATGCTTAGACTCATTTACAACGACCCTTTCAAAGAAACTTTCTTAAATGCCATTCCGGCAGGTTATCCGATGAATAAATCGGTTAATATTAATTCGTTTTACGGTGTCAGAAATCATCCTATACATAAAGTTTTGCTTTTCCATAGAGGTATCGACCTCAAAGGGGCAACTGGTGAAAAAGCCATTGCCACCGGTGATGGTGATGTAATTGAAGTAGGTTTCAAGACCGATTTGGGCAATTATATCAAAATCAAACACTGCTATGGTTTTGAGTCGATTTACGGCCACCTAAATAAAATATTGGTAAAAAAGGGACACCACGTGAAGAGAATGCAGATAATTGGCGAAGTAGGAGCGACAGGTACGGTTTCAGGACCACATTTACACTATACTTTAAAGAAAAACAATCAATATATAGACCCCTTCGATTTTCTGTTTATGGATTTTGAACGAGGTAAGATTGGTATGTTGAGATAAAAAAACAAAGCCGCAACAATTTAAAAATTGCTACGGCTTTGTTTTAAGTTCATTGAATAAATTCAGATTTTTGTTTACTTAAAAGCTCTACTACTTGATTTTTCGGCCGTTGGGAAATCTTGTGGAATCGGGAAAGTTACCTTTCCAGTTGCTGCCCACTCTGAGCCTCTCAATAGGCAAGTGATAAAGCCTACACACTCCACTGAGTAATCAATGTGACCCATTGGAGTATGAAAAATGCGTCCTTTACCATAATTGAGTGCCATTAAAATTGGCTCGTGGCGTCCAGTACCTTTTTGCTCCTTCGATGAATAAGCCGTTGCTAAAACGTCCATATTTTCGGCTGGTCCTCTCAGACGGTCATATAACTCATCTTTAGTATGTAACCACTTTGTTGGCATTCCTTTCATAATTGGGTGTTCGGCATTGCGAGTCTCAACTATGTATTCGTGTTGTGGGCCATGCGAACCCGCTCTGCCTGGGGTTGTATCTCTAATAAGTTTACCTTCATCGTTGTAATACACATAAGGTCCATCTTTTTCTGTGCGGTCGCCCCAACCTCCTATGCCAATCATTTTGTTATAGTCTATCCATTGAGGAAATGAATTATCGGCGGCATGAATAACCACTAAGCCTCCACCTTTTTGCATGAATTTTTCAAAATTCTTTTGCGTTTCTTCTGGCCAGGGAGCAGCATTCCAACCAAAATTACAGATTACCAAATCATATTTTGAGAAATCTGGTTTGAAATCTGGGTCAATTTGAGATTTCTTCAAAGCTTCTGTTTCGCCAACGCCTTCAATTGGAAAGCTTTTGATAAACTCCTCTCCTTCCCAAGTATATTTAGTACGTTTTACATCTACTTTAAATCGACTCGTTTCCTCCAAATACTTTTTCATCATAAACGTTATTTTAGGCCACTGTACGTGATTATTTTGGCCATCAACAATAAGCGTTCGAATAACTTTCTTTTTTTGAGCCGATGCCCCAAAAGCAAGAGCAAATATCAAAAATAAAGAGAAAAAATACGTTTTGTTCATAAGATGAGTTGAAATTGAGGTAGTCCGCAAGCGATGAACAAGCGTCTTACAATGATGGATAAAAATGGAAATTTTAATTAAACGCTAGAATCTATTTAGCAGAAGCAAGTTAGGATAATTTGATTGATTTACAAATAGCTCAAAAGGAAGATTTGATAATCAGTAGAAGCGAAAGCGGCGACAATGAAGATAGCATTATTGAACAATAGAAGCGTTGATTATCTCATGGATACGCTTACGAATTTTCAATGTATTGATTTTGTTGTTGGCAGAACTTTGATACACACGGTTTGAGAGAAAAATAAACACTAATTCTCGTTCGGGGTCAACCCAAACTGCTGTACCTGTGAAACCTGTATGGCCAAATGTTTTAGGTGAGGCATCACTTGCTACTACGGGCTTATCATCACCTACTTCGGGTTTATCCCAACCTAAACCTCGGTGACTACGCTGCGTATAATTTCTGGCAAAATGTGGCACTGTTGTCGAAAAAAAAATCTGTCTCCCACCGTAATAGCCTTTCTGTAAGTTCATTTGATAAAGTTTCACCAAATCATTCACATTACTAAAAAGCCCAGCATGGCCGGCCACTCCCCCCAACAAAGCTGCGTTGGGGTCATGTACGGTTCCTTGTATCTGCGAAGCCCTAAAAATTGCATCTTGTTCGGTTGGAGCAATATTTGCTTTGGGAAATCTACTAAGTGGATTATAAAGTGTTGAAGTCATTCCTAAAGGCTCATATACATTTTGCTCAACGAATTCTTCTAATGGCTGGCTAGTGATTCGCTCAACCATTTTTTGTAGAATAATTAGCCCTAAATCGCTGTAAGTATAGCGGTATCCACCTGATTTATCATATATATTGATAAGTTTAGATTGCTGTACCCATCGCCAGACAGAATCTCTAATTGCAGGCTTAATAAACAGATTATCAGCTACTTGTAAGTTTAAACTATCTTTAGCAAAACTATAATAATCGGCTTTAAAAGTAGGCCCCGTTTTTGTTTTTTCCCAAAACGGAATAAAGGCCACTAAACCTGCTTGGTGCATCAGAATATCTGAAACCAACATGGCTTCTTTATTGGTTTGTTTTAACTCTGGAAGATAAGTAGAAGCTTTTTCGTTTAAATCAATTGCACCACGTTCATTGAGCAACATCACGGCTTGGAGCGTGGCCGAAACCTTTGTCATTGAAGCAACGTCATACAAGGTTTGGTCATTGACGGGCTCATACACACCATAGCGAAGTGTCCCAAAATTTTTGCTGTAAACTACTTTTCCTTGTCTTGCTACTAAAACCTGACACCCCGGAAATGCACGATTGCTAATGCCTTGTTGCACAATCTGTTCGATTTCATCTAATTTTTTTGAGTTCATACCAACTCGTTCGGGAGGCCCAAACGAAACACGCCCAATGCGTTCGGTTTGTATGCCATTCCCAACTTTTTGCTCATAAGTTACTGAAACTGGCAATTTTCCTTTGGCTGGCAATGCCCCAAATAATACCTGTGGAACAACTCGCTGCGAAGCAATTTCATCTTCATAACCACAAACTAAATTCGGAACACCATCGTAGAGTTTCATTCCGTATGGATTTCCAAAACCTACCACAACTACTTTTGTTTTGTTTCGAAGTTGATTGATAAACGAAATAGTGGCGGGCGAAACACCGTAATTTCTATCAGCTCGACTATTCATGTCGTGTACACTTACTACCACCACCTTATACTTCGAAGCTTCTTCTAAAACCCAAGCTACATCTTTATCAGCAGCAGGTTTGTATGGAATTGCAAAATGCTTAAAATTAGCGTATTGACTTAACATTTTTTGAAACTCATTACCCGATTCGGCACTAATGGCAACCGAGGCAAAACTAGTGGTATCGAGATTGACAAAAGGTAATAAATTATCTTGATTCTTGATAATTGTTACTGCCTGTTCAAATAAGTCTGCTTTTAAATCTTGGGCTTGGGCACTATTCAAATCTGTGCCCAAACCAGCCATTTCGATAGGTTTGTAATTATTCAAACCTGACCAAAATTTTGCCTTTAAGATTTTCTTCACGCGTGCATCTAAATCAGTCATTTGAATTTGTCCACTCTCAACCGCAGCTTTGATTCGGTTAAAGGCAGCGGGCAAATTTCCTGATTGCAACAAAATATCATTTCCTGCTAAAAAGGCAAGTAATTCAGGCTCTCCTGCTTGTAAACCAGCTGTAATTCCACGCATATTGAGGGCATCTGTAACCGTAATGCCCTGAAAACCCATTTGTTCTTTTATAATTTCTGTAACCACTTTTCGAGAAATAGAAGTGGGGGTATTAGTTTTTGATTCGAGGGCAGGAACAAACAAATGCCCAGTCATTACCATTGCCACACTATCGGCAATCAAACGACGAAAAGGCATCAACTCAATATCGTTTAGGCGGCTGAGTGTTTGGCTTACCCAAGGTAAGGTGCGGTGCGAATCTTGGTCAGTATCGCCATGCCCCGGAAAATGCTTCGCACTTCCCATCACATGGTACTTTTTCATTCCTTTGATATACATAACCCCTTTTTCGGCTACATTATCTTGTAATTCCCCAAATGAACGGTAATTAATAATCGGATTCTTAGGGTTTGTATTAACATCTACTGAGGGTGCAAAATTTACGTGAATACCCAAACGTTTACATTGGCGGCCAACTTCTTCGCCAAATTTTTCGATGTAAGTATTATCCTGAATAGCACCAAGTGTAATTTGTTTCGGAAACTCAATCACACTATCAAGTCTCATACCCAAGCCCCATTCGGCATCAATACCTATTAATAATGGGATTCGGGAAATTTGTTGATAACGATTGGTTAAACGTGCCTGACGATAAGGTCCACCTTGAAAGAAAATCAATCCTCCCAAATGGTAGGTGGCAATATTATTTTCTACTTGTTGATAGTAAGTTTCCGTACGGTTTGAAAAAGTAGCAATCATAAATAACTGTCCAACTTTTTCGTCGAGACTCATCGTTGAAAGCAGACTATCAGCCCAGCCTTCTTGTCGAGTAAGGAAATCTATTGAGGTCTTTTGAGGCGAAATAAACGAAGTAAGAAACGCATAAAAGCTACCTATAATAGCCAGCAAAAGTATTTTTCTGGTTTTGTAAAGCACGATAAATTTTATTGATTTTTGGAATGAAAACGAACAAAATTAACAAAGGATTACCGATTTTGCCCGATATTATTGAGAAAATAGACTAAGTTTGAAGTAATTAGATGAAAAAGGACTTATCACAAGGGTTTTAGGCCTTCGCTAATGAAAGAGAATATGCCACGAATACTATGTCTCAAGTATTCGTGGCAATGAAATTTATTCAATAAATTTTGAGAAGTCTCAAACGCAGAAACGCTATTTTTTCTTTAACTGATTTTCAAATAAAAAAACGCCATTTTTATTGGCCGTAATAATATCGAGTTTACCATCTTTGTTGATATCGGCTACACTTACATTTAAGCCCGAACCAGAATCATTATCAATAATATGCTCGGTATAATAGGGTTGTTTCTTCGAATCAAACTCAAAGTACAGAAGAATAGCTGCATCGGCATCGCCGGGGTCTCTACCATGGTGTGCCAAGAAACGCTTCCCTGTAATGTATTCTTTTTTGCCATCACCATTCAAATCAGCCATGATTGAAGAATGCGTTTGGGCAGTAGTTGTGCTTATGGTATGGGTTTTGAAGTTAATCTGTCCTTGTTCATTTATTTGTTCATGAAACCAAATGCCCAAAGCATGTGCTGAAGCACTCACCACATCGTTTTTACCATCGCCATTGACATCAAATACTTGCATGTGTGAACAAGGTTCGCCCAAATTGGCGGGATGAAATACCCAATTGCCTCCTTTTAAATCTTTAGTTCCTTGAAACCATCCTTCACGAATAACAATATCCTTGATGCCATCATTATTGATATCACCTAGGCCAATTCCATGCGAAAATATCTCGGTGCCTTTCACATTTTCTTGAGTCAAATTGAAGCGTTTCCAAACAGTTTCACCCTTTTTGGTTGGAGCTTGGAGCCAAATGATTTGTTTTTTTGCTTTATCTCCACAAAGGATATCCAAACGGCCATCGCCATCCATATCAACAAAATTTGGTGATTCATTTGAAATACCCACCGAATCGGCAATGATGTGTTTTTTCCACTCCGAAACCTGTTGTTTCTTAGGATTTTCGAACCAAAAAGCTGGTTTTCCCGGAAAATCAACAATAACCACATCATCCCAACCATCGAGATTTACATCCATACCAAGATTCAAGAATGAATTACTGTATTCTTCACGTGGTTTAAATGCCCTAGATTGAGCCATTTCGTGGCGTGTCCAGTTGGGGGCTTCAAACCAAAAATACCCCGCTATAATATCTAATTTACCATCTTTATTCAAATCGGCTACTGCTGCCCCCTCAGAAAGAAAATCACGTGTAAGCGTGGTTTTCTTGAAGTCTTGGGCATAAGATATAAATGAAACTAGCAAACATAATGTGGCTAATTTTAAGACTTTATTTTTCATGTTTAAATCGATTTCAATGATTATGATTTTCCATTGTTGCTGCTGGGGCATCTCGCTATGCGAAGTCTGAGACTTTGCATTTGTGTCGTTACATCTCCTGATGTCAACGTAAATATTGTCATCAGGAGATGACTTTTCGCCCGTGCGAAGTTCACAAACTTCGCACAACAAATAAATAATATTTAACTTATTTTCTACCAATATGAAGCCCTTCTGGGGCAAATACAAACTATTTTAAATCTCGCTATGCGAAATTCGGGAACTTCGCTCGGACGAAACCTATCAGATTTCTAATGATTATGATTTTCCATAGCGGGCATAGGATTAGCCCCACCTAATCTTCGCTTCATATACTCAGCAATTTTCGGAAGCTTAGCTTTTTCAGCCATTTGTATGGCTCTTTTTGCATCTACATCGGCCAAAGGTTCGGCGGCATACCAGACCATTAGGGGTAAATTATGGTCATTGGCATCTTCTTCTTTTTGCACCAATGCTTCAACCACACTCCAACGTTTACTTGGTTCAGTTCGTTGCATTGCCGATGCTAAATACAAACGCACCAATGCCGAATTATCAGATTTAGCCATCTTAGCCATTTGCGTAAGAGCTTCTTCAGAAAGTGACTTATTTTCTGCCAATAACTGAATAGCCCAACTTCTGAGATACTCACTTTGGTTGGCTAAAAGTGTTATTAACTCTTGCTCTGAAAGACCGTTAGTCACGTGCAAAGTCCATAAAGCTCTTAGTTTACGCGTTACGTCTGGGTTTGTATTTAAAATTACTTTTAGAGCATCATGCACTTGCTTATTTCCACCTCTTTCTTGCAAAATTGTTCGAGCCTGCCGCACATACCATTCATTGGCATGAAGCTGATAATTAACTAATTCTAAATCAGTGGCTTTTCTTAAATCGACTTGTGTCCATTTATCAGTTTCATAGCTAATTTTAAAAATCCTACCCATTGTTTTATCATGAACATCTGGGTTTGGACTATGACATTGATTTTTATCGTACCAGTCGATGGCATAAACCGAACCACTTGGGTCATATTTAAAATTCAGCCATTGCGACCAACTATCATTCATAGCCATAAAATCTTTTTTATGCTTACCTACGTAGCCCGAACCTTCACGCGTGAGTTGGTCAATGTTAAGTTTTGCCCCATTGATATTATTCATAAAAATATTGTTATGAAACTCCTTTGGCCAATTATTTCCACCTAAATAAATCATTGCACCTGCATGTGCATGGCCACCACCAGCAACTCCCGAACGGAAATTGCCCGCATGGGGGCCACGGTCACCCAACCAATGTACATGGTCGGCAATGGTTTTAATATCATCGTAGATATAAGGATTAAAATGTTTACCTGCCTGACGGAAATAACGCCCTCCTTGAATGATGTGGTACAAATGCGGAATCACACAAGCCGTAATGAACGGGTGTCCATAATCATTGAAATCAAGCCCCCATGGATTACTCGAACCTTCAGCAAAAACCTCGAAAGTATGTTTGGTTGGGTGAAAACGCCAAACCCCAGCATTTATTTTGGTTCTTTGGTCATCTGGAGTACCCGGTTTACCCACTTTTGAGTGTGTAAATACGCCATGTGTGCCATACAACCAACCATCTGGCCCCCAGCGTAAGCTATTGAGTGTTTCGTGGGTATCTTGTGTACCCCAGCCATCCAATAGTTTTTGTGGTTCACCTGTTGGGGTATCGGTACTAAAATCAGTTGGAATAAATAATAAATATGGGGCAGCTCCTAACCAAACACCTCCCATGCCTACTTCTATTCCACTTACTAAATTCAGGCCTTCTTTAAAAACCTTTCTACTATCTAAAGTTCCATCACCATTCGTATCTTCAAAAATCAGAATTCTATCTCGACCTTGTCCTTCGGGTGCTGGTACTGGATAGGTGTGTCCTTCCACTACCCAAAGACGTCCTTTCCAATCAATCGTGAAACAAATTGGGCGAACAACTTCTGGCTCGGCAGCCGCCAAGGTTATCTTAAAACCTTTAGGGGGAGTCATGGCCTTGGCTGCTTCAATACCCGAAAGTCCAGCATTCAGTACAGGGTCAAGTGGTGGTAAAACAATGATGTCTTTTTTAAATAATTCATTCGAAAATTCTGGTCGAGAAGGATAAAAAAGGAAGTTATCGAAGTTGATATGAGCAAATTTTTCATCTGGAATGTAAGGAATCTGCGAGATACCCGTTTCTTTATCAATGATTCGAATAAAGATATTTTTATTCAAAAAAGCCTTCAAATCAATAACTATTGGTTGAAGATTTGCTCTCCCCTGTCCGCTCGTTTGGAAAATAACCTTTTTTGTATCGGCCAATACGATTTCAACGCGAGTATCTTGTAAAGCTCCACCAGAAACCATAAATGAAGCAAATGGATGAGTGATTTTAAAAGGAACTGAAGCAAGTGTACCAGTAAGTTTATAATTTACAGTTCCACCACTACTCAAGAAATACTTGCCCTCGGGACCAATAGTCATATCTTTGGCATGTACTGGCGAAGGGTCTGCTCCAATAACGGGGTTCGCAAATGCATCTCCTGTTGCTGTCCAATCTTGTAAAGAACCCGTTTCAAAATTCAAATTTAGCGGTTTCCCATTTTTGGTTGGAATCACGCCTACTACTTGTTTTTCTATGATATCACCTTCATGCACTTCTAATTTTCCAACCATACCCGCTGCACGGTGCCCCGGAACAGTACAATAATAAGTATCATTTTTATCAGCCACGAAAGTTATGCTTGCTTTTGAGCCTTTTTCAGAAACTGCACTACTCTTGATACCCATTTTTTCTAAAGCAATATCATGGGTCATTACCTCGCCATTGACAATGTTTATCCTTACTCTGCTACCTTTTTTTACTTTTAAAGTTGGGTTTCTCGTACCATTCTTCGCAAAATAGCCCAACATTGTTGTTTCGAGTGTAAATTCTTTATCAATTTTACTTGTGTCTTGTGTAGTTTGTGGTGAAAGTGCCTTTACTTTCGGGCATAGAAATACTCCTACGAGTAAGAGAAAAAGTAAACGTGTTTTGTACATAGTTTTGTTGTATTAGGTTGAATAATGTTTTTGTGTATGTTTAAAGTACGTTTATGGCAATTCTTGAATTTGAATATCTTTGAAAAAGACCTGTGCGGCACCTCCGCCATGAATTTGTAATCCAATGAGGCCCGTTTGTGGAATTGTTAGGTCAGGCTCTGTGTAATCGGTGGTTTGTTTGCCATTGATAAAAATCTGTATGTGACGCCCCTCTGCTCGAAGTTCGTAATCGTTCCAATCATTCAAACGAATGTATTGTTGCGTAAACTTAGGGTCTTGCCCCGCAATCGTTTTGTTTCTTCGAGATTCATCGTAGAGTGTTCCCCAGTAGCCTTCGCCATAATCGGCCTGATAACCTGTCATTTCATGAGCAGGGTCTTTTAATCTTTGGCTTCTAAATTGTATGCCGGAGTTAATAAAACCCTTATTTCCTGTGAGTTTAATTTTGAGTTTTAGAATAAAATTAGCGTAGTTACGTGTGGTGCAGAGGAAATTATTGTGCGGAACATCTTTATCTAAATATCCACCTATGAGTACTCCTTCGGCAATTCGCCAAGTATTTTCAATATCTCCTTCCCAACCTTTGAAGGTTTTTCCATCAAAAAGAGGTGTAAATTTAGGGGGTGTACGAAACGACAGAAAGGCGAAAGCCAATATGACTAAGCCCAAACAAAGTTTTTGCATAAAAAAGAGTATAGGTTGATATAGAATATGACATTAAAAATAATGAAATGATAATTGATAATCAACTTATTACCTATTATTCATGCAAAAAAATAAGTGCTACCTGAAATCAGATAGCACTTACTTGAATCAAATATTTGTCTCTAAGAAATTAATCAATCTCAATTACTACTCCTTTGGTCATTGGGTGAGCCACACAAGTAAGAATAAAGCCCTGTTTGATTTCTTTTTCAGTTAAACCCTCTTCTTCGTCCATTTTCACTTTTCCTTCTACACATTTACCCATACATGCCGTGCACATACCTGCTTGGCACGAATACGGTAAGTCGATATCTTCTTCCAAAGCAGCCTCTAAGATTGTTTGATGTGGTTTTACTTCAAACTCAAATTCTTCGCCTTCATATTTTACCTTCACAGTTTGTGTTTGTAGCGTTTCGCCATCCTCTTCTTTGTTATCGCTTTCATCTGCTATTGCGGCATGGAAGTTTTCTTTGTGGATACGGCTTTTCGGAACATTATATATTTCTAAACCTTTTATTATATCTTCCATCATTTCATTTGGGCCGCACATGTAGAAGTTATCAGTCGAAAAATCAGTATTAAATTCTTTCATCAAGCGAATAGCTAGACCTTGACTAATACGACCTTTTTGTCCAACCCATACCTCTGAAGGGCGACTCAAAACATGACTCACTACCAAACGATTTCCGTATTGAGCTTCAAGTTCATGGAGTTTTTGCTTGAAAATAATCGACTCTTCACTACGATTTCCATAAACAAGACTCACTCTCGAATTTGGCTCCATTTTTAAAACCGATTTGGCCATTGAAAGCAAAGGTGTGATTCCACTACCTGCTCCAAACATTACTAAATGTCGAGCATTATCAGCATCTGTTTCTACCACAAAATTGCCCATCGGTTCAATGATTTCTAAGAAATCACCAACCTTAACTTTATCATTGAGGTAGTTCGATACCAACCCACCAGCTACACGCTTCACGGTTACACCAATTGAGGTATCGCTATGCGGTGAAGTAGACATAGAATAGCTACGACGTACTTTTTTTCCGCCTTCTCCTGCTGGTACAATAATGGTAATGAACTGACCTGCTTTGTATTTAATTTGCTCACTTAAAGGATGCCAGAAATAAATAGTTACACTATCTGAAGTTTCTTGTACAACTTCTTTTACCTGTAAGAAATAAGTTTTTAACGACATTTTTGATTTTTATTTAGACCATGATTGATAAAACCATGTATCTGGACTACTGACTAATTATTATCTTCTTAACAACTTCTTGCTCTGAAGTGTTTATTTTAAGGAAGTATTGGCCTCCAACTAAATTTCTAATATCAAATTTCTCTTGCTGAATTCCACCCAAGGCATTGATTTTTCTTTGTTCTACGATTCGGCCACGGCTATCTAAAATCGTAATGTTTAGAGCCTTGTTGGGTTGTAATTCGAAAGAAACGTTCAACTGTTCTGCTACTGGATTCGGGAAAACATTAACTAATGCTTTACTAAGTGGCTCGTTTGCCAAAATCGCACTTACCTTTACTTCCGTTTGGGCAGTTCCAAAGCAATTATTAGCATCTGTTACTTTTACAGTATAAGTACCCGTAGCATTAATTCCAATATTCAAAATACTCGGATTTTGAATATTGGCGGCAAAGCCATTAGGCCCACTCCATTCGTATTTCAAAGGAGCCGTACCACTTGTTGCATTGCTGCTCAACTTCAATAATTCTCCTTCAAAATAAGGCCCAGAATTACTGGCAGTTACCGCTAATTTAATGGCTTGTATCAGTAGGGCATTGGAGATACTACTTTCTTTACAGCCCGCAACCGCACATGTAGCAGTATAAGTAGTATTGTCTACTGGAGAAATGGCAATTGTAGTACCTGTCGAGCTATTTGACCATTTTAGCACGCCATCTTTACAGCTACTTGACGTGAGCGTTACTTTCTCGTTTCCGCCCGCACAAATGGATAACTTATCAGCTGCGATTACTGGAGGAGGAGTTTGACCAACGGTAATGTCTAGCGTATTGGTACTTTCAATTATTGGTGAAGTAGAAACCACCTTAACCTTATAAGTTCCGCTTTCTAAATCTTGGGCTGTTTTTACATTAACCGAGCGGCGAGGGTCACGGCCGATTTCGATGGCTTTATCAAAGCTTCCTGTTTTATCTGATAATAATATTCTAAAATTATTATCAAGATTGAAATTTGCATCAGCCGTTGTGAAGGCAACCGTGAAACTTTGTCCTGCACAAAAGCTATTTGAGCTCAAATTTGATAGCGTAATACTTGGTTGAACCTCTAAGCCAAATTTACCATTTTCAGTAAAATAATTAGTATATAAATCTACTGAACCCCCACGCCCGTCTTCTACTTCTTTATTACAGCCATATAGCACAATCACGCCACCATTTTTAGGGTGAAGCATGAGTCTATAATCACTGTAAAATGTATAATCTTTGATTGCAACACCATCTTCCCCAAACTTTGGATTGCCATTGGCGTCGAAGTGCTGAACGGTTAGGTCATACCCAATATCTTTAGGTTTCAGCCAAAGCGTATAAACGCCATCTTTACCATCAGAAATCAGTTTATTTGGCAAAAAATAAGCTTTATCCGAACGAGGTGTAAAAACTTCATTTTTCCAAATAATATTGCCATTGGCATTAATTTTAGCTTTCTGAAAAGGTCTTGATTTATCACCAGTTTCTATCCAAGTGGCAAAACCACCACCATCACTTGTTGGTATAATCTGTACATCAAAAGTTGAATTTGACCCTAAATTTACTCCACTTATTCCCCATAAGTTTTTTCCGTCTTTATTTATTTTATGAACGAAAACTGTTCTTTTGTCTTCACCCGAAATTGTTCTTCCCACAATGGCGTTGCCATCAGTATCAACCTTAAACATATCAATTCGAGATTTGCCGTTGAAAGGATTAGGTAATGCTGCTGTGAGTGGAAGGATTTCCTTATTACTGGTATCGAATGTTTGGAAAGAATAATCAGCATTAGGGTCTCGAACGAGGGCTAAGAACTTACTGTTTTTTTCATCGTAAATTACTTTTGTTTCCAAACCTTTGGCTTGCAACAATTTCGTTTCCTCCTCAATAACCGCACCTGAATAATTGAGTTTTTTTGTGTAAACTACATTATCATTGGTAGTTCGATTAAAATTATTGAAGGTTATTAGTAATTTATCATTTTTCAAATCATTCAACTCCAGTACTCCGTCATTAGCATCATCGCTTGTAAGTTCTTGTTCGGTTACTTTCACCCCATCAGCTGCCCATTGTGCTTTCCCTTCACTAGAAACATATTGTGCATATAAATTTCGGCGGTCGGTCTTATTTACATCAATACATCTATGCCAAAGAATATACGCTCCACCTTTGCCATCAGGTTTAATGAGTTTTGGGGTATAAATAAAAGTAGATTTATCTAAAATACGACCAATTCTTAAACCATCTTTTGTCCATTGTGGAGTTCCTTTGGCATCTAGCTTCTGAGCATACAAATCAATCAAGTTATCACGATAATCCGCCCATACATAAAAGCTATTGGCATTATCATCTATTGAATATAAAACAGCATACTGAAAATCAGGGGCAGCACTAACTACAGTCGGAGTTGACGTGTTAGATTTCCACTGAGTATATCCCATTTCAACGGAGCATATGAACAGTAAGCTTACAAGAAAATATTTCATGATTTTGGGTATGGATATAAAGGAAGAGTTTTTATGAAAGAACCCTAATGCGACTTGATATAAGTACAAATTTACGTTCTTATCTTGAAATCAACTAATTAGAGATAAAATAATTCATAAGTTATTGCTTTTATCAAAACAAATCTATAATTTTGCAGCCCCAAAATACCACCCTCGTAGCGTAGCCCGTTTGTTCGAGGGAGCTATCAAGTTAGGGAAGTTAACTGTTCCGGAGTTGGCTAAGTGTTGTTTCAGCACCCCATAACTTTCTGAAAAAGGTCATCGAAAAGCAGCCGTAATCGTTGGGAATGAAAGCTGAAAATAGTTGACAAATGCTTTTTTCAAATCGCCAGTAAAATGGCGTATCGAACATTTAAAATAAATAAAAACAGTGAAGCATTTAAGTTACAAGACAGTTGCGGCAAACAGCCAAACTGTAAATAAAGAATGGGTAGTTGTTGATGCTACCGACAAAGTATTGGGCCGCTTGTGTAGCCAAATCGCGAATATTATTCGTGGTAAGAACAAAACAAACTATACTCCTCATGTAGATTGTGGTGACAACGTGATTGTTATCAATGCTGAGAAAATCCGTTTGACTGGTAAGAAAATGACTGACAAAGTTTATATCCGTCACACAGGTCATCCAGGTGGACAGCGTTTCGCAACTCCACGTGAAATTTTGGCTAAAGATGGCCGTCGTGTAGTTGAAATGGCTGTAAAAGGTATGTTGCCGAAAGGTCGTTTAGGACGTCGTTTATATACAAATCTTTATGTATATGCAGGTTCTGAGCACCCACACGCCGCTCAATCACCAAAAACAATCGAATTGGCTTAATTGATAAATTTGTTATTGGTCATTAGTTATCTTTTTGATTTTAAAAGCTAACTTTTCTCAAATAACATTCAATCAATTTCCCGATATCAGAATTCTTTATTAATCTCAGAATATTTTCAAATTTCTATATACAAATGCAAGTTATCAACGCAGTAGGTAGAAGAAAAACAGCCGTAGCTCGTATCTATATGAAAGCGGGAAATGGTGAAGTTTCTATAAATGGAAAAGGTTTGAAGGAATACTTCCCTTCAGAAATTCTTCAAATTATCTTAAATCAACCGTTCAATACAACAAGCACGGCTGGTCAATACGATCTTAAAGTAAACGTAAGTGGTGGTGGTATTGCTGGACAAGCTGAAGCTGTTCGTATGGCAATCTCTCGTGCATTGTGCGAAGCAAATGCAGAGAACCGTCCAGCGTTGAAAAAAGAAGGATTCTTAACTCGTGATGCACGTATGGTTGAACGTAAAAAACCAGGTCGTCGTAAAG
>OFDC01000434.1_pt1 | contig 32438 bp, 29 predicted proteins | sample 1520941 | NCBI WGS metagenome assembly OFDC01 (sample SAMEA94258168, study PRJEB24077) | hot springs metagenome | biome: Aquatic biome; feature: Water | place: India | collected 2012-12-06 | depth 5 m | reverse complement strand
ATTATAATGAATATAATAGGGTTTTATCATGCAATCAACTAACAATGCCTATAGTGCGAGTGTCGATAGTGCCAGTGACAATAGTGTAAGCTTAGACAGTACCAGTTCAAATGATGCGCCTATTGCGCAACTGCCAAATACAGAGCCACAACCTGTAATCATTATTGGTTCAGGGATGGCGGGCTATACGCTAGCGCGTGAGCTCAGAAAGCTAACGACTAGCTTGCCTATCGTTATGGTGTGTCAAGACAGTGGTGATAGCTACGCCAAGCCCACCTTGTCAAATGCCTATGCGCAAAACAAACTTGCCGATAGCATCGCCAATGCGAGCGCGGCAAAAATGGCAGAAACGTTAAACCTGACCCTATTAAATTTTCATCAAGTCACCGATATTAATGCCGCTGAACAAGTTATTGTGGTTCGCTCGTTAGTCAATGAAGCGTCTCAAACAACCCTTGCGTATCGAGATTTGGTATTGGCGACAGGCGCGCATTCTAGACTGTTACCCAATCTAGCTGTCAATCACCAAACCATTTTTGCCGTCAATCATTTAGATGAGTACAAAAGCTTTCAGCAGCGCCTAAACACCCTAAAATCTCAAAAATCAGCACCGGTTAAGGTGGCGATTATTGGTGCAGGGTTGATTGGTTGTGAATTTGCCAATGATTTGATTGGTCAAAATACCGGTAACCAGACCGCTGACATCACAGTGGCAGTGTTTGATAAAGCGGCACGCCCACTGGCTCAGCAGCTCCCTAGCCAAGCAGGTGTACTGTTACAAGACGCTTTGACTCAGTCAGGGGTGACATTTTATCTAGGCACTGATATCACCAGTATCACGACAAACGTTAATAAAAATATTACTACAAATATTAATACAAGCGATAATGCAACCGTGACCATCTCATTTGACAAGGATAACCAATCACAAACCTTTGAGGCGGATATTGTTTTGATAGCGATTGGTCTAGTGGCTAATACTGACCTTGCTGCATCAGCGAACATTGCCATAGCATCGTCACAGCACATCAATCCTACAATAACCCATTTACCCAGAACAGTGCAGCAAGGCATCAAGGTTGATGCGTACCTAGCCACATCGGCCAAGCATATTTATGCCATTGGCGATTGTGCCAACGTGATGGGTAGCTATATGCCCTATGTTATGCCATTGATGAACCAAGCCAAAGCGTTGGCAAAAACCCTGGCTGACCCTAACATGGCGCCGACCAAAGTAGCGTATCCTGCCATGCCAGTGGCTATCAAGACACCTAGTTTACCTTTGGTGGTATTACCCGTATCAGGGCAGTACAGTGACGATCAACTGTACTGGCAAACGACCCCAACGACTGATGGCATGGTCATGACAGCCCATCCAAAAGATGATACCAATAGCATTTTAGGGTTTGTATTAGCCGGTAGAGAAGCAGCAAAACAGCGCTTAACGTTAACCAAGCAAGTGGCGGATTGGCTGTCTTAGTGGCTGTCTTAGTGGCTGTCTTAGTAGCCATGCTCGGGCAACGAGTCATCTATTGCGGAAAGTTCATTCAACACCCCACTAGCAGATTGATATTTTTGGAATAAATTATGGATTTAGCCAAATTTAATTTTGAACCCTCAGTGATTACGGACTTTATGCAAAGTGCCATCATTGATATTGGTGATGAATTACAACTGTGTGTTGAAGTTGGTGGCAATCCTGATCATCCGCCCTTGCTGCTGATTATGGGCTTAGGCTCGCAGTTGGTGTTTTGGCCAGATAGTTTTGTCAAAGGCTTGATTGATGCAGGCTTTTTTGTGATTCGTTTTGACAATCGTGATATCGGGCTATCCTCAAAAATCGCCCGACCCTTCCCGCGTTTTCCCACCAACAATGTCAAAATGATGCTGCGTATGCAAGTGGGTTTGACGAACCGTCATTTTCCTGTGGCATATAACTTATTTGACATGGTGGAAGATACACGCCGCTTGCTTGATAAGTTATCGCTAAACAATGTGTATGTGGTGGGGGCATCTATGGGCGGGATGATTGCGCAAATTTTGGCTGCCAAATACCCAAAACGCGTGTCAACACTGGGTCTCATGTTTACCAGTAACAACAAGCCATTTTTACCACCCCCCAAGCCAAAGCAGCTGCAAACCCTACTGTCACATCCCAAAACCACCCAAATTGATGACGTGGTCGCATACGGCGTGTGGTGTATGCAGCGTATCGGCTCACCCAATCATGTGGATGAAGAGGAAGTAGAACGACTCATTCGTTTGCGGTTTGAACGTAGTTATCACCCACGTGGCGTGCTTCAGCAGCTGCAAGCAATATTAGCCACTGGCTCTATTGTTAAATTCGACCAAAAAATCAAACAGCCAACCATTATCATTCATGGGGAAAAAGATGGGCTAGTACCATCGGCGCATGGTCGGGCGATTGCCAAAGCGATTGCGCACAGTGAGTTTCATTTGATTAAAGACATGGGACATGATTTGGCAAAACCTTTTATCCCTACGATTGTCAAACTGCTGGCCGATCATTATATGAAGCATGCTTAAGGCGCTAATTTAATAGCCGCCACAATACAAACAGCACTGCAATCACATAAAAAATCGGTGCAAGCCAGCTACTCACCTGCCAAACGGCATGACTGGCAATCATTTGTGCGATAAATAACGCACCCACAAACCCAAGCAGCGCAAGCCAATCCTGCTGACGACTTTTGAGCATGTCTGAGCGAATTTGCTGTATTTCACGCAGCTGCTGATCTTGGTGCCCACCCAGATTTGATAGACTTTGCAAACTGTTATCCAGCAACTGTGGCATGTCATTGAGACTCAGTAACAGTTCAGGTAATTGCTTGCGTAGCTCGCCAATTTTTTGCATCGGGTCAAATTGTTGTTTCACCCAGCCTGTCAAAATCGGTTTGGCGAGCGACCAGATATCAAGCTGAGGGTATAAATCCCGTCCTAGACCCTCCACATGCACGAGCGTTTTAAGCAGCAGCATCAACTGCGGCGGTATATCCAAATGATAGCGACGGGCAATATCAAGCACCGACATGAGCACGCCTGCAAAATCAATGTCGTTGATTGGCTTACTAATCATCGGTGACACGGTGCGGCGCATATCGCGCATGAGGGCGTATTTATCGGTATTGGGTGGAATCCAGCCTGCGCGAGCAATAATATCCACCAGACCGGTAAAGTTATTGTTCATCACCGATAATAAAAGCCTTGCCACAATCATTTGGTCAGCTTTAGATAGCTCGCCCACGATTGAGCAATCAAGGGCGATGTAGCGCGGATTGGGATTTGGGGTATCGGCTGGCAGCGTTTCAACAAACACATTGCCTGGGTGCATATCGGCATGGAAGAAATTATCTCGAAATACTTGGGTGAAAAAAATCGTTAATCCTTTTGCCGCAAGTGCCGCCCTATCATATCCAAGCGCATCAAATACTTGGGTTTGCGAAATCGGTACCCCAACAATGCGCTCCATAATCATGATGTTTTTGCTGGCTTGATACACTTCAGGCACATACATCATCGATGAACCCAAAAAGTTGTTACGCATTTGGGTGGTATTGGCAGCTTCCAGGGTTAAATCAAGCTCATTGAGCAAGACTTGCCGATAATCTTCAACGATATCGATAATATGTACCGCACGCGCCGCTTCAATCCGTGCCGATGCCCACCCTGCCAAATCGCGCAATAATTCAAAATCTTCAATAATCTGTTCACGGATAGTTGGACGAACTACTTTGACTACCACTTCACGCCCATCATGCAGGCGTGCGGTGTGTACTTGCGCGATGGATGCCGCGGCTAACGGTGTGCCATCAAATCTAGCAAATAGCTGGTTGATAGGTTGCCCCAAACCGCCTTTTTTTGTCGATTGTTCAATTTGCTCGATAACCGTATCGACACTAAAGGGTTTTACCCTGTCTTGCAGATGCACCAACTGCTCAATAATCTCAGGGGTGACCAAATCACGACGGGTGGAAAGCAGCTGCCCTAATTTTAAAAACAGCGTGCCCATCTCTTCAAGCGCCAGCCTTACCCCGTCTGGATGAGGTTTTTGAAAATAGCTGGCAGGGTGCATACGGATAAGTTTGGCAATGGGCTCAAGCTGCGGCGTCTCTTCAATAGGCAGATGGGTATCAACACGATAATGAGCGGCAATGCGCCATAGTTGTAAAAGACGTTTGCGATGATTTAGTAACACGTTGGCAACTCGTTAGAAAGCTTATCAATGGTGGGAATTCTAGCATGATATAAGCAATTTTTTAATGGTTAAAAAAAAGACGGGGATTTAACCCGTCATGTTGATTGTGCAAAAGCGACTTTTGCAATAAATTTACTTCTGCAATCTACTTTTGCAATCTACTTTTGCAATAAAGCCGCTTGCTGTTGCTTGATGGCATCGAGTCTGGCTTGTTCACGTTCAATATCCGCCCGCAGTTTTAGTAGCTGCTGCTTTAACTCATGCCTTACATTGTCATCAGTATTTGCATCGTTGGTTTTCCACTCTCTGATATTGGCAATATCGGCAAACATCTCTTTGGCAGGTACAGCGATTGTACCTTTTAGGTTGGCTAATAGATTAGACAATTGACTTGCCATCGGCAGACCAATCAAAGGTTGCAGTTTACCAATGATATCAGGGTCAAACCCAGCGACCAACTGTTTGACTTGCATCAGCACTTTATAATCGCCCTCAATCGGCAGATTGCCTTGTGGCTCGCCCATCAAATTGAGCAAATGCACAGGGTTGTCCACTTTGACAACACAATCAGGTTTGCTTACCACGGCGCTACCTTTAGGTTCAAAAACATCAACCGTCACAGGTTCAAAGCGGATATGGTCATCATTAAAAATCGTATCAAATTCAATGGCTGGCTCTGCCATCACTAGGCGCAAAACTTTACCCGATAACGGTTGTAGCCCTGCTTGGGTGATGGGGTCAGTGGCAATCGCTAGGTTAACCACTTTTTCAATGCCTGCGAGTAGCAATACAGTAAACATCTGATTCTCTTTTAGTATATAAATTTCAGTGAGCTATTATATTTTTCGCCATCCATTACTTTTTAAACCCACGATGTACCGCCACGATACCGCCTGTTAAGTTGTGATAATCACAATTGACAAAGCCTGCCTCTTCCATCATGCCTTTTAAGGTGCGTTGGTCTGGGTGCATACGGATAGACTCTGCCAAATACTGATAGCTTTCGCTGTCATTCGCCACCAATTTACCCATGAGTGGCAATGCGGTAAACGAATACAAATCATACACTTTACCAAATGGCTCAAACACCGGTTTTGAAAACTCCAAAATCAGCAAGCGACCACCTTTTTTGAGCACCCGATACATCGAGCGCAGTGCCGCGTCTTTGTCGGTGACGTTGCGTAGCCCAAAGCTGATGGTCACCAAATCAAAACTTTCATCATCAAATGGCGCCAGCGTCTCAGCATTGGCTAGTACAAAATCGACGTTACTACAGCCTGCATTGAGCAGACGCTCACGACCGACCTCTAGCATCGCTTCATTGATATCGGACAATACCACATGACCTGTGCGACCCACCTCTTTACTAAAGGCTTTTGCCAAGTCACCTGTGCCGCCTGCGATATCTAGTACCCGTTGACCTGCACGCACGCCCGTTAGGCTTATGGCATAGCGCTTCCACAGACGATGAATACCCAAGGACATTAAATCATTCATGATGTCGTATTTTTTGGCAACAGAGGTAAACACTTCTGCTACTTTTTGTTGTTTTTCAGCTTTTTTGACGGTTTTGTAGCCAAAATGGGTTTCTTCATTGCCATCAGTGGCTTCGGTATGCGGATTGTCGATGGCTGATTTATCAAAACCGCTAGTTGATTGCGCGGACAACTTATTGGGAATAGCGTCATTTGGGGTAGCGGATGCAGGGCGAGTAAGCTGCTGACCTTGGGGCACGGATTCTGGCAAATCAGCTGTGCCAGTAAATTGACGGTTGATGGTGCTGTCAGCTGTCAGTGACTGCTGTACTTGGCTATTGAGCTTGTCATTGGCTTGGATGCTGTCTTTAACCAAGCTGTCTTGGATTGAATTATGGTTATTGTCGTTCATGTGGTTTCCTAGTGATATCATCGCCAATCAAAAATTGGCAAAGTTAAAAGCGCAAAGGTACTGCAAAATTTTTTCTATTTTATCACTAAACATCAAAAGGATGTTCTTTGCCAGCATGCACATTGGTAATGATTTGCAACTCTTTTTCACAAAATGGCTCAATAAATGCGCCAATACTTTTAATCGGTTTGATGGCAGCAAAACCTTCGGCGATAAAGTCATATAATGGCTGAAAGCCTTTTTTATACGCTGTGCCTTTGGCAAGTGAAAATGCTTTTTGTAAGATAAATGATTTAAGATATTTGTCCGTGCGATAGCACATTTGCTTGAGGTCAGCAATCTGCTGGCGTCTTGCCGACTCTGCATTGACAGACCGATAGGCTTTAATCATGGATGGCTCATCCGCGGATAAATGATTTTCTTTTAAATACTGAGCAAGCTGTAAATCAAGCTTAATGGCGTTAATCGCTTCGATAATACCGGCTGCGCCTGTGCTCACGGCATTGGCAGGGATAAATTTTTCTAGTTTTTCAGCCTTTTGCACCATACGCTCTAGCTGTTCAGCAAGCACGTTGAATTTTTCGCCCCCATACAGTTGGTCAATCAAAAATTCCCCCATGGCTTGGTTGTTGGCGCTGGCAAATAAGGCTTGGTGGGTTTTATGAATACGACCGCGTTGCCAGGCTTGTACTTCCCTCAGTTTTTGCGCTAACTGGGTATCGCTGTGGTATGGCAGGGCGCGAAATTGTTTTAAATCTTGTTCTAGTTGGCTTAAGCTGCTCATAGGGCCTCGATTTTTTTGCAAAATTTTTAAATTCAAAACAGAGAAACTGCAGTTTATCCATTGTATAAACCCACAGTAAAATGCAGTTTTGTGCCGCATTACCTTAATGTAAATCCAGCAAAAATACAAATCGTAAATTGTTCAAGGGTAGGATAACTGCTATCTTTTAAAAACTTTTAAAAAAATGAAGCGGTCATTAGCAAAATTTCGGGTATTTCCCTAAGAAGGTCGTATGCCAACGCAAAATAGCAACAGTTTAACCAATAGCTTAAATAATAACTTAAATACCAAGTTGGATAATAACAATACAGCCGCGTCTGCACCCACTAGTAACGCTGCCAAATCTGCCAAAACCGATAAAGCTCACAAAACGCCACCTGTGACGCTTGAGGCGCAATTAAGTTTTGACTTGATTACCGAGCAAACCACCCTACGCGAGCAACGGGCTGGCAAAAACTCGCGCGGGCTACTCATCTTGGTCAATGGCATGGAAAATTCGGGCAAAGGCGAAGCGGTCAAAGCGCTAACCGAATGGATGGACGCACGCTATATCAAGGTTCACGCCACCATGGGTCAGCACCCCAGCCGCTACCAACCGATTTGGCAACGTCACACATGGCAACTGCCTAGAAAGGGTGAAATTGCCGTGTATTTTGGCAGCTGGTACGCTGACTTGATTCGTTATGTGTTTGACTGTGGCGATGATATAGATGAACAGCGCTTACAGCAAATGATTGAAGACATTGAGGCGTTTGAACAAGATTTGGTCAATAACAACACCGATATCGTCAAGTGCTGGTTCTCAGTCGATAACAAAACGCTAAAAAAACGCTTGACCGATGAAGAGCCTGACCCTGAGCAGTTGTATCATTTAGATTGGTTTCGAAAAAAAGATGTGAAACGTTTCAAACGTTTTAGCAGCAAGCTGATGGGGTTACAATCAAGCTGGCACCCCATAGATGGACAAGATATTGATGCCTCAAATATCCAATTTGCTAATATCGTACTTGCAGCGCTGCAAACCATGAACCAACTATCTGCAGCCGAGGATGCCCAAGACAACCCAGCAAAAGCCGACAAATCAGCTAACCCTAAAACGGACAAAAATCCTGTTGCAGCCGCCTCATTGCCTTTTAAACCCACCCCTCTGATTGATGAGTTGGTTAACGTCGAATCCCACGCATTAGCAAAGGCAGACTATAAAGAACAACTGCATAGCAAACAACATATACTCGCTGAACTGATTCGTGAGCGAGGTCAACGCCACATCATCTTTGTCTTTGAAGGCATGGATGCGGCAGGCAAAGGCGGGGCGATACGCCGCATCATTGCCCCACTCGACCCGCGTGAATTTAGCATCCACGCTATCTCTGCACCGACCGAAGATGAATTAAAACACGCCTATCTGTGGCGTTTTTGGACGCGCCTGCCCCATGATGAAATGGCAGATGTGGATATAGTGTATTTATCGAAAAAATTTAAACGCAATAAATGCGTCGCCTTACTCAAACAACGCCTGCATAATAGCCGTGTGACCATTTTTGACCGTAGTTGGTATGGTCGGGTACTCGTTGAGCGTATTGAGGGCTTTGCAAAAGAGGCAGACTGGCAACGTGCGTATGGCGAAATCAATCGTTTTGAAAACGACTTGGTACAGAGCAAGGCCATTTTGGTCAAATTTTGGCTCGCTATCAGTGAAGAAGAAGAACTTAAACGCTTTAGAGCGCGTGAACAGACGCCCAATAAGCAGTTTAAAATTACCGATGACGATTGGCGTAACCGCGCCAAATGGCATGAGTACGTACAAGCCGCGTCCGACATGATTCATTTAACCCACCATAAAAAACGCCCGTGGTATGTGATTGCCACCGATGATAAATATAGCGCAAGACTCAAAATCCTTGACGCTATTATTTCCGAGCTATCTAAGAATTTATGAAGCGTTAGCTAAGAATTTATAAATTGTTAACAGTCTGCCTTTTTACTATTTTGCTATATCTTAAAACTGTCTACCCAACTTGATGAAAGATAATGATTTTGGTGGACAGTTCCCCTATAATATCGTGTTTGATTTGATTATTTAGCCTGATTAGTTATCCTTAATAAATCCATCTAAACTGCAAGTGAGCAATATGGAATCTTTACGCAATTTTTTGAAAGGTTGGATGGGCAAAGCCTTGCTCGTTCTTTTTTTACTTCCTTTAGCGATCACGGGGTTTGAGTCAATTGTCCGTAGCGGCGATGACCCCAATGCTGTCGCCAAAGTTGCAGAGTTAAATATCGATAATGCTACCTTGCAAAATATGATTAACAAGCGCCGCGAAACCTTGCTTGAGCAAGTGAACGGCGATGCAAGCCTAATTAATAGCGATAAATTACGTGAGCAGATGTTGCACAATTTGATTGACCGTTATTTGATTATCAATCAAGCCAACCAGCTTGGTTTTACTGTGTCAGATGCCACTATCACCCAAATGTTGATGGCAGAAAAAACCTTTCAAGACGCCAGCGGAAAATTTTCTAATGAGTTGTTTGCTGACTATTTAACCAGTCGCGGTATGACCAAAGAGCAATTATTTGATTCGGTTCGTCAAGACTTGTTGGTAACTGCCTTTAGCCGCGGTATCATTAATACAGGGATTTTTGCGCAAAGTAGTATTGATAAACTTATGTCAATGCTGTCTGAGTCGCGCCCTGTGCAAGTGCTGCGTTTGGACTGGCACAGCTTTGCGCCGCAGGTACAAGTGACGCCGCAAGAGATTGCAAGTTATTATCAAAAAAATCAAGCGACACTTAAATCTAGTGACATGGTGGATTTAACTTATTTAGAGCTCAATAAAAATGCCCTGCCTGTTGCTGCCCCAACGGCGCAGGAATTGCAGCAACAGTATCAAACCTATTTGAAAAATAGCAACAACCAGACCGAATACGAATTGGCAATGATTTTGATGAATGGCGCTCAAGCACAAGCCACCTTAACCTCATTAAAAAGTAAACTTGATGCCAATCAAGCGGATTTTGCGGCGCTTGCCAAACAGTACTCGCAAGATGAAGGCAGTAAAAACGATGGCGGCAATATCGGTCCGATTACCCAATCGATGTTCCCCAATGATTATGACACCATCATGACCCAAATCAAGACCCTAAAAGTCGGTCAAGTCACCAGCCCCATCAAAACCAACTATGGCTATCATTTATTCAAATTGGTAAAAATCAATGGTCAAACCCCACCAACCATTGAAAGCTTGACGCCTGTATTAACCGAACAAATTATGGCGCAAAAGCGTGAAGCCGCCTATCAAGATTTGATTGGGAAAATCAACAATGACGCAGTTGCTGGCGCTACTATCACCGAGCTTGCCAATCGCTACAAATTAACCGCCAAATCGATTAAAAACTACCCTAAAACCAATAACTCCTCTGCACTGAGTCAACCTGCCATTGTAGCGGCGGCATTTGAGCCACTCGCGCTGCAAGAAGGCAGTGTGTCAGTCGGCATAGATGTCTCTGATAAAGTGGTATGGCTGCAATCAACCAATCACCGCCCCAGCAAACTCATGACACAAGCAGAAGCCGAGCCGGTTATTAAAGCCAAGCTTATTGAAGAGAAAGCAAAAAGTTTAGCACTGGCAGAGGCCAATGCCATCGCTGCCAAAGTCAAACAAGCCAATTCAATTGCGGCGGCGGGTGTCCCATTCCAAGATTTGGGGATTGTGACTCGTCAAGATAGCAAACTGAGTGATGACGAGCGTGCTGTGGCATTTAGTCAACCTGCTGTTAACAATCAACTAGCGGTCATGACCCGCCCTACTGTATCGGGTGCAAGCGTGATTGTTGGCGGGGTTATCAGCAATGATAACGCCCAAATCACACCGCAAGTTAAACAACAAACTGCCCAAATCGTGCGCGAAAATATCGGTCAGTCTCAGTTTGAGGATTATTTAGCATACCTAAAATCCATCACTAAAGTTACGATTAAACCGCAGACTGCTACGCCATAATATGCTGTGAATAGATATGCGCTGAATAAGTCAGCGCCTTGTTCTAGCAATAACGAGTGTTTAGCGATACATAGCGCCATCAAAAAAGGCTTACTAATGATGATTAGTAAGCCTTTTTTTATCGGTTGGTATTAATGATTTTCAGAGGCGTGATTGATGGTATATTTTGGAATTTCAATGGTCAAATCTTGATCTTCGATGATGGCTTGGCAAGACAGTCTTGAATTTGGCTCTAGCCCCCAAGCACGATCTAGCAAATCAGCTTCAATATCATCCATTTCCTCCAAGCTATTAAAGCCTTTTCGCACGATAACATGGCAAGTAGTACAAGCTTTTGACATATCACAAGCATGCTCAATTTTCACGCCTTTTTCTAGCAAACCACGGCATAGATTATCGCCTTCATTGAGTTCAATCTCTGCGCCATTAGGGCAAATTTGGTGATGCGGTAATACAGTAATTTTTGGCATAACAATCTCTTAATTAATAGTCTTATGTATTCAAAATTAATTTGACCAATCCGCGGTTGAAGTGCCTTTCATGGTTTCATTGACCGCTTGGTTCATGATAAGTGCAGCAAAATCATCACTATGAACTTTTAGCTGCGCGCTCGCTGTTTCTAACTGGGCTTGTTCAGCACCATCAATTGCCTGTTGAACATCAGCCATCGAGGTTTGCAGCACTTTTTTCTGCTCATCGGTTAATAAAAAGCCAAATTCTGCAAGCGCGGATGCTAGCGCCAACAATTCTCGTTTTGCTTCTACCTGACTTTCAATCAAGCTACGCTGCAGTCGATCTTGCATGGCAAAATCAAAGCCTGCTTTGAGCAGTTTTTCCTGCTCATCTTCTGACAACCCGTAAGATGGCTTGACTTGAATTTGGCTTGCTTTGCCCGTTGTCAACTCTTTAGCCCAAACTGTTAACTGACCATTGGCATCAATTTGAAAAGTGACTTCGATACGCGCCAACCCTGCTTTCATCGCTGGAATGTCAGTCAGTTTAAACTGTCCTAACGAGCGATTGTCAGCCACCGTATCGCGTTCACCTTGTACCACATGGATAATCATACCATTTTGGTTATCTTGATAGGTTGTAAATACCTGTTTACGGGTCACAGGAATGGGCGTGTTACGCGGAATAATCACTTCGGTGAGACCGCCCATGGTCTCAAGCCCCAAGGATAAAGGCGTGACATCAAGCAGCAACACCGTATCTTGCTGTTGTCCGATTAATTGGTCGGCATATTTGGCTGCGCCTAACGCGACGACTTCATCGGGATTGATGCGTGACAGTGGCGGCTTATTAAACGTTTCTGCTACGATTTGCTGAATCAATGGCATGCGTGTCGAACCACCTACCAATACCACTTCATCAAGCTGGGACGTCTCAAGTCCAGCATCACGTAGCACTTGCGCACACACCGCTAATGTACGGTCAGTCACAGGCTGGATGATTTGACGAAGAGTGCTTTGGTTTAACACAATATCAAAAGCTTGACCATTCAGTGAAACTTCGGCAGTCACTTGGTCTGCTTTTGACAACTGCTCTTTGAGCGTGCGAGCCTGTACGTTTAACAGCTGTTTTTGATGGTTATCAATGCTTGAAGGATGCAAGCCTGTTTGTTGAATGAGCCAATTAGCAATCAAGCGGTCAATATCATCGCCACCCAGTGCGCTATTACCGCCCGTTGCCAGCACTTCATACACGCCTTGATTGAGCTTTAACACCGATACATCAAACGTGCCGCCGCCCAAATCATAAATGAGGTGATAAGCTTCGTCTTGTCCTTGGTTCAGCCCATACGCCATCGCAGCAGCCGTCGGCTCGTTTAATAAGCGAATCACATGAATGCCTGCCAATTTAGCCGCATCCTTAGTCGCTTGGCGCTGTGCTTCATCAAAATAAGCCGGCACCGTAATCACCGCCCCTACAATACTATTGTTAGGTAACGCCAATTTTGCCCGATCATACAGATGTTTTAACAAGATACTTGATATTTCAACAGGGTTTTTGGCACCTTGTGGGGTTTGGATACTTGGCATGACGTCGACATCACCGACTAACTCATAAGGATGATTGAACTTAATATCCTTGATGCTTCGACCCATAAACCGTTTGACCGAGCGTACAGTATGGTTTGGTGCTTGTTCTGCCATTGCTTCAGCATGACTACCTATCAAAGTTTCTGGATTGCCATTGTCATCTAAGCCAAAATACACCACCGAGGGTAAAAGCTTTTGGCAATCGATACCTTTTACCTGAGTAGCAATTTGACTGTCGTCATTGGCGTTATTGTCACTGGATTGACACTCACTAACTTTATCACCAATCACTTGTGGCTCGCCTGAACGCACTACCGCTACCAGTGAGCGCGTGGTTCCTAAATCAATTCCTAAAGCAAAACGATGCGCATGGGGCTTGGCACTTTGATTGGGTTCAGCGATTTGTAATAACGACATATATTGGACCAATTAACAAATAGAAAAAAATAATTTGAAGATAAAACCAGCTTAGTTTATATCTTTAGCTTAGTTTGTATCTTTATAGAAAGTCAAAACGGATGGTATTATAAATTAAAAACATGATAAACCAAATAAATTAACCAATGCTAGTAAAACTTACCCTTTAATCATGATTTACACATACAAATCGTCATCATTATCAAAATTCTGCTTGGCTAATTCATCGGTGGTTTTTGCCACATCTGCTTGCAGTTTAACCAAAAACTGCAGTTTTTGAATGATATCTATCGCCTGTGTGGTTAAGGCATCATCATTGGCCTCACCTTTAACTGAATTATCAATTTTTTGATAAACTTCGTCAAAAGCAAGTTGATAATTATCTAGCCATTCGCTAAGTTTTTTGCTAAGCAAGGTAATACTTTGGCTATCAGCATCATCTAAATCGATGCGAAATGACATGGCATCGTCTAAAAATTCCAAATCACGAATCGGCTGATTAATAGATTGTGAAATACCTTTGAGTGCCAATAAATGTGACGCGCGAGAATCGGGATTTTTAAGCGTATTGTAGGCTTCATTAATAATCGCAGACGCTTGCTCAGGCTTTAGTGCGGATAATTTGACGATTGATTCAGGCAAAAAACCATCCGTATTAGCAGATAGCGAAAGGTTTTGCTCAGCTACAGACGCATCAAGATTGTTATCAGGATGGAACTTAGATTGAAGTTGGCGAAGGTTCTGCTGAAGCTTGGCGATATCAATTTGATATTGTTGGGGTACATTCATCAACTCAAAATAATTAACCATTTTCAACTTCCCCTACCGAGCCATCACTCTACTGAAAAAAAATATTAAAAACTAAACGGTGAAAGATTCACCACAGCCACACTCACCTTTTTGGTTTGGATTACTAAACTTAAAGCCTTCATTGAGACCTTCTTTGACAAAATCCATTTTCAAACCATTAAGATAAACTAAGCTTTTTGGATCGACAAATATACTAACCCCATTGCTTTCAAAACGTTGGTCGTTAGGGTCTGGCTCATCAACAAATTCCAGCACATACGCTAAACCAGAACAACCTGCGGTACGGATACCCACACGGATACCTTCCCCATGACCACGGTTTTGCAAAAACTCGCGTACATGTTCAGCTGCATCGTTTGATAATTCAATCACTTTACTACCCCATTTACTCATGTCAATCTGCAATCGTTTCAATCTTTAGGCCAGTCAATTTGAGCGACCCACACACAGTCTTATTGAGGATGAATCAATAAGACTGTTACAATCGTGAAATCAATCAAGCTTCAGCTTTGGATTTATAATCTTCAATCGCTGCTTTAATGGCGTCTTCTGCCAGCACTGAGCAGTGCACTTTAACAGGCGGCAGTGCCAACTCTTCAGCGATATCTTTGTTTTTAATGGTACTGGCTTCATCCAAGGTTTTGCCTTTAAGCCATTCTGTAACCAATGAGCTTGAAGCAATGGCTGAACCACAGCCATAGGTTTTAAAGCGCGCATCTTCAATAATACCGTTATCACCGACTTGGATTTGCAGGCGCATCACATCACCACAGGCTGGCGCGCCGACCATACCGGTACCGACATTTTTGGCATCTTTATCTAAGTTTCCCACATTGCGTGGATTTTCATAATGATCTAAAACTTTGTCTGAATAAGCCATTTTTTACTCCATTCGCTTGATACAATCTAGCTAAAATAATTACTGTGAAATTTTCGACCAATTTACATTGTTTTTAATAATGCCTTTCCATTGAATTTCAGTCGGCAAAATAGGCTCTTTGCTAACTAATGTAGGCTCAAACATCACAACACCTTTGCCTGTGCGACAATATTCATACTGTTGTTTTTCATAAATGTAGTCATCATCTTTTGGATTTAACTCAATTTTTTTACTATTAATTGTTTCAAGTGGTTTTGAATTTCCTAAACCCTTAAAAATTAATTGACTATTGATGAGTTGATAGCTAAAAAAATCATCTTTAATTGGTATTTCCTTAGCACTATTAAAATCTTTACTTACAACATATTTAAAGTTATAACTTTCAACGTTCGGTTTTGGAAATAATGGAAAGCGCCTTAAAATATAATTTCCATAAATGTCGCTACTGCCATCACCTACAAATAAGGCTTGAGCATTTGGCGGAATCAATAAATTTGTATCCGCCATTTTGGTATAGTACCAACCAATATTAGTTGGCTCATTGTCTCCAAAACCAATAATTAACTTTTCCTTGTCGTTCGTTAAAAATTGCGTTAGGTAAACATGAGAACGAATCGAACTATCCTGATCCAAATCCCAATATGCAAAATAATTTTGACTCAGTGGATTTATAGTCGTCTCAATCAGTGTAGGTGTTTTATAAAACCATTTACCGCCAAAAACTGCAAATGCCCCACCCCCACCAAACGTTTGACAATACGTACCATCTGAGTAAAAAATATGACTTTCATTTGCTTGAGAACCACTAAGATTTGCTCCATAGCTTAAAAATGAAAGCGGTGCACCTTTTTCAATCTTAGGTAACTGTGCAAAACTATTACTACTATAAACTGCTATCAAGAATAAGTTACTAAGAACAATTCTAAGCATTAATGTTCGTTCCATTCCACACTATTTAAATCAACGCCTTCTTGGTACATATCCCAAAGCGGTGATAAAGCACGTAATTTTTCAACCGCGGTTCGCACCTCAGCAATCGCATGGTCAATATCTTCTTCGGTGGTATAGCGACCCAAACTAAAACGAATTGAACTGTGAGCAAGCTCATCTGACAATCCAAGCGCGCGTAATACGTAGGAAGGCTCAAGCGTCGCTGACGTACAAGCAGAACCCGACGACACGGCAAAATCTTTCAATGACATCATCAACGATTCGCCTTCTACAAAGTTAAAGCTGATGTTGACGATATTTGGAATGCTGTGATTCATGTCACCATTAAGATAAATTTCATCAAGCTCTTTTAAGCCATCCCATAGGCGTTGACGCAGTTTTGTCAGTCTGGCTTCATCTTCTGCCATACGTTTGCCCGCAATGGCAAAGGCTTCACCCATCCCTACGATTTGATGCGTTGCCAAAGTACCTGAACGCATACCACGCTCATGACCACCACCTTGCATTTGTGATTTTAGACGCACACGTGGTTTACGGCGAACATATAAAGCACCAATACCTTTAGGACCATAAATTTTATGAGCAGAAAAACTCATCAAATCAACTTTTAATTGCGCTAAATCAATCGGGGTTTTACCGGCTGCTTGCGCCGCATCGACATGAAAAATAATACCTTTTTCACGGGTGATTTCACCAATCGCCGCAACATCTGTTAACGTGCCAAGCTCGTTGTTCACCATCATTAGGCTTACTAAAATAGTATCTTCACGAATAGCGTCTTTGACTTGGTCAACCGTGATCAGACCTGTCTTTGGTTGTGGGTCTAGATAGGTAACTTCAAAACCTTCTGTTTCTAATTCACGGCAGACGTCTAGCACGGCTTTGTGTTCAATTTTACTGGTAATGATGTGTTTGCCTTTACCACTATAAAATTGCGCCGCACCTTTAATCGCCAAATTGTTTGACTCAGTAGCCCCTGAAGTAAAGACAATTTCACGTGAATCGGCGTTGATTAATTCTGCGATTTGCTCACGGGCAGTTTCAACCGCTTCCTCCGCTTGCCAACCAAACCCATGCGAACGCGAGGCAGGATTACCAAACACACCATCAAAGGTCATGTACTTCATCATCTTTTGGGCGACTTGCTCATCAATCGGTGTGGTCGCGGCATAATCTAAATAGACTAATTTATTCATGCTAACAAATTCTCCCCAGAATTTTGTTTTAAGGTTTTGCTGTTATCAGCTAATGAATGATTGTTACTAATGTTACTAACTTTAGTGGTGCTATGCTTTGCTCGTTGCGATACGGGTGCCTCTGTCATTGGGTTTACCGCAGATTGATTGCTATGCTGCATATCTTCAACCATCAAAATTTGACGCTCAGAAATTTCACGGATAATTTGACGGTTGATGAGCGTATCTAGTGTCACGGTGGACAAATAGTTTTCAATTTGCTCAGACAATCCATTCCATAAATCATGGGTTAAACACATGGCGCCGTCTTGGCAGTTGCCCTTACCTTCGCAAGCTCTAGCATCCACCGACTCATCAACTGCTGAAATAATGGTCATAATCGAGATTTCATTGATGGGTTTGGCAATATGGTAACCGCCTGAGGCACCGCGAGTGCTTACCACCAACCCTTTTTTACGCAGCTTTGAAAATAACTGCTCAAGATAAGAAATAGAAATCTCTTGACGTTTTGCGATATCAGACAATGACACAGCCAATTCATGTTTTTGCTCTTGCAATGCCAAATCTAGCAGCGCTGTCACTGCATAGCGTCCTCGGGTTGTCAATCGCATAGTAGCCCCACTTAAGTTAAAAATTTAAATCCGTTCAAGCACAGCAAGCTGTGAAAACACGTTTTATGGTTGGTATGGCTATTATATGAAAATCCGAGTCTTTTAGTCAAGATTAATTCTTACTAAAACACTCGGATTTATTTATTTCTCGGATTTATTTACTCAATGACAAGCGATTTTTTATCAAAGCAATTTTTTTATCAAAGCAATTTTTTATCAAAGCCATATAGGGGGGGATGGGTGTTATTTTATCGCCCAACCAATCGCACAAATGATGAATAACACAAAAAATGCGATTGCCGCGCGTTTCATCCATTTATTTTTACTGTTTAATTCTAAAATTTGTGCTTCAAGCGCTGTTTTTTGTAGATTTGCGGCGTTGACTTGGCTATTGAGTGCTTCGACTTGTTGTTTGTAGTCAGCATCGGTTTTGATAGGTTTTTTGACTTTTGGCTGGTCTTTATCGCCTTTGACTGCTTTTGTGATGACTTGTAATAGCTGATTGATACCAATTTGATGTAAAAAAGCCTTCACCTCTGCCGTCTTTTGTGCTTCGCCACGGATTTGTAGCTGCTCAATGGCTTTGGGCTGATTGGTAAATAAATTCTGGGCGATTTGCCAAGTAAAGCCGTTGATGGTCACATCGACCTGCTGAGAAGGCTGTAATTGACTGTCTAACAAAATGCCGTTAACGGTAAAAGTCACATAAAAGGTGACGTTTGGGATATAAGCGTGAATACGCACGACAGTATTGGTAGTGGCTAAAGGATAGACAACCTTACGAAGATCTGCATCAAAACGTAGCAACAGGGTCAGCAAGGTTTCAATAATCACTAATACCACATTGAGCGCTGTCGTGGCTATATTGCTTGGGGCATTGGTCGAAGTTTGAAAATTATCGTTCATTAAATTTCCACAAAATTAATCAAATATGGGTTTTGTAATTTGTCGATAGTGTAGCTTTAAAAGGGTGTTAATAACATTAATTATTGTAAGTTTGGTATAAAACACTGTCAGTCGCTGAGTATTAGTCAAAAAATCATTGCGAGATTGGTTTTGAGTCACTTTTACTCACTATAGCTGTATATATCAAGTTTTAGCGGTTTTTGTTGAAATAAAATGTTATCGTTTGGTGTGCCAACCGCTATATTTTGCAAAAACACGTTAATCAATGCTTAATTGCACAGAAATTATGATTAAACTGCTTGTGAAGCCGCTTGAGTTTACTTATAATCAAATCATAATTACTTATGCAACACTTGATACTCAAGGCTTTGAGCCTAATTACTTGTCAAGTGTATGCTTTGTATATATAACGTTTATTTTCATCCCTAAAAATTTGAAGGATATTCTTATGAATAAGTCAGAATTAGTTGATAGCATTGCTAAAAAAAGCGGTCTTTCTAAAGCCCAATCAACTGAAGCATTAAATGCCTTTATCGCAACGATTGGCGAAGCAATGAAAGCCAATGACACCGTGTCACTGGTTGGCTTTGGTACGTTTAGCGTGAAAGAACGCCAAGCACGTACAGGTCGTAACCCACAGACTAAAGAAGAAATCCAAATCCCAGCAAGCAAAGTGCCGAGCTTTAAAGCAGGTAAAAGTTTAAAAGATATGGTTAATTAATTAACCCTTATCTCTTTATAGCTAAAAAAGCGTATTTTGAATTAAATACGCTTTTTTATTGCCTTATTATTTCCTTACTAAGTATAAAAACCGAGTAAAAACTTAAGTAAAAAACCACTATTTTTACATAGTGGTTTTTTTATTCTATAAACTATAGTTAACCTATTTTGGCACTGTAATGGTTTGACCCACTTTTAGCGACGCTGTTGGCGACAAGTTATTTAAACTAGCCAGTTCTTTAGGGCTGACGCCAAAGCGTCCCGCCAAAGAAATTAAGCCTTCGCCTGCTTTAACTTTATAGGTTGTTGTGGTTTTTGGGATTTTGATAGTTTGACCAATCAACAACGACTCATTACCTTTTAAGTTATTTAAAGCGGCAAGCTCGCTTTTAGAAACCCCATATTTTGCACTCAAGTTTGTCAGACTATCACCTGATTTTACTTGGTAGCCCTGCGCATCACTACGACTATATTTACTTACTGGCTTTGACGCTGGCTTGTTATCCTCCTCTGATTGGGCATCTTTGGCTGCTTTGGTCTCTTTTTTTGTTTCTTTTTTGCTCTCAGGTTTTGCAGAGTCGCGTTTGACGGCAGGTTCGCGGGTCGCTGTCACACTAGCCACCGTACCCAATCCCGCTTGAGGAATAACCAGTTTTTGCCCTTGAATTAAATTTGCCGTCGGTTTTAGATAATTGGCTTTGGCTAAAGCTGCTACGGTTAAATCAAAGTTATTGGCGACGCTACCTAAGCTATCGCCTGGGCGTACCGTGTAGTTAATCGATTTGCCAGCTAGCGCATATTTGACCTTTTCAACGGTGACAGGCACGATGATGACCTGCCCTTTTTGCACACGATAATTGGTGTTAAAACCGTTGACATCTGCAATGTCTTTGGGTGATACGGATAATCGATCAGCAATACCCGACAAGGTATCACCCGTCTGAACCGTATATCGACTTGATACCGGTTGCACTTCGGCTCTAGCAGGGGCAGGCTTTTGTGCTGCGGGCTGTGCTACTGGCGGCTTTGGCATTTTGTCTGGAATTAACCACAAGTTTTGGTTGGTACGCACTTGATAAGTTACTGGTAAATTATTGAATTTTGCTAACTCACTGACATTTAAATCAAACTTGTCGGCGATGCCTGTCAAGGTATCCCCCGCTTGCACGATATAGCTATTGGCTTTACGTTTTGGCGCTTCCGCTACTTTGGGTTCGATAGGCTTGGCGTTGTATAAGTAAAGTGTTGAACCGGCTAGCAAGGCGGCATTTGGATCAATTTGGTTCCATTCAGCGATATCTCGCCAATTTACGCCCATGCGGCTGGCGATATTTGCCAAGGTGTCGCCAGCTTTGACTTGATAGGTGCTACGTGTGCCGCTCGGACGTTTTTTGGCAGCCGGCTTGCTAACTGTGACAGCTTTGCTCGTGGTCACTTGCGCCGTGTTTGGGGCTTTGCCATTTAAGCTCGATGCTTGGCTAATTTTGACCTCTTTTGGCAACACCACTGGCGGTTCTTCGTAACTGAGTTTTTTGGTTTCGCCTTTGGCTTCTAACACAGATTGCTGAGTCTGAATGGCATTGAGCTTGATATTACCATCGGTAGGATTAATGGCTTGCTCTACTTGGGGTGCGGTTTTTTCGATTTCTTTAGCAATCAAGTTACGCTCTTGATTGGATAAAGGCGGCTCTTGCACCACGGTGTTATTGGCAGTAACAACGGCTGAAGTGGTTGGTAATGTATTGGTAGACTGCATTTCAGCGGTCACTAATTTTTGCTCGGTTGCGGTAATCGGCGGTTCTTTGATGACCGTATTACGGCTTTGGATGCTTGGTGTACTAGGAATGGGGGCGATATAAGTCGTGGTTTGGTTTTTAACCATATTATTTGCCATCGCCGCCAAGTCGCTGCTAGAGGATGGCAAGGTAACTTTTTCTTTTTTGCTATAGGCTTGCTTGGCAGCACTGATTGAATCACCCTGACGTGTGGTGGTAGTTCGGGTTTGGTTGCCAGAATTTGTGGTCGGTGTGTTATAAGTAGGCGTAGCAGTTTTAGGGGTGACATAACTATTGTTTGCCAAATAACCTTGTTGACTCATATAACCATTACCGCGTAATTGGGTGATTTTACGGTCAATTGATTCATTGAGATCATTAGGAATCAGAATACGGCTTGGGCCTGACATATCTACCGTACCTGCAGTCAACGCAGGATTTAGGGCGCGCAGTTCATCGTAGCTTACGCCTGTCAGACTGCTAATTTCGTGCAAGCTCACGCCAACATTGACAGGGACACTTCTAAAATGTTGACGGTTCGCAATTGCGGGTAAATACACATTGTAGGCACTCGGATTTTTGACAATTTGCGCCACAGCCAAAAACCGAGGGACATAGTTCATCGTTTCAGTGGGTAATTTGAGCGACCAATAATCCGTGGGTAGCCCACGTGCTGCATTATAATTAATCGCCGATTGGACACGGCCTGGACCGGCATTGTACGCTGCCAATGCCAACTCCCAACTCCCAAATTGGTTATACAAGGCGGTCAAAAAGTCATAAGCGGCACGGGTTGACTCAATCACATCACGGCGACCATCAAAGGTACTGGTTTGATTCAACCCATAAATACGACCTGTACTTGGAATAAACTGCCATAACCCTGCAGCAGAGGCATTACTGGTGGCATTGGGGTCATAAGAGCTTTCAATGACAGGCAATAATGCCAGTTCGGTTGGAATATTGCGACGTTCAGCTTCGCGCACCGTGTAGTATAAATAGCGGCTAGCACGCGCTGTTAATCGGTTTAGATAATCTTGGCGGCTAATAAACCAACTTTTCTGCGCTTCAATACGCGGATCGTACACGTTGGAGTTCATACGAAAATTGACGCGCAGTCTATCCCACAGATTACCATAGCGCTGAACCAACAAAGCGTTATTCTCTACCATGGTCATGTCGGTGGCTTCAAGCAGCCCTTCAAGCTCATCCAAACTATCCATATCCAGTAAGGCTGCATTTTCTTGTGCGCTACGCACCGTGCTTTTGCTGTGACTAGACGATCCAACCATGGGTTTACCCGCTGGACTGGTGGTGCTGGTTGGCGCACTGCTACAGGCTGCCAAAATAATAGAGGAAATAGCTAAACTTAACGGTTTGATAGTTTTTTTTGATGAATGGCTTATCGAAAGCAACATGATAATTCCTAGCTTTTTTTTGCAATTTAGATGTAGCACATATACCCATCTCATAGCGTAACACTATGAACGAATATAAGCTAAAATTTGACATTATAAATAAAAAAACGGCTGTGATTTCAAGCCAGTGAAATTAAATATTGGCTGAAATTATACTAGAATCCATAAAAAAAGTGGCACAAAACTTTTGCACCACTCTGTTTAATACCACTTTTAATACCACTAAATTAGTGCTTTTCAATCACAAGTTGGCTAATCGCCCTAGACAATAACACCGAGTTACCGCTTTTAGTAAAGGTAATACGTGAAGTTGTTACTAAACGTGTCGTCCCGTTATTTTCGACGATGACTTCTGTCGTTACCGCATCTGCCTTAGCCTGGTTACCGCTAGATACCACGTTGTTTAATTGTATATCATAGCGATATTGCGTTGCTTTTGACCAGTTGTTTTGCAGCAGGTTTAGATAATTGCTTTTATTTAAGGTGGTGGTTTTTCCTTTACGCGACACGGATATCAAGGCATCATCTGCCACTAGGCTTGCAACGCGCGAAATACTTTTGGCATTTGCGGCAGCCGCCATTGCAGTAGCGTAATTGTCGATATCTCGCTGGGTGATTTCAGCATTTGCCAGCGTTGGGACGGTTAACGAAGTCGCCATGACTAACCCTAGCCATAGTTTTGATCTCAGCTTTTTTTGGATTTTATCAATCGGTTGAAAATTTAATGTGATAGTCATGAGATTTTCCTTCAATTGGTAACACCCAATTGTTTGACCCTAAAAGAAATAATTTGTTACAACTAAGCATAGCATAACCATTAAATTTATTGTTACTTGATTGTTAATAATCAAGCATAAAATAGTGAATAATACTGGTAAAATCCTGTAACCCTACTATCCAAAACTATCCAAAACTATCCAAAACTATCCAAAACTATCCAAAATCGCTACATTGCCAAATCAATCATGGTTTTTACCGCAGTGAATTATTTCAGCAAACAAGGGTTAATCATTTATTAATTTGGCTAAATCGGTTATCATTACAGGTTGTTTTTATCACCATTTTATGACTAAATCTCAATTTAAAGGTATTTCAACTATGCTACTTACCGCTATTTTAGCATTTATCCAATCTGCCCATGCGGAAGGTGCGGCGACAGCGCCTACTGGAACGGGTGTTTCCACCATCATGCAAATGCTATTGCCATTGGCTTTTTTTGCTATTTTTTACTTCATTATTATCCGACCACAAAGCCGTCGTAACAAAGAGCATCGTCAAATGATTGATGCCATTAAAGAAGGCGATGAAGTGGTATTTGCCGGTGGCTTGATGGGGAAAATCAAAAAGCTTCAAGGTGAATATGCGGTTGTTGCATTAAATAATACCCAAGAGGTGATGGTACAACGTGCCTCAATCATTTCGGTATTGCCTGTGGGTACTATTGATAGTCTTAAATAATTGTTGATGCAGCTCACTTGTCAGGTTGGCGATTTAGCAGTCTGTTAAGTTGCCAACTGGCTATTATGATATTGTACTGCCTTGTTGATCGCGGTTAATAGCCCTACGGTTAATAGACCTAGTAGAACAACTAGTTACCTAAAAAAATCAAGTTTAAGAAGTCAAGATTATGCACTACCCTGCTTGGAAATACTTTTTAATCGGCATTGTGCTGCTACTGAGCACCCTGTATGCCCTACCAAACCTTTACCCAGACAAGCCCGCCGTTCAAATCACGGGGGCTTCTGCTAGTACCACATTGACCAATGATGTGCTAAAACAAGCGGAAACCATCCTAAATGCCGCCAATATCCCAACCAAAAACAACAGTTTTGATGGTAAATCAGCCTTATTAAAAATTGCTGATGAGTCGACTGAAACGCAGCTTAAAGCGCAACAAGTGCTAAAAGAAAAGCTTGGCGACAATTACGTTGTGGCGTTGAACTTGGCACAAACCACGCCAGCATGGCTACGTAATATTGGCGGCAATCCTATTAAATTAGGGTTGGACTTGCGTGGTGGCGTACGGTTTGTACTAGAAGTTGATACGAGCAAAACCATCTCTCAGCGTTTGGAAAACTTAACCCGAGATATCCGTACAGAGCTACGCAACCAAAAAATTGCCGTGACCAATATACAAGCAGGGCAAAATAATCTGACATTAAACTTTGTCGATAATGCCGCGCGTGATCAAGCCATGAATGTGTTACGTAGTCGCTTTGGGACAAATTACGAGTTACAACCGCTCATCAATGCGGGGGGTCCAGCAATTAAGATGACCTTGACCCAGTCGACGATTTCACAAATCTCTCAAGATGCGGTCACCCAAAACTTGACGACTTTGCGTAACCGTATTAATGAGCTAGGCGTGGCTGAAGCCGTGGTGCAATCACAAGGTGCCAACCGTATTGTGGTGGAATTACCGGGGGTACAAGATACCGCAGAAGCCAAACGGGTCATTGGTCGTACCGCCAATCTCGAATTTCGCATGGTATCTGACCAAAACAATACTTTCCAAGCCAATCCATCTGGGGTATTGCCTGCAGGCACTGAAGCCTACTCATTTGGTGAAGTCGACAGCCCACAAAAAACCTTATTGGAACGTCAAGCTGTGGTCACCGGTCGAAACGTACAGGACGCCCAAGCAGGGATGGATCAAAACGGTCGCCCCCAAGTGAATATTACGCTGGATAACGCAGGTGGTCGTTTGATGCAAAATACCACAGCCAAATCGGTGGGCAAACAAATGGCGGTGCTGTTTACTGAAAATAAGCAGCGTGTCACCTTCCAGCCAGACCCAGTGACGGGTCAAAATAAAGAAGTAAGAACACCTTACGCAGAAAGCCATATTATCAATCAAGCGACCGTTCAAGGCGTCTTTGGCTCAACTTTCCAAATCACGGGCTTAGATAGTAATGCAGAAGCCTCAGAGTTGGCTTTGTTACTTCGTGCAGGTGCGCTAGCGGCGCCCATGTATTTTGTTGAAGAACGTACTATTGGTCCATCATTGGGGCAAGATAACATCCAAAAAGGTATGTTATCTATCCAAGTCGGCTATTTACTCGTGTTCTTATTCATGATTATCTTTTACCGTTTATTTGGTTTGATTGCCAATATCGCGTTGATTTTTAACTTAATGATGATTTTAGCCATCATGTCAGTGATTGGTTCTGCGCTAACCTTGCCGGGTATCGCAGGTATTGTGTTAACCATCGGGATGGCGGTGGATGCCAACGTGCTGATATTTGAACGCATCCGCGAAGAGCTTGCCAACGGCGCCAGACCCAAATCTGCGATTGTGGCGGGTTTTAACCGTGCATTTACCAGTATTTTTGATGCACAGCTGACTACCTTGATTGTCGCATTTATTTTATTTGCGATTGGTACAGGTCCGATTAAAGGTTTTGCTGTTACCTTAGCCATTGGTATTGCCAGCTCTATCTTCACCTCAGTGACCGTCACGCGTGCACTGGTACAGTTAGTTTATGGCTACCGCAAAAATGTCAAACGCCTAAGTATTGGTTAAGGAGCGAACAATGAATGATGACAAGTTAGAGGATCTAGAGGGTTTAGACGGCTCAGAACCCATCAACCCCGAGCAAAAACTCTCAGAGCTTGGCGTACGTCGTAGTGATGAAATAGCATCAAATACCCAGCACCGCAAAACGCCGCGCCGTAATGGTAAAGGGGTGAATAAAAATTTGGTCAAGCAGCCTGCGACTCCCTCCGATACGATACCCCAAAACGCTGGGTTAGCGGTGGCTAACGCTGCCAGTGCTGAATTTTCGGCAGAGAATTTTGGCGGAGAAAAATTCTTTGCCGGTCGGCGTATCATTGATTTTTTAAAGGTAGCTAAACCTTTTGCCATATTATCCGCCATCCTAACGATTCTTAGTTTGGTCGCTATTTTAACCAAAGGTTTAAATCTAGGTTTAGACTTTACAGGCGGTGTGTCAGCCACGGTTGTTTATGAAAAACCGGTGCAACAAGCCCAAGTTCAGTCAGCCTTAGCGAACCATAAAATCAATGACAGTGTGGTGCAATATTTGGGCAGTAACAAAGAAATTTTGGTACGCCTGCCGCCGCAAAAACAAATCGAAGGATTATCAAACTCTCTTGATGCGGCGTTAGATTTACCCAACAACAATGCCACCATCAAGAATATTGACGTGGTTGGCAGTCAAGTAGGTAATGAGATTTATGTCAGCTCATTGGGGGCAACGGCACTGGCATTACTGTGTATGTTTATTTATGTGATGGTGCGTTTCCAAGCCAAATTAGCCTTAGGCGCGGTGTTGGCGTTATTTCACGATAGTATTATCACCGTGGGTATTTTCGCACTTTTCGGATGGCCGTTTGATTTGACCGTGCTTGCCGCGGTGTTATCATTGATTGGTTATTCGATTAACGATACCATCGTCGTCTTTGACCGTATCCGTGAGAATTTCCGCCGTGTCCGTGGTGCTAGCCCAACGCAAATTGTCAATTTATCGCTCACTGAAACACTACGTCGTACCATTATGACCATTTCAACGGTGCTGCTTGTGGTGGTCTCGATGCTGCTACTTGGCGGCGACAGCTTACATTGGTTCTCAGTAGCATTGCTCATTGGCTTGATTTTAGGTACTTTCTCATCGGTGTATATCGCCAGTGCGATTCCACTGTGGCTCGGTATGTCGCGCAAAGACTTTATTGTCGAAGTCAAACCAGAATTTGTTGAGGACGAAGTGGTTTTTGAAGACCGCAATGCGCCTATGTACGACAACAAAGCGTTAGATAATCAATAAATGGTTTGAGCGGCAAAATACCCTACTTGCTAGGGTATTTTTATGGCTAAAATTTAAACAAGAATAGCAATGATGACAAATGAATTAATGAAAACTGGGTTATGGCAACAGGCGTTTAAAGTAAGCTTGCCTGTGGCAATGGGCTATATCCCCGCAGGGATTGCCTTTGGCGTGTTGTTTGTGGCAGCAAAACTTCCTATATGGGCGGCGATTTTATCTAGTGTGGTGCTGTACGCGGGTGCGGCGCAATATGCTTCTATCGCGCTATTAGCGGGCGGGGTTGGAATCTCAACCAATGATTGGGTACCCCATTTGGATTTTGCGTTAGTGTGCTTATTTGCTATTTTAGCCTATGAGCAGTTTAAAGCGGTCAAGGCGTATTACCCCATCTTCATCGCCATCATTGCATTTGTAGCGGCGTTTTATTTTATATCTGATTGGTTGCTACTATCAGCGATTTGCGGGAGCTTGGCACTCATTATCATCCATTTTTTGATGGGCAATAAATCCACTCATCAGCAAGCTCTCTGACAGTTCACCTATAGAAAAATTTATTTGATTAATCGTTAGAATATTATGAACACACCACCTGATAACGTTTATTTAGTCGCCGCTACTTTTGCCATGGCTTTGGTGACTTTACTCACCCGCTTGACCCCGATAATTTTGCCAAAGCGATTATTGGATGTCCCCTTGTTGCTCGCGGTGAATAAAGCATTGCCATTATCGGTGATGACGCTGTTGATTTTAACTTCTTTGCATTGGCAGCAGCCCAAGGCTATGCCAACGCTCTGAGAAGGATAACTTACACCTCGGTTTGCACCCCGACGATATCCACAGGCGTATCAGCCCCGTCTTGTATCCCAGATTTTTTCTGTTTGGCTTTATCACTGCGTTTACGCTGTAATTCATCCAAATAATCTTCATCAATACCACCGGCGATGTATTTGCCATCAAATACCGAACAATCAAATTTTTTGGCATCGCTGTGTTTGTCTTGTACCGCTTCAATCAAGTCATCCAAATCTTGGAATATCAAACGGTCCGCGCCGATGATTTTACACACTTCTTCCACACTATGACCTGAGGCGATCAGTTCATTGCGCGCTGGCATGTCAATACCATACACATTGGGATATTTGACTGGTGGCGCGGCACTGGCAAAATACACATTATTGGCGCCTGCATCCCGTGCCATTTGGATAATCTCGTGACAGGTCGTGCCACGTACAATTGAATCATCGACCAACAAGACGTTTTTATTTCTAAATTCAAACGGCACCGCGCTTAATTTTTGACGTACCGATTTTTTGCGCTGCTGTTGACCTGGCATAATAAAGGTGCGACCGATATAGCGATTTTTCATAAAACCTTCACGGTATTTTACGCCTAGATGCTGGGCAAGCTCCATCGCAGAAGTTCGTGAGGTATCGGGAATAGGAATAACCACATCAATCCCGTGATCTTCGCCCCATTCTTTGATGATTTTCTGCGCCAAAGTCTCGCCCATACGCATACGCGCTTTATAGACAGAAATATTATCAATAATCGAATCTGGGCGGGCAAAATAGACGTATTCAAAAATGCAAGGTCTAAACTCTTTGGCTTCGACACATTGGCGACTAAAGAAGTTATTGTTTTCATCAATAAAAATCGCTTCACCGGGCTTCACATCTCGAACGATATCAAAACCCAATGCGGTTAACGCAACTGACTCAGATGCCACCATATATTCAAAGCCGCCATTTTCCGCTAATCGTTGACCAAAAATCAGCGGGCGAATGCCATTGGGGTCACGAAATGCCAAAATACCATAGCCCGTAATCATAGCGACAACCGCATACGCGCCTTCGATACGCTTGTAGACAGATGTCATCGCTTCAAAAATATCATCAGGGCTTGGATGCCGGATACCGAGTTTTTGCATTTCATGCGCTAGCACATTGAGCAAAACTTCTGAATCAGAATCGGTGTTTATATGGCGCATATCCTCCATAAACAGTTCTTTGGCAATCTCTTCGGCGTTGGTCAAATTACCATTATGCGCTAAGGTAATACCATACGGCGAATTAACATAAAAAGGCTGCGCTTCCGCACTGCTAGACGTACCAGCCGTTGGGTAGCGTACATGCCCGATGCCTTGGTGACCGACAAGACGCATCATATGACGGGTCATAAACACATCGCGCACCATGCCATTTTCTTTACGCAAAAACAGACGGCCATCTTGACATGTCACAATACCTGCGGCATCTTGCCCACGATGCTGCAGCATAGTCAGCGCATCGTATAGCATTTGATTAACTTCACTGTGAGCGGCTATACCAACAACTCCACACATATTTTACCCCTTTGATTTTTCACCGATGGCTCTAAAACCTGATGAAAAGAGACCTGATGAAATGAGACCTGATGAAAATTGAATGAAACTAACTTTTTTGCCGGCTGACAATACTTTAGCCGTCAGTCAAACTTACCAATGCTATTGCCCATTTGCCCCACTATTGACCTATTTTATCGGCAGCGGTTTTACCCAGCGTGGTAGCAAGCTGTTGGGTGATTTGCTTTGCAAAAGGTGCCAGTGGCAGTAGCGCATTGGCAAACTTAGAATGCTGCCAAAAGTCACGTTGACTGACAAAAGGCGCCAATAAACTGAGCACCATCAACACAATGACCAGATTTTTGACCAAGCCAAACCCCGCGCCCGCCAATTTATCTAGGATGCTCAGCCTAAGCCCTTGCAAGGTTTTACTCATCACCCACAATACAATCTGCAGTCCCACAATGACAAATAAGCCAATTGCCAAGAATGCCGCAATGATACTAAGGGGGGTTGAGCCAGTCAGCGACACAAAAAAAGGCGCTAACGGTTTTGCCAAATAACTGGCTAGCAGCAGCGCCAATAGCCAACCAAACATGCCCACCAGTGAGCGCATTAAGCCATTATTAAATCCCTGCCACAACCCCATAAACAATACAAACAACACTAGCATATCTAACAAAGTCATCGGTCAAGCTCGTATCATGGAATTTACAAAGTAGAGGGTGAATGTTGGCTTAGACGATAACCGTCAATGGCTTCAACACAGGTTTGAATGAGTTCAGGTCCTTCATAAATCAAACCACTATAGAGCTGAATCAAATCCGCCCCTGCTTCAATCTTTTTAACCGCACGTTGACCATTGTCAATGCCGCCTACGCCAATAAGCGCAACTGAGCTTGGTAAGCGTTCGGCAAACTGCTCAAGAACTTGGGTACTACGGTGACTGAGTGGTCGACCTGATAGCCCGCCTGCTTCTTGACTGGTTTTGTAGTCTTCTACCCCATTACGGCTTAAGGTGGTATTGGTGGTAATTAGCCCATCAATATCAAAACGCACCAATTCTTTAGCAATATAATCAATTTGGTCCTCTTCCAAATCTGGGGCAACTTTCAGCACCAATGGTACATAATACTGATACTGGGTAGCCAGTTGGCTGTGACGTGATTTGATACCATCAAGCAGCGCGGTGAGCGCGTCACCACTTTGCAGGTCACGCAGATTTTTGGTATTGGGAGAGGAGATATTCACCGTAATATAAGACGCATAAGGATACACGCGCTCTAGACAATAAATATAGTCATCTAGGGCATTTTCAACCGGCGTGCTGGCATTTTTGCCAATATTAATACCCAAAATGCCTTGATATTTTGCACGCTTGACTTGCTCAATGAGATAATCGACGCCTTTATTGTTAAATCCCATGCGATTGATAATGGCATGGGCTTCTTTGATACGAAATAGACGGGGTTTGTCATTGCCAGGCTGTGGTTTTGGGGTAATCGTACCAATTTCAATGTAGCCAAAACCCAATGCCGCTAACGCATCGATATATTCGCCGTTTTTATCAAGCCCGGCTGCCAAACCAACCGGATTGGTAAAGGTTAACCCCATACATTCGGTTGTTAGTTCTTGTTTACCGTACAAAAACCCGAGCATCCCAAATTTTTGCGATTTTTCGAGTAATGATAACGTGATTTCGTGGGCTTTTTCAGGATCGGTGTTAAATAAGAACGGACGAAGAAAGGCATACATAGTTGAATAAGCACTCACATTGCATGGGTGAATCTAATTGACTCTGCCCTTTATACAAGCAGAACTAACCTATTTAGCTTGAGAGATAGCACCCGTTGACGTGCTGTCTAGACTATCTCGTCAAAATCAGAAAAGCTATTATATCAGTGTTGACGCTAAATAAACACCTGCAATTTTCTTTGCTTCACCGCTATATTAACTACCATATCAGCTATCAACCCAGAGTATTTAGAATATAGATTGCAGGATTTAGCTTTTAACGTCCTATAATCAAAGACTAAGGCACAGCTCGACCATTTGACAAGGCAATCCAACCACGAATAATGCGATACAGATGCCATAAGACTGTGGCGACGATTATCAGGCCGCCTAAAGCACCGACAATAAAACTACCACCCATCGTATGATTACTATCAACGGCGGCGCCAAAAAATAGCCCGCCAGTCGCAAAAATCACCATGACAAAACCAATCACCCAAAAAAATATACTGTACCAAAACGTTTTGATTTGCCAATCAAAGTGACTATAAAGCCACGTGTTTCTAGCCTCATCGCGCTTTAAGTAATTCATCACAATCGGAATAATCCAAGTCAGTCCCGCAGTAAAATAACTAAACAGCGCCAACGCATAAGTAATGTGGTTATAACTGATTTGGCTTTGGGTCACCGGTAAGTTTTGACTAAGCTGCGTGTATTGCGGTAACGCTGATGGATAACCATTCGCCCCACTACCAAATTGTGGATTGGCTGGGTCAGGTGTGTGAGCATCTGTTGGTTTTTCTAGGTTCATTATAATTCTCCCTCAATGATTATTACTTTTTTTATCGGGTCATACAGTAGAATTTCAATTGATTGTTATTGATAATTAACCCCAGTTCGACATAAGCCATACTCTAAGGCTTTGAATTAACAAGCAATCTTAGCGACGAAAGGTTCAATCAGCACATTTTTAAGTGTCGGCTTCT
>OFDC01000433.1_pt1 | contig 32447 bp, 29 predicted proteins | sample 1520941 | NCBI WGS metagenome assembly OFDC01 (sample SAMEA94258168, study PRJEB24077) | hot springs metagenome | biome: Aquatic biome; feature: Water | place: India | collected 2012-12-06 | depth 5 m | reverse complement strand
TGTAGTGGAAGAAGCAGCGGCGCAGGAAGGCGTCGGGCAGCTCCTTCTCGTTGTTGGAGGTGATGAACACCAGGGGGCGATGCCTGGCGCGCACCATCTGCCGCGTCTCGTAGACGTAGAACTCCATGCGATCGAGCTCGCGCAGGAGGTCGTTCGGGAATTCGATGTCGGCCTTGTCGATCTCGTCGATCAGCAGGGCCACCGGCTGATCGCTCTCGAAGGCCTGCCACAGCACACCCTTGACGATGTAGTTGTGGATGTCCTTGACCTTCTCGTCGCCGAGCTGGCTGTCGCGCAGTCGGCTGACGGCGTCGTACTCGTACAGGCCCTGCTGGGCCTTGGTGGTGCTCTTGACGTGCCACTGCAGCAGCGGCAGCCCCAGCGAGCGCGCGACTTCCTCGGCCAGCATCGTCTTGCCGGTGCCCGGCTCGCCCTTGACCAGGAGGGGGCGCTTGAGCGTGATGGCCGCGTTCACTGCCAGCATCAGGTCCTGTGTTGCGACGTACTGGTCGGATCCTTGGAACTTCATGCGGCACGCGTCTGATGTGGATCAAACCAGTATAAGGGCGTGCCTATAATCGGCGGTTGACCTTGACGGAACCCTCGGCACCCCCATGAAAAAATTCATCGCGCTGCTGGCGATCGTTGGCGCCTCCACCGCCGTCCATGCCCAGAACCAACCTGCGCCGACGCCTCAAGGCCCCACTGCCGCCGCCGCTGCGGCCGGTTCCGGTCCCGCCCCTGCCGCCTCGCCGCGCGCCGCCGACAAGCTGGTGGCCATGTGCATCGGCTGCCACAACATCCCCGGCTACCAGTCCAGCTTCCCCGAGGTGCACAAGGTCCCGATGATCGCGGGCCAGAGCGCCAAGTACATCGTCGCGTCCCTGCAGCAGTACAAGAAGGGCGAGCGCAAGCATCCGACCATGCGCGGCATTGCGGCCTCCCTGTCCGACCAGGAGATGAACGACATCGCCGCCTACTACGAGCAGCTCGGCAAGGCCCACGCCAAGGAGGTGCCGGCGACGGCCGAGAAGGCGGCCGACGACGTGCAGCAGCTGCTGACCCGCGGCAACTGCATCGCCTGCCACGGCGCCAACTTCAACCAGCCGATCGACCCCAGCTACCCCAAGATCGCGGGCCAGCATCCCGACTACCTCTTCGTCGCGCTCAAGGCCTACCAGCAGCAGAACAACCTGCACGTCGGCCGCAACAACGCCATCATGGCCGCGCAGGTCAAGCAGTTCAGCCCGGCCGAACTGAAGAAGATGGCAAGCTACATCGGCAATCTGCCGGGCCAGCTCAGCACGCCCGCCCAGTCGCGCTTCCGCTGATCCCCCCACAGGCTGCGGGCCTGTGCACAGTCCAAAGGCCTCCGGTTCACCGGGGGCCTTTTTCGTTTCCGCCGCCCGCTTGGCGTATTCACTGAAGGGTGCATCGCGGGGGTGTGCCTACACTGCCGGCCCACATGCAGTGACCGTGATCCGGGGGACCCCATGAACCGCCTCATCCAGCTGGCGCTGTGCGCCGCCGCCATCGCCTTCGTCGCCGCGCCCGCCGGCGCCCAGACCTTGCGCTGGGCGAGCCAGGGCGACCCGCAGACCATGGACCCCCACTCGCAGAACGAGCTGATGACCAACATGGTCAACGGCCAGGTCTACGAAGGGTTGATCGGGCGGGGCAAGAAGCTCGAACTCGTGCCTGCCCTCGCCACCGAATGGCGGCAGGTCTCGCCGCTGGTGTGGCGCTTCAAGCTGAGGCCCAACGTCAAGTTCCACGACGGCACGCCGTTCACCGCCGACGACGTCGTGTTTTCCATGCAGCGCGCCGCGCACCCGAGCTCGCAGCTCGCGGTCTACGCCGCACAGGTGGGCACGCCGCGGAAGATCGACGACCTCACGGTCGAGTTCCACCTGCCGCAGCCCAACCCCATCTTCCTGCAGCACATCGCCGCGCCGCTGTGGATCATGAGCAAGGCCTGGAGCGAGAAGCACCGGGTGACCAAGCCGTTGGACTTCAAGAACAAGGAAGAGACCCACGCCGGCATGAACGCCAACGGCACCGGACCCTACCTGCTCGTGAGCCGGCAGCCCGGCATCCGCACCACCTTCAAGCGCAACCCGAACTGGTGGGGCAAGCACGAGGGCAACGTGCAGGAGATCGTCTACACCCCCATCGCCAACGACGCCACCCGCCTGGCGGCGCTGGTCAGCGGCGAGATCGACTTCGTGCTCGATCCGGCGCCGCGCGACGTCGCCCGCCTGCGCAACACCCAGGGCGTGAAGATCATCGACGGACCGGAGAACCGCATCGTGTTCATCGGCATGGACCAGCACCGCGACGAGCTGCTGCACGGGAACGTGAAGGGCAAGAACCCGTTCAAGGACGTGCGCGTGCGTCGCGCGATGTACCACGCCATCGACATCGAGACCCTGCGCACCCGGCTGATGAACGGCCAGAGCCTGCCCACGGGGAGCATGACGCCGTCACCGATCGCCTCGTTCAACGACGCGGAACTGGAGCGGCGCTTCCCCTTCGACCTGGCGCTGGCGCGCAAGCTGATGGCCGAGGCCGGCTACGGCGACGGGTTCGAGGTCACGCTGGACTGCCCCAACAACCGGTATGTGAACGACGAGGAGATCTGCCTTGCGCTGGCCAGCATGTGGGCGCAGATCAAGATGAAGGTGCGGGTGAACGCGATGCCGCGCGTGACCTATTTCCCCAAGCTGGAGAAGTTCGACACCAGCCTGTACATGCTGGGCTGGGGCGGCGCCATCACCGATGCGGAGACCACGTTCACGCCGGTCATGCGCAACCCGGGCGACAAGGGCGTGGGCTCGTACAACTACGGGCGCCACCGCAACGACAAGTTCGACCAGTTGGCGGCGCAGTCCAGCGTGGAGGTCGACCCGGCCAAGCGCGAGCAGCTGATCCGTGCGGCGCTGAAGGAGTTTAAGGACAACGTCCACACCCTGCCGCTGCACCGCCAGGTCGTGCCCTGGGCCGCTCGCCAGAACGTGGAGGTGGTGCACCGGGCCGACAACTGGTTCGAGGTGCAGTGGGTGTCGGTGAAGCGCTGAGGATGTGAAGGCGGAGCCGGAGAGGGCCCCGCAGAAGCACAAAGCGCACAAAGCACAAAGGGCTGCACGAGGCAGCCCTTGGGTTCGAGGAGGAGTCGGCCTTCAGGGCCGACCTCGCTGAATCACTTCAGCTTGGTTTCCTTGTACAGCACGTGCTTGCGCGCCTTCGGGTCGAACTTCATGAATTCGAGCTTCTCGGGCGTCGTCTTCTTGTTCTTGTTCGTGGTGTAGAAGTGGCCGGTCCCCGCGGTGGATTCCAGCTTGATCTTTTCGCGTCCGCCTTTGGTGGCCATGGTGCGCTCCTAGTGTGAGTGGCGGCGGCTGATTACAGCTCGCCCTTGGCACGCAGGTCGGCGACGACCTGGTCGATGCCCACCTTGTCGATCAGGCGCAGCGCGGCGTTGCTCACGCGCAGGCGCACCCAGCGGTTCTCGGTCTCGAGCCAGAAGCGGCGGTACTGCAGGTTCGGCAGGAAGCGGCGCTTCGTTTTGTTGTTGGCGTGGGACACATGATTGCCCACCATCGGGCCTTTACCCGTGACTTGACAGACGCGTGCCATGACGCTTCTCCGGTGTTGACGTTTCAGGCTCGGTGCCTAGAGCAGGGTGGCAGGCTGCGTGGGTTGCCGAGCAACCTGCTGTTCCTGGATGGACACCCTTCGAGTCGCCCGCGTCCCGCCGCGACTTCAAAGTCACGACGAACAATGCCTGCGGGCGTTCGGCAAAGACGGCGATTATAGACAGGTTCGGCATCCCCTGCCAAACCCGGTCTGCGACACCGGCCAGGACGCCGCTCAGCCGGCTTGTTCGAGGAAGCGCTGGGCGTCCAGTGCCGCCATGCAGCCGGTGCCCGAACTGGTGATGGCCTGGCGATAGACATGGTCCTGCACGTCACCGGCCGCGAACACGCCGGGAATGCTGGTCATGGTGGCGAAGCCCTCCGAGCCGCCCTTGGTCAGGATGTAGCCGTCCTTCATCTCCAGTTGGCCCTGGAAGATGTCGGTGTTCGGGTGATGGCCGATGGCGATGAACACGCCCTTGAGGGTCAGCTCGCGCGTGCTGCCGTCCTGGGTGCTCTTCAGGCGCACGCCGGTCACGCCGGTCGCATCGCCCAGCACCTCGTCCAGGGTGTTCCACAGGTGCAGTTCGATCTTGCCTTCCGCGACCTTGGCCATGACCTTGTCGATCAGGATGGCCTCGGCGCGGAACTTGTCGCGCCGGTGGATGAGGTGGACCTTGGTCGCGATGTTCGAGAGGTACAGCGCTTCTTCCACGGCGGTGTTGCCGCCTCCGACCACGCAGACCTCCTCGCCCTTGTAGAAGAAGCCGTCGCAGGTGGCGCACGCGCTCACGCCGCGCCCCATGAAGGCCTCCTCGCTGGGCAGACCGAGGTACTTCGCAGAGGCGCCGGTGGCGATGATGAGCGAGTCGCAGGTGTAGGTGCCGCCGTCACCGGTGAGGGTGAAGGGCCGCTGCGACAGGTCGACGGTGTTGACGTGGTCGAACACGATCTCGGTATTGAAGCGCTGGGCGTGCTGCAGGAAGCGCTCCATCAGCTCCGGACCCTGGACCCCCATGACGTCGGCCGGCCAGTTGTCGACCTCCGTGGTGGTCATGAGCTGGCCGCCTTGCGCCAGGCCGGTGACCAGCATGGGCTTGAGGTTGGCTCGGGCAGCGTAGATCGCCGCCGTGTAGCCGGCAGGGCCGGAACCGAGGATCAGGACGTGGGCGTGCTTGTTCGTGGACATGGGCGAAGGCCGGGAGGAAATGAAAAGGTGGTGCGGCGCAGCCACACCGAGTCTGACATGGGGTTGCAACCCAGTGGCACCACCCCTGTCAATCGGCACAATTGAGGAATTCTAGGGAAGTGCGGTAAAAGTGCCGCGCGCGTCAAAAGCCGCTTCAAGCGAAGAACCAGAGAGGCCACCCCGATGTCGATGCTTTCGAATCTCGACCTGATTCGCCGTGTCCCGTTGTTCTCCATGTTGACCAACGAGCAGGCGCAGTCGGTCGCCGACAGCGTCGTCAAGCGGCGCTTCCGGCGCGGCGAGATCATTGTGGAGCAAGGCCGCAAGTCCAATGCGCTCTTCATCCTGCTCAACGGCCGGGCGCGGGTCCTCACCGCGGATTCCCGCGGGCGCGAGGTCATCCTCGCGGTGCTGCAGGCCGGCGACTATGTCGGTGAGATGAGCCTGATCGACAACGAGCCCCATTCCGCCACCGTGCGCGCCGAGGTGCAGACCGACATGCTCATCCTCGGGCGGGCCGAGTTCGCACGCTGCCTCCCCGAGAACTCCAGCCTGGCCTACGCCATCCTGCGCGGCCTCGTCGCCCGCCTGCGCTCGGCGGACCGGCAGATAGAATCGCTGGCCCTCCTCGATGTCTACGGCCGGGTCGCCCGCACCCTGCTGGACATGGCCGAGGACGACAACGGCATCAAGATCATCCGCAACAAGGTGTCCCGCCAGGACATGGCCAAGATCGTCGGCGCCTCGCGCGAGATGGTCAGCCGGGTGATGAAGGACCTGGAGGAGCGCGGCGTCATCGAGACGCAGGAGAACGGCTCGGTGATCCTCAAGGAGCGCCTGCACACCCCCGAGTGAAGAAAGCCGCCCGCGCGGTGCGCCGCACGGGCCCGGTGCGCACCTTGCACGCATTCGGTGACGGGCCTGTGCAGCGCCTTCGGCACAATCGCGGCCCATGACGTTCCCGCTCGGTTCACTGGGCGCCGACCACGGCGCTGCGACCGCTTCCACCTACACCCGCAGGCCGCGCGCCCGTTCTGTTCCCGAGGCGGCGCCGGCCGTCCCGCGCTGGCGCACGCAGGCTCTGCTCATCGTCGGCGGCCTGGCCTGGCTGCTGTTCGTGCTGGCCATGGTCAGCCACGACCTGCGCGATGCCGCCTTCACCACCTCCGGCGACGGCACGCCCGTTCGCAACCTCGCCGGGCGGCTCGGTGCCTGGGCGTCCGACCTGGGGCTGTTCCTGTTCGGCTACTCCGTCTGGTGGTGGGTCCTGATCGGGGCGCGCCAGGGATTGAGCGCCCTGGCGCGGCTGCTGCGCGGTGAGCCCCCTCAGACCGACGACCTGGGCTGGAGGCCGCGGGTGCGGTTCTGGGGCGGCTGCGTGCTGCTCATCAGCGCCAGCACCGCATTGGAGTGGACCCGCCTGTACCGGTTCGAGCCGCAGCTGCCCGGCCACGCCGGAGGCGTGCTCGGCCATGCCCTGGGGCCCCTCAGCACCACCTGGTTGGGTTTCTCCGGCTCGGGTGCGTTCTGGATCGTCGCGCTGGTGGTGGGCATGTCGCTCGCGCTGCGGTTCTCCTGGGTGCACGTGGCCGACCAGCTGGGCGCGCGCATCGAGTCGCTGCGCGAGCAGCGGCAGGAGCGCCGCGAGCGGGCGGAGGACATCCGCATCGGCGAACAGGCCAAGGCCGAGCGCGAGCAGGTGGTGGAGGTGGAGCGGCAGGTCGTCGAGGACCACGTCCCCATCGTGATCGAGGCCCCGGTGGTCGAGGTGCCGAAATCCGAGCGCGTGGCCAAGGAGCGGCAGAAGCCGCTGTTCTCGGAGCTGTCCGACACCAAGCTCCCGCAGGTGGACCTGCTGGATGCCCCGCCGCCGCGCCAGGAGTCGGTGACGCCCGAGACCCTGGAGATGACCTCGCGCCTGATCGAAAAGAAGCTGCGTGACTTCGGCGTCGAGGTGCGGGTGGTGGCGGCCTCGCCGGGACCGGTGATCACCCGCTACGAGATCGAGCCGGCGACCGGGGTCAAGGGCTCCCAGGTGGTCAACCTCGCCAAGGACCTCGCGCGCTCGCTCAGCCTGGTCAGCATCCGGGTGGTGGAGACCATCCCGGGCAAGAACTACATGGCGCTGGAGCTGCCCAACGCCAAGCGGCAGACCATCCGCCTGGCCGAGATCCTCGGCTCGCAGGTCTACAACGACGCGGCCTCCCAGCTCACCATGGGCCTGGGCAAGGACATCGTCGGTGCGCCGGTGGTCGCCGACCTGGCCAAGATGCCTCATTGCCTGGTGGCGGGCACCACCGGCTCCGGCAAGTCGGTGGGCATCAACGCCATGATCCTCAGCCTGCTGTACAAGGCCGAGGCGCGCGATGTCCGCCTCATCCTCATCGACCCGAAGATGCTCGAGATGAGCGTCTACGAAGGCATCCCGCACCTGCTGTGCCCGGTGGTCACCGACATGAAGCAGGCGAGCAACGCGCTGAACTGGTGCGTGGGCGAGATGGAGCGGCGCTACAAGCTGATGAGCAAGCTGGGCGTGCGCAACCTGGCCGGCTACAACAAGAAGATCGACGAGGCCGCGGCGCGCGAGGAGAAGATCCCCAACCCGTTCAGCCTGACGCCGGAGGAGCCGGAGCCGCTGGAGCGGCTGCCCTTCGTCGTGGTCGTGATCGACGAGCTGGCCGACCTGATGATGGTGGTCGGCAAGAAGATCGAGGAGCTCATCGCCCGGCTGGCGCAGAAGGCGCGGGCGGCCGGCATCCATCTCATCCTGGCCACCCAGCGGCCCAGCGTGGACGTCATCACCGGCCTCATCAAGGCGAACATTCCCACCCGGCTGAGCTTCCAGGTGTCGAGCAAGATCGACAGCCGCACCATCCTCGACCAGATGGGCGCCGAGGCCCTGCTCGGCATGGGCGACATGCTCTACATGGCCTCGGGCACCGGGCTGCCGGTGCGCGTGCACGGCGCCTTCGTCAGCGACGACGAGGTCCACCGGGTGGTGGAGTACCTCAAGAGCCAGGGCGAGCCCAATTACATCGAGGGCATCCTGGAGGGCGGCACGCTGGAAGGCGAGGGCGGCGACGGGCCGGCCGGGGGCGGCGGTGACGCCGACGGCGAGGCCGACCCGATGTACGACCAGGCGGTGGCGGTGGTGCTGGAGCACCGGCGTGCGTCGATCTCGCTGGTGCAGCGCCACCTGCGCATCGGTTACAACCGGGCAGCCCGTTTGCTGGAACAAATGGAGAAGTCGGGCCTCGTATCGGGCATGGCCACGAACGGGAACCGGGACATCCTCCTACCCAAGCGGGACGAATGAAGCACCTCCTGATCGCCTTCCTCATGGGAGGCGCCGCCCTCACCGCCCATGCCGATGCCGCCGACGCCCTGCGGGAGTTCGTGCGCGAGGCCAAGACCGGCCGCGCCGCCTTCACCCAGACCGTGACCTCGCCCGACGGCGTCCGGAAGAAGACCTCGGCCGGCAACTTCGAGTTCTCGCGGCCGAACCGCTTCCGATTCACCTACACCCGGCCGTTCGAGCAGACCATCGTCGCCGACGGGCAGAAGGTGTGGATCTACGATGCGGATCTGAACCAGGCCAGCTCGCGCAAGATGAGTCAGGCACTGGGCGCGACGCCGGCGGCCCTGCTGGCCGGCGGCTCGCTGGAGGCGGACTTCACGCTGCAGGCGCAGCCGTCACGTGACGGCCTGGAGTGGGTGCAGGCGGTGCCCAGGGCGAAGGATTCCGGCTTTCAGCAACTGCGCATCGGCTTTCGCGGCAAGCAGCTCGCGGTGCTGGAGATCGTCGACAGCTTCGGCCAGCGCTCGGTGCTGCAGTTCAACGACCTCGCGACCAATGTGGCCGTCGCGCCGGACAGCTTCCGCTTCACCCCGCCCAAAGGGGCGGAAGTCGTCGAGCAGTGAGGCTCAGTCGACCAGGCCCATGGCCGCATCGAGCATCATCTTCTCGATGTCCAGCAGGATCAGCATGCGCTCGGTGTCGCCGGAGGCCACCGTGCCCAGACCGATGATGTGGCTGGCGTCGACCGCCCCATTGAACTCCGGCGCCGGCTTGATCTGGTCGTCGCCGAGTTCCATCACGTCGCTGACCGAATCGACCACGATGCCCACCGTGCGCTGACCGACGTTCAGCACGATCACCACGGTGAAGCTGTTGATCTGCACATCCGCGAGGTTCAGGCGCACCCGCATGTCCACGATGGGCACGATGACGCCACGCAGGTTGACCACGCCCTTGACGAAGGTGGGTGCATTGGCGATGCGGGTCGGCGGCTCGTAGCCGCGGATCTCCTGCACCCGCAGGATGTCGATGCCGTACTCCTCGGCGCCGAGGCGGAAGGAAAGCACTTCCCTGCGTCCCTGGCTGGCGGCCTGGCCGACGGCGTGGTTTTCTGGGGATGACGTGGCGCTCATGGTCGACAGGCTCCTGGGGCGGCGGCAAGCAGGGTAACGGCCGACAGTCTGCGCCAGCGGCGGCGCCTGCGAAAAGCCGAAAAGCGAGCGCTCGTGCCGGCAATTCGGCACGACGCCCCCCGGGGGGCACAATTCGTCGGGATGACGCAGGGATCGATGTTCGACGACGAGGGCGGCCTGCCGGCAGCGCCGGGTGACACGGGCACGCACGCTCCGATGGTGGCCGCGTCCACGCCCCTGGCCGAGCGGCTGCGTCCGCGTACCCTGGACGAGGTGATCGGCCAGCAGCATCTGCTGGGGCCGGGCAAGCCCTTGCGCGTGGCCTTCGACAACGGTCGCCTGCACTCCATGATCCTCTGGGGGCCGCCGGGCGTCGGCAAGACCACGCTGGCCCGCCTCATGGCCGGAGCCATGGACGCGCAGTTCATCGTCCTGTCGGCCGTGCTGGCAGGGGTCAAGGACATCCGCGAGGCGGTCGAGCGGGCCCAGACCGTGCGCGCCCAGGGCCGTGCCACGGTGGTGTTCGTCGACGAGGTCCACCGCTTCAACAAGGCGCAGCAGGATGCCTTCCTGCCGCACGTGGAGTCGGGACTGTTCACCTTCATCGGTGCCACCACCGAGAATCCGTCCTTCGAGGTCAATTCCGCCCTGCTGTCGAGGGCCACCGTGCATGTGCTCAAGGGCCTGGAGCCCGAGGACATGCTGCGCCTGCTCGACCGCGCTCGAGGCGAACTGCAGGCGGCGGACCTCACGCCGGCGGCACGCGACCGCCTCATCGGCTATGCGGACGGTGACGCCCGGCGGCTGCTGAACGCCTACGACAACCTGGTGGCGATGGCGGGACCCGAGGCTGCGTTGCTCGACGAGCCCCTGCTGGAGCGCACGCTGGGTGAGCAGCTGCGCCGCTACGACAAGGGCGGCGACCAGTTCTACGACACCATCTCCGCCTTGCACAAGTCCGTGCGCGGCAGCGACCCCGACGCGGCGCTGTACTGGCTGGTGCGCATGCTCGACGGCGGCGTGGACCCGCGCTACATCGCGCGCCGACTGCTGCGCATGGCCAGCGAGGACATCGGCCTGGCCGATCCGCGCGCATTGGCGCTGTGCCTGGATGCCGCTGACGTGTACGAGCGCCTCGGATCGCCGGAGGGTGAGTTGGCGCTCGCACAGGCTGTGGTCTACCTCGCGGTGGCCCCGAAGTCCAATGCGGTCTACGCCGCCTTCAATGCTGCACGCGCCTTCGTCAAGAAGGACGGCACCCGGCCCGTGCCGATGCACCTGCGCAATGCGCCGACCGCGCTGATGAAGCAGCTCGACCACGGCCGGGGATACCGCTATGCGCACGACGAGCCCCAGGGCTTCGCGGCCGGCGAGCGCTACCTCCCCGACGGGCTGGAGTCCCTGCGGCTCTACGAACCCGTCGCGCGCGGGTTGGAGGTGCGCATCGGCGAGCGGCTGGAAGAATTGCGTCGACTCAACGAGACGGCGAAGAACCCACGCTGATCCCGGCGCTGTTTGGAGGAACCCTCGGTCATCCGACGGGAAACTCCGGAAGTTAGCTCCGAACCTGCCACCTACAATCCCACACAGCTTGCGGGTCAGGCCACTGTCTTCCCTGGCCTTTCCGAGCCCGCAACCCTCGTGCACCCGCGCGGTGCACCTGGGCGAATAACCAGGAGCTCCCTCGATGGACATTCTCATCCAGCAGATCATCAACGGTCTGGTGCTTGGCAGCGTGTATGCGCTCGTGGCACTGGGCTACACGATGGTCTACGGCATCATCAACCTCATCAACTTCGCTCACGGCGAAGTGCTGATGGTGGGCGCCCTCACCGCATGGACCGTGGTGACCGTGCTGGCCGGTTCCGGTCTGCCTGGCTGGCTGCTGCTGCTGATCGCGTTGATTTGCGCCATCGTGGTGTGTGCCATCCTCAACTTCACCATCGAGAAGATCGCCTACCGCCCCTTGCGCAGCGCACCGCGCCTGGCGCCGCTCATCACCGCCATGGGCATGAGCCTGCTGCTGCAGACCCTGGCGATGATCATCTGGAAGCCGAACTACAAGCCCTTCCCGATCCTGCTGCCCAGCGAGCCCTTCTTCATCGGCAACGCGGTCATCAACACCACCCAGATCCTCATCCTGGTCTCCACCGCGGTCACGCTGGCCGGCCTGATGTTCCTGGTCAACAAGACCAAGCTGGGCCGCGCGATGCGGGCGACCGCCGAGAACCCCCGGGTCGCGGGCCTCATGGGCGTCAAGCCGGACATGGTCATCTCCGCCACCTTCATCATCGGTGCCGCGCTGGCGGCGCTGGCCGGTGTGATGTGGGCCGCCAACTACGGCTCGGTGCAGCACACCATGGGCTTCATGCCCGGGCTCAAGGCCTTCACCGCGGCTGTCTTCGGTGGCATCGGCAACCTGGCCGGCGCCATGGTCGGCGGTGTGCTGCTGGGCCTGATCGAATCCCTCGGCGCCGGCTACATCGGCGCGCTCACGGGTGGCGTGCTGGGCAGCCACTACCAGGACATCTTTGCGTTCATCGTGCTGATCCTCGTGCTGACGCTGCGGCCGCAGGGCCTGCTGGGCGAGCGCGTGGCCGACCGCGCCTGACGCACGGAGAACCTCACCATGATGAAGAACAAGCTCCTCACTTTCGTGGTCGTGGCCATCCTGCTGATGGCCACGCCCCTGGTGGCGCAGTACTTCGGCAATGCCTGGGTGCGCATCATCGACACCGCCTTGCTGTACGTGCTGCTGGCGCTCGGCCTGAACATCGTCGTCGGCTATGCCGGCCTGCTGGACCTCGGCTACGTCGCCTTTTATGCCGTCGGCGCCTACCTGTTCGGGCTGCTCGCCAGCCCGCACCTGGCCGAAAACTTCGAAAGCTTCAGCGTCACCTTCCCGAACGGCCTGCACTTCCCGTTCTACGTCGTCATCCCGCTGGCCGCCGGCCTGGCGGGCCTGGTGGGCATGCTGCTGGGCGCTCCCACCCTGAAGTTGCGCGGCGACTACCTGGCCATCGTCACGCTGGGCTTCGGCGAGATCATCCGGGTGTTCCTCAACAACCTCGATGCGCCGGTCAACATCACCAACGGCCCCAAGGGCATCTCGCAGATCGACTCCATCCGGGTGTTCGGCCTGGACCTGGGCAAGCGAGTGGAAGTTGGCGGGTTCGAGCTGAACTCCGTCACCCTGTACTACTACTTCTTCCTCGCGCTCGTGATCCTGAGCGTGATCATCTGCTACCGGCTCGAGCGCTCGCGCATCGGTCGCGCCTGGATGGCCATCCGGGAGGACGAGATCGCCGCCAAGGCCATGGGCATCAACACCCGCAACATGAAGCTGCTGGCCTTCGGCATGGGGGCCACCTTCGGTGGCGTGTCCGGCGTGCTCTTCGCGAGCTTCCAGGGCTTCGTGTCGCCGGAGTCCTTCAGCCTCCAGGAGTCGATCATGATCGTCGCCATGGTGGTGCTGGGCGGCATCGGCCACATCCCGGGCGTCATCCTCGGCGCGCTGCTGCTGGCCGCACTGCCGGAGGTGCTGCGCCATGTCACCGGCAACCTGCAGCAGCTCACTGACGGCCGGCTGGACGCCGCCATCCTGCGGCAGTTGCTCATCGCGCTGGCGATGATCTCCATCATGCTGCTGCGCCCGCGTGGCCTGTGGCCCGCGCCTGAACACGGCAAGGCAGCCCCCACGCCGGCCACCAAGTGAACACGAACGAGTACACCATGGCGCAGCAGCAACCCGTCCTCAAGGTGACCGGCGTCTCCAAGCGCTTCGGCGGCCTGCAGGCCCTGTCCGACGTCGGGATCACCATCCTGCCCGGCCAGGTCTACGGCCTGATCGGGCCCAACGGCGCAGGCAAGACAACGTTCTTCAACGTCATCACCGGCCTGTACACCCCTGACGGAGGGACCTTCCACCTCGGCGGTGAGCCGTACCAGCCGACCGCGGTCCACCAGGTGGCGAAGGCCGGCATCGCCCGCACCTTCCAGAACATCCGCCTCTTCGCCGACATGACGGCGCTGGAGAACGTGATGGTCGGCCGGCATGTGCGCACGCACAGCGGGCTGCTCGGGGCGATCTTCCGCACCAGCGGTTTCAAGTCCGAAGAAAAGGCCATCTTCGATCGTGCCCGCGAATTGCTGGACTATGTCGGCATCGGCCGCTACGCCGACTACAAGGCGCGCACGCTCAGCTACGGCGACCAGCGTCGCCTGGAGATCGCCCGCGCCCTGGCCACCGACCCCAAGCTCATCGCGCTGGACGAGCCCGCGGCGGGCATGAACGCCACCGAGAAAGTGGTCCTGCGCGAGCTCATCGACCGCATTCGCAATGACGGCCGCACCATCCTGCTTATCGAGCACGACGTGAAGCTGGTGATGGGCCTGTGCGATCGGGTGACGGTGTTGGATTACGGCAAGCAGATCGCCGAAGGCACGCCCGCGGAAGTTCAGCGCAACGAGAAGGTGATCGAGGCCTACCTGGGCGCCGGCCACACGGCCCACTGACCGGACGCGAGCGCGCAGGAGCGACAAGACATGAACAACGACAACGTGCTGCTGAAAGTGAAAGGCCTGAAGGTCGCCTATGGCGGCATCCAGGCGGTCAAGGGCGTGGACTTCGAGGTGCGTCAAGGCGAACTGGTCAGCCTGATCGGAGCCAACGGTGCAGGCAAGACGACGACCTTGAAGGCCATCACCGGGCTGCAGCCGGTGCGCGATGGCGACATCGAGTTCCTCGGGCGATCCATCCGCGGCCAGGGGTCGTGGGACCTGGTCAAGCAGGGGCTGGTGATGGTGCCCGAGGGTCGTGGCACCTTCACCCGCATGACCATCACCGAAAACCTGCAGATGGGCGCCTTCGTGCGCAACGACAAGGAGATCGACGCCGACATCGACAAGGTGTTCACGATCTTCCCGCGCCTGAAGGAGCGCCGCCACCAGCTGGCAGGCACGATGTCCGGCGGCGAGCAGCAGATGCTGGCGATGGGGCGCGCACTCATGGCGCGGCCGAAGGTGCTGCTGCTGGACGAGCCGTCGATGGGCCTGTCGCCCATCATGGTCGACAAGATCTTCGAGGTGGTCAACGACATCCACGGTCAGGGCACGACCGTCCTGCTGGTGGAGCAGAACGCCAGTCGCGCGCTGCAGCTGGCGAACCGCGGCTATGTGATGGAGTCGGGGGAGATCACGATGACCGGCGAAGGCCGCCAGCTGTTGAGCGATCCCAAGGTCCGCGCAGCCTACCTCGGGGAAGCGTGACAAGCTTGACACCGCCGGACGCGCCGTCCGTGCGGTGTGCAAGCTCCGCTCAAGGTCGGCGGGCCTACTCTCTCGGCGCCACGCGACAGACGTGGTGTTGTCGAGACTGGAGACTCCATGGCCCTGCGCCCCTCGCGCCTTCCCTGCACCCTGCGCCTTGCGCGTTCACGGTTCGCGGCGATCGCCGCATTCGCCGCACTCACCTTCACCGGCTTCACGACAGCCGCGTCGGCCCAGGCCCCAGGCACGGCCGCAGGCCCAGGCGCCAAGCCGGTGCGCATCGGCTTCGTGTGCCCCTTCACCGGGGGCTCGGCGGATTTCGGCAACAGCGCCCGCCTCGGGGCGGAACTCGCGGTCGCCGAGATCAATGAAGTGGGCGGCTACCTCGGGCGTCCGTTGCAGCTGGTCCTGCGCGACGACGAGGCCAAGCCCGACAAGGGCCGCGAGCATGCCGAGGACCTGGTGCTCAAGGAAAAGGTCGACTTCACCATCGGCTACTGCAACACCGGGGTGGCGATGAAGGCGCTCGAGGTGTTCCAGGCGCACAAGCACCTGCTCATGGTGCCGGTCTCCACCGGCTCGGCGGTCACCGCGAAGATCGCGCCGGCCGAGAGCTTCATCTTCCGCATGTCGCCGCGCGACACGCTGCAGGCTTCGTTCATCGTCCAGGAGATGGTGGACAAGCGTGGCTTGACCAAGGTGGCGGTGTTCGCCGACACCACCGGCTACGGCGAAGGCGGCCTGAAGGACGTCGAGAAGTTCCTCGCCGAGCGCAAGCTCAAGCCGGTGTACGTGGGCCGCTTCGACCTGGGGGTGAAATCGCTGGTCGATCAGCTCGTCGAGGCACGTCAAGCCGGCGCCGAGGCGATCGTCGGTTACACGGTCGGGCCGGAGCAGGCGGTGCTGGTCCGCGCGCGGGCGGAATCGCGTTTCGGCGGGCCGATGTTCACGCCCTGGCCGGGCTCCTTCCGCACGGTGTGGGACAGCACCGGCGGTGCGGCGGAGGGGGTGATGACGGTGCAGTCGATCATCCAGGACCTGTCGAACGAACGCCGCAGCTCCTTCATCGCCCGCCTGAAGCGCCATGCCGGCGACCAGAAGCCGGGCTCGCTGATGGCCGCGGCGCAGAGCTACGACGCGGTGCACCTGATGCTGCGCGCGGTGTTCCAGACCCGCGGCGACACCAGCGGCCCGGCGCTGAAGCGGGCGCTGGAAAACCTGGACCGCCCGTATGCCGGGGTGGTCACCACCCACGAGAAGCCGTTCTCGCCGGCCGACCACGACGCGTTCTCGCAGAACATGATCTGGCTCGGCGTGTGGCGCCGCGGCGAGGTGCACTTCTACCACCCTGAAGACGCCAAGCGGGCCGCGGTGATCCGACGCAAGGCGTCGTGATGGCTCGTCCCGGCCCCCCCGCGTGGAGCGCCGGGACGAACGCTCCATCGCTCCTCAGGCGCGCACCAGCTTGGCCCGGGCCCAGGCGTCGCTCTCGCGGGCGGGGGTCCGGCCGCTGCTTCGAACCCGTGCGAGCAGCTCGTCGACCCGGTCGCCGATGCGGCTGACCTCCGCCATGACGGCCTGCTCCTCGCCCTCGCCGCGGTACTCGCGCGCCACGCTGATGATGCCGCCGGCGTTCACCAGGTAGTCGGGCAGGTACAGGATGCCCCGGGCCTGCAGGGCATCGCCGTCCGCTGGCGTGGCCAGCTGGTTGTTGGCCGCACCGGCCACCAGACGGCAGCGCAGGCGATCGACCGTTTGCGCATTCAGCACCGCACCCAAGGCGCAGGGGGCGAGCACGTCGACTTCGGCCGCGAGGATCTGGTCGACCGGCAGCACGGTGGCGCCGAAACGGGCCTGCGCCTGCGCCACCCGGCTGTCCATCACGTCGGCGACGACCAGCCTCGCGCCCGCCTCATGCAGGAAGCCGGCGAGGTGCATGCCGACGGCGCCGAGGCCCTGGATGGCCACGCTCACGCCCTCCAGCGTGTCTCGCCCCAACTGGTGGCGCACGCCCGCGCGGATGGCCACGAAGACGCCCCAGGCGGTCTTGGGAGAGGGGTCGCCGCCGAAGGCGCCCTCGCGCGGAATGCCGCTGACATAGCCCGTGTGGCGCTGCACCACCCGCATGTCGTCGGTGGTGGTGCCGACGTCCTCGGCCGTGAGGTAGCTGCCGCCCAGCGACTGCACGGCACGGCCGAAGGCGGCGAACAGGGCCTCGCGGCGGGCCGGCTCATCCTGCCAGCCCTGGGGCTTGAGGATGACGGCCTTGCCGCCGCCGAAGGGCAGGTCGGCCATGGCGTTCTTCAGGCTCATGCCCTGGGACAGCCGCAGGGCGTCGGTCAGGGCGCCCGCCTCGTCGGCATAGGTCCAGAACCGGCAGCCGCCGAAACCGGGACCGCGGGCGGTGCTGTGCACCGCGAGGATGGCCTTCAGCCCGCTGTCGGCATCGGACACCAGCAGCACGCGCTCGTGCGGCGGCTCGTCCGGCAGGCCGAACAGGGAATGCAGGAGGGGGGAGGGGGCGTCGGCCGGAAGGGCGCGCGACAGGTCGGAGATCGCGTTCATGGCTGAACAGGCACTCGTGATGCGTGGAGGATCCCGGCAGGGGGCCAGGGCGTCGTCACGGCTTGTGACCGTGACGGAGCGCGAGCTTACCGTGCGAGGGGCGACGGCACCCAGGCCGGTTGTGCATGAACCCATGCCGCCCTTCACGGACGGCCGCGAGTGCCGACGCGGCGCCCGATCAGGCGCCGTGCTTGTCCGCTTCCGAGGTGAAGGCGTCGGCGTGGAACTCGTCTTCGGGCAGGCCGCACTGGGCCACGAAGTCGCGCTTGGCGGACTCCACCATCACCGGCGCGCCGCAGGCGTACACCTGCCAGCCGGAGAGGTTCGGCAGGTCGGCCATCACCGCCTGGTGCACGAAGCCCGTGCGGCCGCTCCACCCGTCCTCCGCCCTGGCGTCGCTGAGCACGGGGATGTACTCGAGCTGCGGCAGGTCGGCCGCGGCCTGCAGGGCCCAGTCGTGCAGGTACAGGTCGGCGCGGGTGCGACAGCCCCAGTAGAGCCTCGCGGGCCGGTCCACGCCCTTGTGCCGCAGGTGCTCGATGATGGCCTTGATGGGGGCGAAGCCCGTGCCGCTGGCCAGCAGCACCATGGGCTTGTCGGAGTCCTCGCGCAGGAAGAAGCTGCCGAACGGGCCTTCGACCCGCAGGATCTCCTTCTCCTTCATGGCGCCGAAGACATGGTCGGTGAACCTGCCTCCCGGCATGTGGCGGATGTGCAGTTCCACGCCCGGCGCCTCCGCCTGCGTGTGGGGCGCATTGGCCATGGAGTAGCTGCGCCGGGCCCCGTCGCGCAGGATGAACTCGATGTACTGGCCCGCGTGGTACTGCAGCACCACGTTGGCCGGCAGCTGCAAGCGCAGCAGGGCCACGTCGGGCGCAGCCCGGGTCAGGCTCTGCACGCGCACCGGCATCTTCTGCACCGGGAACTCCCCCGCGCCCGGCACGGTGCGGGCTTCCACCACGCAGTCGGTCTGCGGCGCGGCACAGCAGGTGAGCACATAGCCCGCCGACTCTTCGGCCTCCGACAGCGCCTTGAGCTGGTGCGCGCCGTGGATCACCCGGCCTTCGAGCAGCTTGCTCTTGCAGCTGCCGCAGGCGCCGTCCTTGCAGCCGTAGGGCAGGCCGATGCCGGCGCGGATGGCAGCGGTGAGGATGGGTTCGTCGCGCTGCACTTCGAAGGTGCGGCCCGAGGGCTGGACGGTGACGGTGAAGCTCATCTGGAAGGAAGCGGCGAGGCGCGTGGGGACCCGTAAACTGGTTCGCAATTCTGCCCGCTCCCTGTCGTCCCTACCCGATGCCCTCCGGCAACCCCTCCCGCGCGCGACGTCCCACCTTGCTGATCGTCGGCTGCGGCGACATCGGTCTGCGCGTCGTGCGGCTGCTGCGCGGACGCTGGCGCCTGCTCGCGCTGACCTCGTCGCCGCATCGCGTGCCGCTGTTGCGCGCTGCCGGTGCGGTGCCGCTGGTGGGCGACCTGGCCGACCTGCGCAGCCTGATGCGCCTGGGCGCCTTGGCCGATGCCGTGCTGCACCTGGCTCCCCCACCGACCCAGGGCGAGCGCGACCTGCACACCGACCGCCTGCTCACCGCGCTGGCGCGCGCCCAACGCGTGCGGCGCATCGTCTACGGCAGCACCACCGGCGTCTATGGGGACCGCGGCGGTGCCTGGCTGGACGAGACCGCGCCCTTGCGTCCGACCACCGACCGCGCCCGGCGCCGGGTGGATGCGGAGCAGCGGCTGCGCGCGTACGGGCGTGCCTTCGGGGCGCGCGTCACCGTACTGCGCATCCCGGGCATCTACGCGCTCGACCGCCCCGGCGGCGACCCGCGCGAGCGGGTGCGCCAGGGCCTGCCGGTGCTGCGCCGCGAGGACGACGTGCACACCAACCACATCCACGCCGACGACCTCGCCCGCGCCTGTGTCGCCGCCCTGCACCGTGGGGGCGCGCAGCGGGTGGTGCACGTGTGCGACGACACCGAACTGCTGATGGGCGACTATTTCGATCTCGTCGCCGACCTGGCGGGCCTGCCCCGGCCGCCACGCCTGTCGCGGGAGGAGGCGAAGGGGGTGATGACGCCCCTGCGCCTGAGCTTCCTCGGCGAGTCCCGCCGCCTTCGCAACGACCGGCTGCGCAGTGAACTGCGCGTGCCCCTGCGCCACCCCACCGTCAGGGAGGGCTTGTCGGCCCTGACGGAACATCCTGGCGGAGGGGGGCAGGGGGAGCGATGACCCCCACCCACCGGGCCCCGGGGCCGCGCTCAGATCCCTTCCGCGCGCTTGAACGTCGACATGCGGTCCACCGTGCGCATGGTCACCTGCTGAGACTCGCCGCCGCGGCGGATCTCCAGTTTCACCTCGCGCTCGGCCTCGCCGCCGTCCCACAGGCGCTGCCACAGGCCGGCCAGCCGGGACACCTCGTGGCCGTCGATGCGCACGATGCGATCGCCCGGCTGCAGCCCCGCGCGCTCGGCGGGGCTGTCGCTGCTGATGCGCACCACCCGCACGCCGCCGTCATGCTCCACGCAGTTCACCCCCATCCACGCGCGATGGCTGCGGGTGCTGCTGCCGGTGCGCTGCAGCTCCTGCAGGATGGGGCGCAGCAGGTTCACCGGCACGAACATGTTGCCGGGCAGGGTCGGCCCGTCCTCGTTCGCGTTGGCCATCAGCAGGCTGCCGATGCCCAGCAGTTCGCCGCGGGCGTTGAACAGCGCCGCGCCGCTGTGATCGGTACGGGCGGGGGCGGTGAACAGGGCCTGCTCGATGTGGTACTCCCAGTAACCGGAGAACGCCCGGCGGGCGAGCATGCGGGCGATGCTGATCGCGCCTTCGGATCCCCCGCTGACCACCATCAACGGCTCGCCGGTCTCCACCTGCGCGGCGTCGCCCATCGGCACGGGGGCGAGCTTCAGGGGCACCAGCGACTGCACCAGGCCGAAGCCGGTCGCCTGGTCGTAGCCGACGACGCGGGCGGGCAGCACCCGGCCGTCGTCCAGCACCAGCTGCAGCTGCTCGGCCTCGAGGATGAGGTAGCCGATGGTGAGCACCAGGCCGTCCTCGGAGATGACCACCCCCGAACCCTCGCGCACGCGCCCCAGGGTGTCCTTGGACACGGCGTTGTCGACGGCCAGCGCCTGCACGCCGACGACGGCGTCGCTGGCCCTCGACAGCGCCTGCGCCTGCGCGGCGTTTTCGGCATCGGCCCGGGCGGTGCGGGGCGGCCCCAGCGCCAGGCACAGCGCCAGCAGGGCCCAGCCCCAGGCGAGCCAGCAACGACGATCGGACAGGGACGTCAAGAGCGGAGGGACGGGGCGCATGGCGACACTCCAAGGCATGCGACGGGGATGCTCATGAATAGCATCACGCGTGCCTCCGGCGCAACCTGGATTCGCGTGGGACCCGCGCAGCGCGAGCGGATCGCGCCCCGCGGCGGGCCCGGCTCAGCGAGGGGTCAGCGCACCCGCCGCGGCCCCTTGCCGCCACCGCCGAAGGGCGGGCGGCCGCGCCAGTACTGCAGCATGAGCCAGCCGCCCAGCATGCCGCCGAGGTGGGCGAAGTGCGCCACGTTCCCGCCGCTGCCGGTCAGCCCGAGGAACAGCGACAGCGCGCCGTAGATGATGACCAGCACCTTGGCCTTCACCGGGATGGGCGGGATCAGCAGCATCAGCTGGCGATTGGGGAACAGCACGCCATAGGCCAGCAGCAGCCCCAGCACGCCGCCGGAGGCGCCCACCGTGGGCGTCCAGGCGCCCATGAGCCAGGTGACCAGCAGCTGCAGGGCCGCGGCCGCGAGCACGCTGGCCAGCAGGAACTGCAGGTAGCGTCGGTTGCCCCACAGGCGCTCGAGCTCGCTGCCGAAGGTCCACAAGGCCAGCATGTTGAAGAACAGGTGCAGGAAGTCGCCATGCAGGAAGGCGTAGCTCACCGTCTGCCACGGCATGAAACGGCCGCTGGCCAGCGGCCACAGGGCCAGCCAGGTGCCGATGGCCGGGAACAGCAGCTGCGCGCAGAACACCGCGGTGCAGGCAAGCATCAGGAACTGGGTGACCGGAGGAAGCGGCGGCATCGGGTGCGGAGGTGGGCCTTCGCAGGCGGTGTGCAAACCGCGGCTCGCGGCCGCAGTGGGACGAGGACGTTGCGGCAGGATGGTGGTGCCGATGGCCGGACTCGAACCGGCACGCCTTGCGGCGGGGGATTTTGAGTCCCCTGCGTCTACCGATTTCGCCACATCGGCACGGTGCGCAACGTCGGGGGATTATGTCATCGGCTTTCCCGCGGCCGGCAGGTGGTGTGTGCGATGCATGAAAATGGCCTCATGTCCACCTACCCGACCCTCGAAGACGCCATCGGCCGCACGCCGCTGGTGCGGCTGCAGCGCCTGCCGGGCGCCGAGAACGACCGCCGCGGCAACGTGATCCTCGGCAAGCTCGAAGGCAACAACCCGGCCGGCTCGGTGAAGGACCGCCCGGCGATCCACATGATCCGCAGCGCGGAGCAGCGCGGCGAGATCCGCCCCGGCGACACCCTGATCGAGGCGACCTCGGGCAACACCGGCATCGCCCTGGCGATGGCGGCCGCCATCCGCGGCTACCGCATGGTGCTGATCATGCCGGAGGACCTGTCCGTGGAGCGCGCGCAGACGATGAAGGCCTTCGGCGCCGAGCTCATCCTCACGCCGCGTTCCGGCGGCATGGAGTACGCCCGCGACCTGGCCGAGCAGATGCAGAAGGACGGCAAGGGCCGCGTGCTCGACCAGTTCGCCAACGCCGACAACCCCCGGGTGCACTACGAGACCACCGGCCCGGAGATCTGGCAGGACACCGAGGGCCGCGTCACCCACTTCGTCAGCGCGATGGGCACCACCGGCACCATCACGGGCGTGTCGCGCTACCTGAAGGAGCGCCGGCCCGAGGTGCGCATCGTCGGCGCCCAGCCGTCGGAAGGCTCGCGCATCCCTGGCATCCGCAAGTGGCCCGAGGCCTACCTGCCGAAGATCTACGACCCGAAGCACGTGGACGAGCTCGTCTCGGTGACGCAGGCGGATGCGGAGGAGATGGCCCGTCGCCTGGCGCGCGAGGAGGGCCTGTTCGCCGGCATCTCGGCGGCGGGGGCCTGCTGGGTGGCCCTGCAGATCGCCCGCACGGTGGAGAACGCGACGATCGTGTTCGTGGTCTGCGACCGCGGCGACCGCTACCTGTCCACCGGCGTCTTCCCCGCCTGAACTTGGGAGGCCACGATGGGCTACGACTATCGCTTCTGCCCGCAGTGCGCCACGCCGCTGCAGCTGGTCACGGAAGCCGAGGACGGCGGAGAGGTGGCCCGGCTGCGCTGTCCCGCCTGCGAATTCACCCACTGGAACAACCCGACGCCGGTCCTGGCCGCGGTGGTCGAGTGCGTGGATCGGGAGGGCCAGGTGCTGCTGGCGCGCAACGCCGCCTGGGCGCACCCCCAGGCCTTCGGCCTGATCACCGGCTTCATGGAGGCGGGCGAGACGCCGGAGGAAGGCATCCGCCGCGAAGTGCTGGAGGAGACCGCGCTGGAGGTGGAGTCGCTGTCGCTCATCGGCGTGTACGACTTCCAGCGCATGAACCAGGTCATCATCGCCTACCACGCGGCCGCGCGCGGCGAGATCCGGCTGTCGCCGGAACTGGTGGAGTACAAGCTGGTCGCCCCGGCGGACGCGACCTGCTGGCCGGCCGGCACCGGCTATGCGCTGGCCGCCTGGCTGCGCTCGCGCGGGCACACGCCGAGCTTCATCGAGTGGCCGCGCAAGGATTGATTCGCATGGACGCCCACAAGGAAATCGACACCCGCGGCATGAACTGCCCGCTGCCCATCCTCAAGGCCAAGAAGGCCCTGGCCGACATGGCCAGCGGCGAGGTGCTGAAGGTGGTGGCCACCGACCCGGGCTCGATGCGCGACTTCCAGGCCTTCGCCCGGCAGACCGGGCATGAGCTGCTGGAGCAACAGACGCAGGGGGCGGAGCTGATTCACTACCTGAAGCGGCGGTGACCCTTGGGCAAAGGGGGCGGGACGATCACGCTCCCCGCCGCCGCGGGAGTCAGAGCGAGAGCGACTTCAGGTACTCGCGGAACCCCGGCCCCAACTGGGGGTGCGCCAGCGCCAGCTCCACGTTGGCCTGCAGGAAACCGTCCTTGCTGCCGCAGTCGTAGCGCTTGCCTTCGTAGCGGTAGGCGAACACCTTCTCGCGCCGCAGCAGCCCGGCGATGCCGTCGGTCAGCTGGATCTCGCCGCCCACGCCTCGCGGTTGCGCGAGGATCTCGCGGAACACGCCCGGGGTGAGGATGTAGCGCCCGGCCACACCGAGGCGCGAAGGCGCGTCGGCGGGCTTGGGTTTCTCGACGATGCGCGTGACGTCCATGAGCCGATCGTTGACCGGCGTGCCGGCGACGATGCCGTAGCGGTTGGTGTGCTCCTCGGGCACCTCCTGCACCGCCAGGATGCTGGCCTGCCAGTCGTTGAACTGGTCGACCATCTGCTTCAGGACGGGCGGCTCGCCCACCATCAGGTCGTCGGCCAGCAGCACCGCGAAGGGCTCGTTGCCCACCAGGCGCTGGCCGCAGAGCACGGCGTGCCCGAGGCCCAGGGCCTGGGCCTGGCGGACATAGATGCACTCCATGTCCTCGGGCTTGACCGAGCGCACCGTGTCCAGCAGCTCCTGCTTGCCGGCCTGCTCCAGCGCGACCTCCAGCTCGAAGGTCATGTCGAAGTGGTCCTCGATGGGGCGCTTGTGGCGTCCGGTGACGAAGATCATCTCGCGCACGCCGGCCGCGTAGGCCTCCTCGACCGCGTACTGGATCAGGGGCTTGTCGACGACCGGCAGCATCTCCTTGGGTTGCGCCTTGGTGGCGGGCAGGAAGCGGGTGCCGAGACCGGCCACGGGGAAGATCGCCTTCTTGACTTGCATAGTCATGTCGTCTCTTGTGGGGTGCGTTTGCGAGCGATTGTGGCCTGGGCATTTTCAGTGCCCGTGACCGGACGTGAGCGCCCGGTCCCGGAACGGGTTCACGCCGTCGAGGCGATCCGTTTCAGCTGATCTTCCACTCGGGCCAGAGTGGTGGCGAAGTCTTCCATTCGCTGGCGCTCTTGCGCCACCACTGCGGCCGGCGCACGGGCCACGAAGCTGTCGTTGCCCAACTTCGCCTGCGCCTTGGAAATTTCGCCGCGCAGGCGCTCGGCCTCCTTCGTCAGGCGCTGCGTCTCGGCGGCCACGTCGACCTCCACATGAAGCGACAAACGGATGTCGCCCACCACCACCACCGGCGAGCTGCGGGTGGCTTGGGCGAATTCGGCCTCGTCGGCCAGCAGGCGCACCTCAGACAGCTTGGCCAGCGCCTTCAGCAGAGGCGCCGCCTGGCCGACGAAACCGCCGCCCAACGTCACCAGCGGCACACGCTCGGACGGCGACAGGCCCATCTCGCTGCGCAGGCTACGGGTGGCAGCCACCAACTGCTTGAACACCCGCACCCACTCGTCGGCGGCCGGGTCGATGCGGGCCTCGTCGGCCTGCGGGTACGGCGCCGTCGCAATCGTCTGCCCTTCGGCAGCCTGACGACCCGCCACAGGTGCCACCCGCTCCCACAGCTCCGCAGTGATGAAAGGCGTCAGCGGGTGCAGCAGGCGCAGCACCGATTCCAGCGTGCGGATCAGCGTTCGCCGGGTGGCGCGCTGCTGCGACTCGTCGCCGGTCTGGATCTGCACCTTGGCGATCTCGATGTACCAATCGCAGTACTCGTCCCACACGAACGAATACAGAGCGTTGGCGACGTTGTCCAGGCGCAGGTCGGCATAGCCCTGCGCCACGGCGGCGGCCACCCGCTGCAGCTCGTTGCTGATCCAGCGGTCGGCGGCGCTGAAGGTCATGTAGCCGTGGAAGGCGCCCCCCGGCTGGCACTCGGCCTTGGTGTGGGGCTGCAGGCCGCAGTCCTGGCCCTCGGTGTTCATCAGCACGAACTTCGTCGCGTTCCAGAGCTTGTTGCAGAAGTTGCGGTAGCCCTCGCAGCGCTTGGTGTCGAAGTTGATGTTGCGGCCCAGGCTGGCGTAGCTGGCCATGGTGAAGCGCAGGGCGTCGGCACCGTAGGCCGGCATGCCGGCGGGGAACTCCTTCTTCACCCGCGCGGCCACCTTGGGCGCGGTCTCCGGCTTGCGCAGGCCCACGGTGCTCTTCCTGACCAGGGTGTCGAGGTCCACGCCCTGGATGAGGTCCACCGGGTCGATGACGTTGCCCTCGGACTTGCTCATCTTCTTGCCCTCGGAGTCGCGCACCATCCCGTGGATGTAGACCGTCCTGAAGGGCACCTTGCCGGTGAAGTGGGTCGTCATCATGATCATGCGCGCGACCCAGAAGAAGATGATCTCGTAGCCGGTCACCAGCACCGAGGAAGGCAAGAACAGGTCCATTTCCTTGGTCGGGGCCGGCCAGCCCAGGGTGGAGAAGGGCACCAGGGCGGAGGAGTACCAGGTGTCCAGCACGTCCTCGTCGCGCGTGAGCTCGCCCTCGTAGCCATCGAGCCGGGCCTTCTGCCGCGCCTCGTGCTCGTCATGGCCCACCCACACCCGGCCGTCGGTGCCGTACCACGCCGGGATCTGGTGCCCCCACCACAACTGGCGGCTGATGCACCAGTCCTGGATGTTGTTCATCCACTGGTTGTAGGTGTTGACCCACTGCTCGGGGACGAACTTCACCTGCCCGTCCTGCACCACCTCGATGGCCTTCTCGGCGATGCTCTTGCCGTCGCGCCCAGGCTTGCTGACGGCCACGAACCACTGGTCGGTGAGCATGGGCTCGATCACCTGCCCGGTGCGGGCGCAGCGCGGCACCATCAGCTTGTGCTTCTTGGTCTCGACCAGCAGGCCTTGCGCCTCCAGGTCGGCCACCACCTTCTTGCGGGCGACGAAGCGGTCCAGGCCGCGGTAGGCCTCGGGCACCTCGTCGTTGGTCTTGGCGTCCAGCGTGAAGATGGTGATCATCGGCAGGCCATGGCGCAGGCCCACCTGGTAGTCGTTGGTGTCGTGCGCAGGCGTGACCTTGACCACGCCGGTGCCGAACTCCCGGTCGACGTAGGCGTCGGTGATGACGGGGATCGTGCGGCCGGTCAGCGGCAGCGCCACCTGCTTGCCGTGGAAGGCGGTGTAGCGCTCGTCCTCGGGGTGCACCATCACCGCGGTGTCGCCCAACATGGTCTCCGGACGGGTGGTGGCCACCACCAGCTCGCCCGAGCCGTCGGCCAGCGGGTAGCGGATGTGCCACAGGAAGCCGTCCTCCTCCTCGCTTTCGACCTCCAGGTCCGACACCGCGCTCTTGAGCACCGGGTCCCAGCTGACGAGGCGCTTGCCGCGGTAGATCAGGCCTTCCTCGTAGAGCTTGACGAAGGTGTCGACCACGATGGGCGAGAGCTTCTCGTCCATGGTGAAGTACTCGCGCGACCAGTCCACGCTGGCGCCCAGGCGGCGCATCTGGCCGGTGATGGTGGAGCCCGACTGCTCCTTCCACTCCCACACCCGGGCGACGAAATTCTTGCGGCCGAGGTCGTGGCGCGAGAGCTTCTGCTGCTCCAGCTGGCGCTCCACCACGATCTGCGTGGCGATGCCCGCATGGTCGGTGCCCGGCACCCACAGCGTGTTGTGGCCGCGCATGCGGTGGTAGCGGGTCAGCGCGTCCATGATGGTCTGGTTGAACGCATGGCCCATGTGCAGCGTGCCGGTGACGTTGGGCGGCGGCAGCTGGATGCTGAACGACGGCTTCGTCTCGTCCATGCGCGGCGCGTAGACGCCCGAGCGCTCCCACAGGGGAGCCCAGCGGGCTTCGATGGCGGCGGGTTCGAAGGATTTGGCGAGTTCGGTCATCGTCGGCTCGGAGAAGGGGCACATCGCCGTCGCGCTTGTCACGTTTTCACTGTCAACGCGCAGGCGGCTCGGGCATTTGCAGGTGGGAGGGCGATTTTAGGGTGTGGCATCCTGCGCCCTCTCTCGCAGGAGACCCCATGACCTACCGATTCGCGCCGTCGCCCCGGCGTGCTCTGCGTCACATCGCGCTGGCCGCCGCGGTCGGCCTGCTCGCTGCCTGTGGTGGCGGGGGCGATGCGGACGACAACGGCAGCAGCGCGAGCTGTTCCCTGGCAGACCGGCAGAGCTGGCTGCGAGACCACTTCGCCGACTGGTACCTCTGGTACGGCGCCAGCCCGCGGCCGGACCCGGCCGGCTACGCGGACATCGACAGCTACTTCGACGCGCTGCTCTACCAGGGCAGCCTGCCGGCGTTCCCCGTGGCCGACCGCTGGAGCTATTTCGAGCCGGAGGCCAGCCACCAGCAGTTCTTCGGCGAAGGGCGCGACCTGGGGTACGGCCTGTTCGTCGCGGGCCTGGAGGGGCGCGACCGGCCCGACCTGCCGCTGAAGGTCCGCTACGTCGAGCCGAAGTCCCCCGCCGCCACTGCCGACATCCGCCGCGGCGACGAGGTGCTGTCGGTCAACGGCCGCGCCGCGTCCGAACTGATCGCCGCCGACGATTTCAGCGTGCTCACGCCGGCCGGCGCCGGGCAGTCGCTGACGCTGCGGCTGCGGCGCGGTGGCGTCGAGCGCCAGGTCACGCTGGCCGCGGCGGTCTACGACCTCACCCCGGTGCCCGACAGCCGCGTCATCGACACCGGCGACGGCCGCCGCACCGGCTACCTGGTGCTCAAGGACTTCATCGGACAGGCCGAGCCTGCCTTCGACACCGCCTTCGCCAGCTTCCGCAGCGCCGGCATCACCGAGCTGGTGGTGGACCTGCGCTACAACGGCGGCGGCCTGGTCTCGACCGCTGTGAAGCTGGCTTCCTACATCGCCGGTGGCCAGGCCGGCGGGCAGGTGTTCGCGCAACTGCTCTACAACGACCGCCACGCTTCGTCCAACGCCACCTACCGTTTCGAGCGCCTTGCGAATTCACTCACCCCTGCGCGGGTGTACGTGCTGTCCGGCCCGCGCACCTGCTCGGCCAGTGAACTGGTGGTCAACGGCCTGCGTCCGTTCACCGAGGTGGTGAGCATCGGTGACACCACCTGCGGCAAGCCGGTCGGCTTCCTGCCGCGATCGCACTGCGGCACCACCTACAGCATCGTCAACTTCGAATCGGTCAACGCCCGCAACGAGGGCCGCTTCTTCGACGGCTTCCTGCCCACCTGCGCGGTGCGCGAGGACCTGTCGCAGCCCTTGGGCACGGTGAACGAGCCGCTGCTGGCGGCAGCGCGCTTCCACGCCCGCAACAACAGCTGCCCGGCGACCGCGACGACGGCCGGGACGATGCGGGCACTCGGGGTGAAAGCGCTGGTGCCGCGCACGAGCGAGCCGCGCGACGAACGGAGGCGAGGTGGCATGGTCGATCGCTGAGCTGCTGACCTCCATGCGCCGTGGCGGTGCTCGGGGCGACATGGATCGAGTGCGCCCTGCGCGAGCGGCACCACTGCCGTCACGCTCGCCGCTCACGAAGGCCGCGGGAAGTTGGCCCGATCGAGCACGTTCTCGCCGTGCTGTGCAAGCAGATCCCTCAGCTGCCCAGGGGGAACGCCTTGGCTGCGATGGAAGTCCCACCATTCGCCCAACGTCCCGTCGAGTCCCGCTGGTCGCCCCCCGGGGTTGTCGTCAGGTGCATCGAGTGGTGCGGTGGGCGGCACCGCGACATCGTCGACGTCCTTGGCTTCCGATTCCGATCCCGATTCATCGGCCAGCGGTCCCGACGTCTGCGGGTCCGCTCCCGCGGCAGGTCCTGCGTCGTCATCGGCCTCGGCAGCCGCTGCCTCCTCCATCAGCTCGATCACATCGACCAGAAGGTCCGGTGGCAGATGCGAAATGTCGATGGCCTTTGCCTGTATGGCCGCGAAGGCAAGTTGCACCCTGCCGCCTGGGTCAGGGCATGACAGGATGATCTGCTGCGCGTGATGGGCGAGGCCGTGCATGAGCGGGCCGTCGACACCGATGTGCAGGTTCACCGCGTAAGGAAATTCATTGCGCCTGGCAAGTACCGCATTCAGTGCACGCTGGCAGTTGGCGGGGGTCCGCTCTTCTGGCGTGAGGGTGTGGATCCACTGAGGATCGCGACCGAGACCGGCGGCGATGACCGCATCGGTCCTGTCCTCAAGCGGGATCGAGCGGACGTTGAAGTGACGGGTGTGCGTGATGGCCGCCACGAGGCGCCACTCTGCGCGCCGGAATTCGTCCGGGATGAGGTGGTAGCTGTCGTGGTCGTGTGCCCAGGCCCGGTCATACACCGCTTGCGGAAAGGTGAGGCCGCTCTGCAGGGCGGGGCGCAGTTCATCGTCATGCGTGACCAGTGGGTCCCCTCGCATCGCGCGGACGAGGAAACGCTGCGATGCCGCGGCAAGGTCCGCGTTGCGCTCGTCTTCCTTGTGATCCAGCGGCATCGCGTATTGCGCGATGAGGGGCGGGAGCCCGGCTTCATTGCACAGGAAGTTGTCGTAGGCACCCTTGGCGTCGCAAGCGCCGGGAGTCGGCACCACGGCGCGAGATGGGTCGAGTGGAAGCTTGCCATCGCCAGCCGGCTGTCCTTGCACACGGGGACGCTTGAACGCCGACGACGTCTCATGCTCATCGAGCGGCCCCACGGCGAGCTTCCGCCGTGATCCTGAGAACGCCATGGCGAGAGAAGACGAAGAGGACGATGACGACGAAGAGGACGAAGAGGACGAAGAGGACGATGAAGACGAAGAGGACGAAGAGGACGAAGAGGACGAGGAAGGGCCGAGCAAGCGGTTGAGGGAGTTCGACATGGGCTGGCCTTTGTTCAGAAAGGGGTGCCATTCTTCGAACGGCCCCCGTCCCGTGCCAAACAGACGAAAGTCTGTACCTGCTTCGCCGGCCACTCCTTTGGCGCAGTTCGGCCAGCGGTGCGGACCGCGAGGTTCACATGAACAAATGCTCCCCGGCGTTCTCGCCGCCGAGGATCACGTAGTTCACCCGCTTGAGGTCCGACAGCTGCCGCCCGCCCGCGTACGAGATCGAGCTCTGCAGGTCCTCCCGCATCTCGCGCAGGGTGTCGGCCAGCTTGCCCTTGATCGGCTCGAGGATGCGCTTGCCCTCGACGTGCTTGTACTCGCCCTTGTTGAAGTCCGAGGCCGAGCCGTAGTACTCCTTGAAGAGCTGCCCGTCGACCTCGACGGTGCGCCCTGGCGATTCCTCGTGGCCGGCGAACAGCGAGCCGATCATCACCATCGCCGCGCCGAAGCGCACGCTCTTGGCGATGTCGCCGTGATGGCGGATGCCGCCGTCGGCGATGATGGGCTTGGTGGCCACGCGGGCGCACCACTTCAGCGCGCTCAACTGCCAGCCGCCGGTGCCGAAGCCGGTCTTCAGGCGGGTGATGCAGACCTTGCCCGGGCCGATGCCCACCTTGGTGGCGTCGGCGCCCCAGTTCTCCAGGTCGATCACGGCTTCCGGCGTGCCGACGTTGCCGGCGATCACGAAGGCCTGCGGCAGCTTGCGCTTGATGTGGGCGATCATGCGGCGCACGCTTTCCGCGTGGCCATGCGCGATGTCGATGGTGATGTAGTCGGCCCCGACGCCCTCGGCAGCCAGGCGGTCGATCACCTCCACGTCGGCGCTCTTGACGCCCGAGCTGATCGACACGAACAGCCCCTTGTCGCGCATGGCGCGCGCGAAGGCGACGTTGTCGAGGTCGAAGCGGTGCATCACGTAGAAGTAGCCGTTGGCAGCCAGCCACTCGGCCAGGCGCTCGTCCAGCACCGTCTTCATGTTGGCCGGCACGACCGGCAGCTTGAAGCGGCGGCCGCCGAAGTCGATGCCGGTGTCACACTCGGCGCGGCTGTCCACCACGCACTGGCGCGGCAACAACAGGACGTTGTCGTAGTCGAAGATCTGCATGTCAAAAAGCTCCGGGGGCAGTGCCCCTCGCAAGGTCGTGCCGCGGCGTTGAAGCAGTGCCGCGAGCAAGGGCTGCGAGCGCTTGACTGGGGTCGGTTCCGCCGCCTTTGCGAAGCCATCCAGCCAGGGATGGTGCGGGCGTGACAAACCGGACCGCGAGATTTGGGCCCGGTGATTGATTCTACGCGGCGTCGGTGGCCGGCCGTCCTGCAAGGGTTTGCGCTGGCGGCGGGGGGATGCCGTCCAGCAGCGCCAGCAGGTCGGCGCTGGAGGCCTGCCCCGCGCGCCGGCCATCGCCGTCCAGCCACGCCCGGGCGGCCCGGCGCCCATGCTCGTGCAGCCGCTGCAGGAAGGGCAGGTGGGCGATCAGCCGCGTCTCGCCCTTCAGCCGCCCCAGCGGCTCCTGCGCGTCGATGACATGCCAGCGCAACCGGCGCAGCCGGCGGTCGAGCACGCCGCCCGGCCACAGGCTGCGCTGCGCCAGGCGCTGGGCCTGCGCGAGCAGCTGCGCCTCGCGCAGGAAGGTGGCGTTGAAGGCGATCTCCAGCGTGCGCTCCTGGATCTGCGCCGCGGTGCGCGGCCACTGCAGGTGCTGCAGCGGGCTGAGCATCACGATCAGCAGGTCGGCCGGCCGGCCCTCGGCCACCAGCGGGAACAGCGCCGGGTTGGCGGAGTAGCCGCCGTCCCAGTACGGCTCGTCGTCGATCACGATCGCCTGGTGCAGCGTGGGCAGGCAGGCCGAGGCCAGCACCGTCTCCACGCTCAACTCGCGCTGGCGGAACACCCGCAGCCGCCCGCTGTTCGCATGGGTGGCCGCCAGGTACAGCGCCATCGGCGAGCGACGCCGCAAAGCGTCGAAGTCGATCTGCGCCGACAGCAGCTCGCGCAGCGGGTTGAGGTCCAGCGGGTTGAGCTGGTAGGGGCTGAGCACCTGGGTCCAGCGCAGCATCGCGCGTGCGGCCGGCGCCAGCGCGAGGTCCTCGCCGTCGCCCACCGTGAGCCATTCGAAGGGCAGGCCGGTGCCGATGGCGCGCCACACCTCGGCCAGGCGGTGCCGCGCGCCAGCGGCGCCGCCTTCCATCCATCCCTGGGCCAGCGCCACCGCGTTGACGGCGCCCGCGCTGGTGCCGCTGACCGCCTCGATGCGGTGCGCGCCGCGCTCCAGCAGGGCGTCCAGCACGCCCCAGGTGAAGGCGCCGTGCGCGCCGCCTCCCTGCAAGGCCAGCGACAGCGGCACGGTGCCGCCCGACTTCCATGATCGCCACGAGCGCATGCGTTCTCCTGCACAGGGCCGCAGCCCGATGCAGGCTGTGTGCCAGGGCCGCTTGTGCCTCGGCGGTGTGTCAGCGGCGTGTCATGGCCGGGTCCGTCGCGCAGCCGGGCCGGGCCGATTCGCGCGCCAGCCACACCCGGCCATCGGGCTGCTCGATCCATCCGACCGCGCCCAGCCGCTCGGCCGCAGCGCGC
>OFDC01000432.1_pt1 | contig 32475 bp, 28 predicted proteins | sample 1520941 | NCBI WGS metagenome assembly OFDC01 (sample SAMEA94258168, study PRJEB24077) | hot springs metagenome | biome: Aquatic biome; feature: Water | place: India | collected 2012-12-06 | depth 5 m | reverse complement strand
AAATCCAAGATTAGGTTCTAAAAAAACGGTCAACGTCATTTAGGCATGGACTAACTCCAAACTCCAAACCCCTAACCCTTAACCCCTAACCCCAATCTCCAAACCCCAAACCCTAATATCTCTCTAACTCTTCACAAATTCTACTCTTCTATTGTTGGCTTTGCCTTCGGAGGTGGTGTTGTTGTCGATGGGGGTGGACTCGCCTTTACCTTCAGTTGATAGGTTGGAGGCTGGAATGCCGAAGTTCTTAATAAGGAAGGCTTTGACTGATTCGGCGCGCTTTTGCGACAGAATTAAATTGTCCGCATCAGAACCGTCGCTATCAGTGTGACCGATGATTTTTACGGGACCTTGGGCATTTTTAATAGCCTCTGCAGCTTGTTTTAGGGCTGGCCAAGATTCAGGTTTTATTACTGCGGAATTGACATTGAAATAAATCGCATTGGTTACGAATTTATTTGTTGCATCAATCTTCGCCACAGTGGTTTCTGATTGTGCTATTTTGAAATTGGAAAAATAAATTCCATCACCCCACATATTAGTGGCCAGCAATAGAGTGTATGATGTTTTTTTAGGAAGACCATTTGGGAGGTCAATGAATTTTTTTTCGCCAACATATACTTTGATGTGTGACCCATTGCGTGAAATAGAAATACGATGAACCTTTCCTTTTTTCCATCCACCTTTTATATCTTTTCTGGAGAGTACCCTTTCATCGTCAGAATTTTCTTTTGTTGCCTGGCAATACAGTAACTCCTCCGACGGATGAATATCAAGCTGTATTTGTGGGTTTTCATCAAAGGCTGTGCTGTATTCGTCCTTTACGACACCACTGCCAACAATGCAAACGATCAGTCCGCTTTCCATTTCACTCATTCGATCTGCATCTGCCCACATATCGAATTCAATGGTGAATTGCTCTGGTAGTGGTTTATTGTTTATAGGATAAAATACTCCTCTGCGAGGTGCTTTGAGCCAATTGATATTGTCGTTGGTTATTTTCTTTATTCCGGGAGATTCTACATCATCCGCAGGATCAAATTCATTTATTTTCCATTTACTCAACCCCGCGTTGAAGTCATCATAGAAAATTGTTTTTGTGCCAGCTACGAAGTCAAAGTTGCTGTAGGCCTTATTATCAGCGCTATTAATGTCGTCTTCTTGTGCATTGGTAGAAACACATCCAAGAAGTAGGAGGCTGATGATGATTGATAATTTTAACGTGCTCATTTTTTTACTTTTAGTAGAATTACTTCTTAAAGGAAGTAAGGGCCATAATTTTATTTAGCTACAAAAGTAAATTTAGCGCTGACCGAAATTATCGGGGAATACCCTAAGAGTGGGGGATTGGGGGAGTTGGGGAGTTAGGGAGTGAGAGAGTGAGGGAGTTAGAGAGTGAGGGAGTTAGGGAGTGAGAGAGTTGGAGAGTTATTGAAATTCTTTAAGTGTTTCATTGCTTCAATGCTTTATTGATTCACTGAATTAAAATCTCTCGTGATAAAAATATCTCTGTTATAGGTATTTGGAAAGTATCTAGTTTTTCAAGAATGGTATCACATATTGATTTTTCTCGGAAACCAAACGAATCCAATATACCCCTGAGTTTAGAAATGAAACATCGATTGTTTTTTCAATGGTTAATGCGCTTGTAAAATGCACACGGCCAAGTGCGTCGACTATTTCAATTTGGATCAACTCATTAGATGAAGGACGAAGCCCCGCAATTCCTAATACATCATCTGTTGGATTGGGATATACATAAGGTAATTCTTCAAATTGTTCAATTGAATTACTGGAGAGAGCGGCTTCATCAAATGATAGTACCCATGTAATTCCAGCAGGAATGGGAATGGAAGCTTGCCAATTTTCAAATCCACCTTCGCTGTTAATCGTGATCTGCCCCACATTGATTTGACCATACAAATCGTTTACGAAGTATGTCCCCGCTGGTAATGAGCTCATGGTTAAATTGAAAGTGGGAGTAGTAGATGCTGTTCCTAAATTGTGCCCTAAAACCATCACCTGATCACCGTAACTACGAGCATAGGTCAAACATTGAGTGGAGGAGGAGTTTACACTTACATATTTCCCTCGCTTCAATGCTTGATTTTCATTGCGAAGTTTTATTAAACGTTTGTAGTGATTGAGAAGTGAATTGGGTTGTGCCGATTGTGTACTAACATTATTACTTAAATAATTTGAGCCAACATTTTGCCAAGGACTTGTAGTTGAAAAGCCCGCATTGGTACTGGTGTTCCATTGCATAGGTCTTCGCTTCACTTCATCCACGCCTGAACCACTCATTCCAATTTCTTCACCGTAATAAATAAATGGAATGCCTGGTAGCGTTAAATAGATGGCTGATGCGGATTTCATTTTTTCTACATCATTTTGGAAATAATCTATGACTCGATTGATGTCGTGATTGGTTAAGAATGTTCCATAACGCTGACCGGGATATGCGTTAACTACAGTTTCAATTTGGTTTGTAATGGGGGTGGCAATGCGAGTATTCACGCCACTCAAAATCTGTTCGGCCAAGTCAAAGTCAAAGCATGCGTCGAGTTTATTTCCTGTTACATAAGGCACAACGGATGAACTTGTCGACCAAGCTTCTCCAATGGTAAATGATTCTTCATTGGCAGTTTTGAAACTTTGATTGAATTCCTCTAGCAGGCTGAAGGTTTCGGGTCTATTTTCAATTAATGTTCCATCTTCAATTAAATATTTGATCGCATCAAGACGGAAGCCGTCAACGCCTGTATTGAGCCAAAATTCTGATGCGGCAATCATCTCATTTTTGAGTTCTTGATTTCTATAGTTTAAATCGGGCATGCCACTCCAAAACAAGCCATAATAAAATCCACTGCTGTTGTTATGCCAAATGTTTTGTCCCCACGGCCCGACAGTACCGGGATTATTTTCACTCCAGATGTACCAGTCGCGCTTATTGTTTTGATTGGCTATCGATTGCTGAAACCAAGTATGCTGTGTCGAAGAATGGTTCATGACATGATCGATGATTACTTTAATTCCTCGTGCATGACAAGCATCAAGCAACGCTTCAAAATCTTCCATACTGCCATAATCTGGCTCCGTAGAATAATAATCTGTTACATCGTATCCGTGGTAAGAGGGGGAAGGCATCATCGGCATGATCCAAATAGCACCAATTCCTAAATCAGTATTTGTGTTTGGATCACCATCATTTAGGTAGTCAAGCTTTTCAATCAAACCTCTAAAATCACCGATTCCATCATTGCCTTCGTGATCATAAAAACTTCTTATAAAAACCTCGTAGAATACCACATCGTTCCACCATCCAGAGATTCCAGTAGCAGTATCAGACGGCAAACAAATTTCACATGTGCCATAGCAATTCATCAATTCTATTTCTTCGTTGTTCGCGATGGTGAAACTTCGGTAGCCTTGGTCGGTCATGCAACTGCTGATGATTGGCTCAGGTGCATTTAAATCGCCTCCATTCAAAAACTGGTAATGGTATTCTCCTGATGGTACGTTGACAACTGTTTCGTAAAGTCCGTCATTATCGTAATCGAAAAGTTGGTTTTGAGAAGGATTCCAATTTGATGAATAACCAGCCGCCATTTGAAAATCGCCTGTAACAAATATCCCGTTGGGAGAAATGGGCGTATCGTTTAAATCAATAGAAAAAAGTACGGATGAAAGACAAGCGTTAAAAGGAACAGCGGGTAGTATTATATCGGAATTATCGATTTGAATAGTTCGATTGTTGTTGCTCGTAACCGAACACATGGCGGGTGGATTTTCAGCTTGTGCCCATTGATTCCCATTAATAAATTTATAAGAATAAATACCCGGTGGAATGTTGACTTGAACGGAATATATATCATCGTTATCTGCGTCTTGAAGAAGAGTGCTTGCAGGATTCCAATTAGCGGGATACCCTGCTACGAGTTGGAAATCCCCTGCGATGTGAACGCCAGCAGCTGGGACAGTCAATCCAGCCATATCCACTTGAAATGTCACCGAAACAGTTTGAGCAGTGACACTCAAAGATGTTCCCGTAATCAATATCATTATAAATAAAATAAATCTCATAATTTCTCTGTAAGCGTTGTTCATTTCAGAAATGTACTGATTTTTTGAACATACAGCGCTTATCATGTGCTAACATCCCGTATTCTAGTGATAACAGGTTATTATGGAGGTGGAGAGTTAGAGAGTTGGGGAGTTAGGGAGTGAGAGAGTTGGAGAGTTAGGGGTTTGGGGATTGGGGATTGGGGATAGGGGATTGGGGTTTTTTGATAGTATCATTTGATACTATTGTGTGTATTTCATTTTTTGAAATACTCGTAAAGTACAATCTGTTGGATAGTTAAATGAAGCGTTCTTTTTACTGTTTCAATGATTAATTGCTTCAATGTTTCAATGGTTCACTGAGTTAATAACTCTGGTGATTAAGCTAGCAGCACTATTGCACAGAGGAAAATGAGCAATGGTGTTTTTCAAAAGATTGATCTCACTCCTCAATCACTTCCATTACGTATCTGAAGCCGATGGTGGGGGCGGGTTTGTAGAAATTGGAGAATTTTCCTTCGCTTCCGATGACCATGGCTTCTGCATTATCTAGCCAAGAACCACCCATAGTTTGACCCTCGGGCGATATCATTTCTGCCACATTGCCACTCATGTTGTAAAGGCCAAAGCTGTTGGGTGCATACGATTTGGATGGTGCTACGAGGTCAGCACCGTCATTGTTAATTCCTGCTGTACCCATTATATCATCGGCCGCTCGAATGAAATTACAACGCAAGTAACCGTTTTTATCTTTTAATTCAACCCCATTCCATGGATACTCTGCCTGTGGATTTCCTCCCTTGGCAGCTGTAATCCATTCTTGTTCTGTGGGTAATCTGAATATAACTTTATTGAATTTTCTTTTTTTGCTAGAATTATATTGGTCTGTCATCCACTGACAAAAGAGCGTAGCGCCTTCGTAGCAGATGTTCACCACAGGATAGTTTGCATAAGCTGGATGAGAGTGATAATGGACAGTTAATGGTTCGCAAAATTTTAGCTCCTTGGTCCAATTCAATGTGTCAATTTGAGCCGCTTGCAGTTCGCTTGTTTTGTTGTTTTCTTTTATGTGTTTTAGGAAAGATGCGTACTCCGCATTGGTTACCTCTGTTTTAGAAAAATATAGTTTCTCTTGCGTTTTAGCGAGATTCTTCTGTGTTGCCTTTAAATCAAATCTATTAGTTTGCCCATTTGATAAAAGTGTAATCAATAAAATCATTCCGATCAATGTAGTTTTTTTCATCTTTTTTTAGAATTAATTTCAGAGGCAATTCGAAGATAGTGAAATTTGTATGAAGGAATATTATCGGACCCGATATATAGTTTTATTGAGTTCTCCGTAACTTTTAAATAATTTCATTGCTATTCCTTTCTTAAGGTCTCTGCTTGCTGTGGCTGAGGATATGTCTTTAAAAATATTCATATAGTCTTTACGACTGAATTCTTTTAACCCTAAATTTAAAAAGTATTCGAGCCGATCTACATCTTTAAATGTTCTATTGTTATATGATAACAAGTGAACGAGAGAAGTCTCAATTACTCCAAGCATGTATTCGATGAATGGCGTTGATTTTCCAGACTTATCGCTCAATGAAAGAGCTTTGTAATATTCTTTTTGTGTTTGACTAATCAATGTTTCAAAAGGCAAGAATTCAAAGACAGGATATTCGTTGAGTAATATCACCGTTTGCCATAGTCTTCCCATTCTACCATTGCCATCAATGAATGGATGAATGAACTCCATTTCATAGTGAAATACACAGCTTTTTATTAAAGTTAGTTCTTCATCATTTTTTAAATAATGGAAGAGGTCTTTCATTAAATGAGGAACATTTTTGAAAGATGGCGCAATGTGTTGGAGTTTGTTCCCTTTGGCAATTCCGACACTTTGGTTTCTGTATTTTCCTTCATTTTTAATCAGCCCTTTCATCAATTTTGCATGGGCTTTCAAGAAATCTTTTTCCGAATGAAGCTTGTATTGCGTGATTTCATCATAGACGCTGATTGCATTAAGCACTTCCAGAACATCTTTCTTTGGACCAATTACCTTTTTGTTTTCAATCAGCGCGGTAATTTGTTCTTCAGTCAATGTATTCCCTTCAATCTGTAATGAAGACTGAATGGTCTTAATCCTATTTTGCTTTCGAAGTTGAGGTGATTGCTTGCTCAGATAGTGTGCATTAACCTCTCCAATCTTCTCAGATATTGAAGCGATGAACTTTAGAATCTTGGGGGTGATATCATATGGTGGCTTCATTGATAGTATCATTTGATATTATCAAAGATAATGTTTTTTGATATATAGAACGAGAACGAAGAGTTAGGGAGTTGGGGAGTTAGAGAGTGAGAGAGTGAGGGAGTGAGGGAGTTGGGGAGTGAGGGAGTTGGGGAGATATTAAAACTGTTTCAATGCTTCATTGCTTCAATGTTTCGATGATTAACTGAATTTAAAAACCTAAGTTAAACCGTGAAGCGGTGAAGCAGTGAAGCAGTGAAGCAGTGAAACGGTGAAGCAGTTGATGGGTTTGGGGATTGTAGAAATATTCGTTGCGGGCCGTGGCTTGGGCGCTAGGGATAGTAGTGGAAAGCCCGCAGTGGAGCGTAGCGGAATGAGGACTTGGAACGGATAGCCCGGACCGTTAGGTAGCGCAAAAAAAAACGCCCCCGTCAATGACGAGGGCGCTTTTTATATCTGAGATTAAAATCTTAGTATCTGTATGCGTCGTTTTTGAACGGACCGTCTACTTGTACTCCGATGTACTCGGCTTGTGCTGGTGTCAATACATCCAACTCAACACCGATCTTCTCGAGGTGCAACATCGCTACCTTCTCATCCAAATGCTTTGGAAGAACGTAAACTTTGTTCTCGTAGTTCTTGTAGTTCGCCCACAATTCCAACTGTGCAAGTGTTTGGTTGGTGAATGAGTTACTCATCACGAATGATGGGTGACCTGTAGCACAACCAAGATTCACCAAACGACCTTCTGCAAGAACGATGATGTCTTTGCCATCGATGGTGTACTTGTCAACCTGTGGCTTGATAGTATCCATAGTATCGCCGTAGTTGTCATTCAACCAAGCCATATCGATTTCGTTATCGAAGTGACCGATGTTACAAACTACTGCATTGTGCTTCATCGCACGGAAATGACGCTCAACGATGATGTTGAAGTTACCAGTTGCAGTAACTACGATATCTGCTTCTTTAATTGCAGTATCCATCTTCTTTACTTCATAACCTTCCATTGCCGCTTGTAGCGCGCAAATTGGGTCGATTTCAGTGACGATTACACGGACACCTGCATTGCGAAGTGAATCAGCAGATCCTTTTCCTACGTCGCCATAACCAGCAACAACAGCTACTTTACCAGCCATCATCAAATCTGTAGCACGACGAAGTGCATCTACCAACGATTCACGACAACCGTATTTGTTATCGAATTTGCTCTTTGTAACGCTATCGTTGATGTTGATCGCTGGAAGAAGGAGTGTACCATTCTTCTCACGCTCATACAAACGAAGAACGCCTGTAGTAGTCTCTTCAGAGATACCACGGATATTTGCAACGAGTTCTGGGTATTTGTCAAACACCATGTTTGTCAAGTCACCACCATCATCCAAAATCATGTTCAATGGCTGACCATCAGAGAATGCGTGAAGCGTTTGTTCAATGCACCAGTCAAACTCTTCAGCATTCATGCCTTTCCAAGCAAATACCGGGATACCTGCAGCAGCAATAGCAGCAGCAGCGTGATCCTGAGTTGAGAAGATGTTGCATGAGCTCCAAGATACTTCAGCTCCTAGCTCAACAAGGGTTTCAATCAAAACCGCTGTTTGAATAGTCATGTGAAGACATCCCGCTACGCGAGCGCCTTTCAATGGCTTCGATGGTCCGTATTCTTTACGGAGTGACATCAAACCTGGCATTTCAGCTTCAGCAAGTTTGATTTCTTTACGGCCCCATTCAGCGAGGCTCATGTCTTTCACTTTGTAATTCATCACTTTGGCAGTGGTTGCAGTACTCATTTTATTCTGTTAAAATTAAATAATCGTTTGAAAACGAGGTGCAAAGGTACAAAAAATCTTGATTTGCACGTTCGTTACTTTAACCATACACTTGCGCCCTCTTATTTGTTCATATGCCGCTGCTTATTTACCAAAGTAATATTACCAATACAGGCCGCTTGTTGGTCTGGAAAACCACCGAAAACCTCGGTGAATTGGAGGCTATGGTGAAATGGAATGATGAGCTGGCAGGTCAATATGAAATGGTGAAGTTGGAGAAGCGGAAACGGGAATGGCTTACCGCACGTATTTTATTACAACTCCTCCTTCCAGGGGCGGAGCTCCTTTTTGCCTCCACGGGTAAGCCTTATTTGAACGGCAATCGATTTATTTCGATCTCGCACTGCGGCGACCTCGCAGGAATCGTGGTGGCTGATCATGAGGTGGGCTTGGATATTCAAGGAACGGATGAGAAGCTGGAAAAGATTGCCTCAAGGTTTTGTCACCCCAAAGAGCTCGACCGCGCAATGGAGCAAAGAGATTATTTGGAGTACATCACCATATTATGGAGCGCCAAGGAGGCGGTGTTTAAATACTTCGGTGAACAAGTGACCTTCAATGAGGATATGATCATCCGACCTTTTGCGCTCACTCAAGAGGAATTAATCTGTGATTATTCCGGGGTCCACGGCGAGCGCCTATTCCAATTGCAACATATTCAGTTGCGCGGCTACCACATCGTGATGACGGTGGGAGCCTAGATTTTCACTAATTCGTTCTTGATGGCGAATAATACGAGGCCTATTCTGCTTCGCATATTTAATTTATCAAATAGTGATTCACGATAGCCGTCAACGGTGCGCGGACTCACATTCATTTTGTCTGCAATTTCTTTGTAGCTCAAATCAGTGCAGGCCCATTGTAGAAACTCTTGTTCGCGCCCTGTGATATTTTCTCTTTCAAATATGGGTTGTGTGGATTTGGCGTGATCCAAAGAATTCATAATGCTGCCTGTCACGCGCTCGGTATAGTAATATCCTTTTTCATAGACTTCATCAATGGCATATTTGAGTTCTGCGGGTGAAGCGCCTTTCAGGATGTAACCGCGCGCGCCGGCTTTGATCATGCGAATAATGGAAAGGTCGTCATCATTCATTGTCAGCGCTATAACCTTAATTTCTGGAAAATTTTCAGTGAGGTAAGTCGTCACTTCTACGCCATCCATTTCGGGCATGGAATAATCCATTAATACGATATCGGGTTCTACCTCGGGCAAATGAGCAATGAGTTCTTCGCCGCTTTCGGTATCGAGTACACATTCATATCCTAAGTCTTCAAGGATAGTAATGAGTCCTTTTCGAACGAGGGTGTGATCGTCGGTGAGTGCTACGCTAATCATTGTTTGGAGTTTTTAGTGAAAATGAAATAGTGGTGCCTTTATCGATTTCTGAAAGGATGGAAACTTCGCCTTGTAAAAGAGCTATTCTTTGTCGGATGCTTTTAAATCCTATTCCTTCATTGGCATTATTTAAATCAAATCCTAGACCGTTGTCTTGTATCGAAATATGATAAGACTGTTCAGACTCCGTCACCTCGATAGAAATGGAGGATGCATTTGCATGCTTGATGATATTACTCAATGATTCTTGGATGCATCGGAATAAAATTAATTCTTCTTTACTCGAAAGTTTGAATTCGCCTGCTGAAGGACGTTCAATAAAAGAGGTGGTGCAAGATTTTGAATCTTCAATTAATTTTAATTCTCGTTTTATTGCAGCGTGTAATCCGAGGTCTAATTGATAGGTGTCATTGAGCGATTTGCTGAGATCGCGAATGTCTTGTAGTGATTGTTGGATAAGGGTTTTGGTGTTATCCAAGGTTTCGGGGGACATTGGCTGTGCATTTAATTGCATCGAGGCGAGCGCCATTTTTTGTCCAATATTATCGTGGATTTCTTGGGATAACCTGCTCAGGGTAATTTCGGTGATTTCAATTTGCGCTTTGGAACTTTCGTTTTGAAAAGTCAATTGCATTTGAGTTTTTTCAAATTCAAACTCTGCTTGACGTTTCTTGTATTGCACCACGAATAGAACGATGAATAGACAGATCGAAAAGAACACCAAAAAGCTTGATACAACAAGTGTATTAAAGTCTTGCTGGGTTTGGAGAAGATGGATAGTGGCGATCAAGGTAGAGCACATAAGCGAGTCCAAGATAATATAAAATACCTAGCACATTGTGCACATTGAGATAAGGATCAATATTAAAATCTGATTTCATCGCCAGATTATATGAGCCGAAGAAAACGAGGGTAGAGGACCAATAAAATAGGTTCAGTGTGTTAAGCCAGAAATTGCTGGAATAGGCTAGTTTGATGCGCGATGGAAAGAGCAACATCTCATAAAAACTGAGCAGCGAGTTGATGATTAATAAACTCACACAAACAAAAATGGGCAATGATGGAAAAACGGAATTTTCCTCGAATGTGATGGGTGCTATAAATGAAACGATGAAAGCACTGAGGATGGAAAGTAAACTGAATATTTTTGAAAAGCTCTTTTTAAATAATTTGAAAAAGATGGAGTAGTAAAGGGTGAATGCAACCACCGTATAGATGCGGTAAATTATCAAAGTCTGATCTTGTGATAATTTAAATGCGTGAAGAATAAATTCTTCAACAAATGTGAAGGCTACGATCACCCACAAAAGTTTAAAAGGACTAGTAAGATGTTGCCATCTCACTAGTCCCACAAAAGAGCTTGCACATAATGCAGATAGATAGATATAGGTGATTTTTTCCAAAAAATACTTTTCTAATATCGAGGTCTTTCGTAAGTTAACTCTGGAAGAGAGAGTTCGCTTTCGGCGTTCGATTTGCAGTGTTTAGGACAAGGTAAATGATATTCAAGAGCTTCATAGTACGTATTGGTTGGTGCTCCAATAATGTTGTTACCGGCAGAATCGGTAGGGATACAGACAATGGTGTTTCCTTGGTAAAAATATTTTGTATCATTTTCAAAAGGGGTGAATTTATCATTTTCGCCCAAATAACATCTTACACCTCTAATTTTTGGATAAACATCAGTGTATTTTTGAATGCCTAATAGGACAAGAAGTTTCTCTTTCTCTATAACAACACTTTCGAGAAGAGCAGTATCAATTCTAGATTGGTAACGGATATGTACTTCTGGGGCATTATCCCACAGCATTGCTTTTCTTTGATAATCTTGAACATATTTTTTGGCATCAGAAAAATCTATGCTTGATGTCTTCATATTGCTTGCAGCATCAAATGTGTCAGGAAGAAGCGTAAGATCTTTGTCAGGTATGCCCGGTCCGTAAATAATTTCGTTAATAACACGATCGTTATCGTTCCATCCGGTTTTTTTCATCACCAAAGCGCCAATGGCGGCACCTAGTAGAAGAGCTATTAAGAGTTTAATGTTTGTACTCATAGTGTTAAGGTTTTATTTGAGGTTTGCATCACAAAGAAAGCAGAAGTTCTAACATTAAAAAAGGGTATTTTTACCCTCTATGAATATTGGGTTAAAACTTCTGATCACTTGCATTGCGATAGCTGCTTTAGCGGGGTCTGCATCAGCATTGTTTCTCGCGGTGCTCGATTGGGTGACCAATACAAGAGAGCAGCATGTCGAACTCCTTTTGTTGCTTCCATTGGCAGGACTCTTAATTACTTATATCTACAAGCGTTGGGATAATGAGAAAGAAGGAATAGGTCCAAAATCTTTTTTGCTCATCTTATTCGGCACATGGATAACGCATTTATTTGGCGGCAGCGCCGGTCGCGAAGGCACTGCAGTGCAAATGGGAAAGTCGGTCGCACATCAATGGAAGTCATGGGACGCATGGTGGAAAGATCAAGGTGAGTTTTTATCGATGCTCGGTATCAGTGCTGGATTCGCATCAGTCTTTGGAACGCCCCTTGCCGGCGCGGTCTATGCTATCGAACACGGCCGCAGAAATAAACATACGCCGCCATTACAAATTATTGCTGCGGTGTTTACTGCAGTCGCGGCTGATCTCGTATGTGGATTGTGGGGTATAGAACATACTGTTTATAATGTCCAACCATTTACTGATTGGTCGTTGATTGCAGTAGTCTTCTTTTTTCTTCTCGGTGTTTTCTTTATTCAAGTCGCATACATCTATCGTTCGATACTTGGTTACTTCAAAGAGACAATTAATTATTTTTTCAAAAATAATTATGTCGCCATTTTCATTGCAGGGATACTCATTGTCTTCACAGTATTCATGCTCAACGATACGCGTCACATCGGACTAGGAGTGCCTTACATTCAATCCGCATTTCAAACAGCGAGTCCAATGCAAGATGGTTGGATAAAATTATTACTCACCGCATTCACCCTCGCCGCTGGATTTAAAGGAGGAGAAGTTACTCCCTTGTTCTACATCGGTGCCACCATCGGAAGCGCCGCTTCTATATTTTTTCCTGTAGAAATTTCAGTGCTTGCATCCATCGGATTCATACTCGTATTCGCCGCAGTATCCCAAGCACCCATCGCATGTTTTCTGTTAGCCATCGAACTCTTCGGCTTCGAAGGCGCCCTTCCAGTGGGAGTAGCATTGATGGCGGTGTCGAGTTTGGGGGACCCAACCCCTAACCCCTAACCCCTAACCCCTAACCCATAAACCCCATCTATACGACTATTGAAACATTCAATAAGGTTGGCTGTTGCAGTTGTGGAGTTGCGGTGTACTTTTGCACCCGCAAAAAAAAAGCATTAAATACAATATAAAAGTTATGGGATTAGTAGGTAAGAAAGCGCCGAAAGCAGTTGCTGGAGCGGTAATCAATGGAGAGGAAATCGTAGAGAACTTCAGCCTTGATCAATTCATTGGAAAGAACCACGTGATTCTTTTCTTCTATCCAAAGGATTTCACATTCGTGTGTCCAACAGAGATTCACGCATTCCAAGAGAAGTTGGGTGAGTTTGAAAAGCGCGGTGTGAAAGTGATTGGTTGTTCAACTGATACTGAAGAAACACACTTGGCATGGTTGACTACACCAAAGAACAACGGTGGTATTGAAGGAGTAACATTCCCAATTCTTGCGGACACTTCTAAAGTAATTTCAATGAACTATGGTGTGTTGGGTGGTGAGTATGACTTCGATCCAGAAACGAATCTATGGTCATTCCACGGTGCGCCTATCGCATTCCGCGGCACATTCTTGATCGATAAAGATGGTATCGTTCGTCATGAGTCAATCAATGACTTCCCATTGGGACGTAACATTGATGAGTACTTGAGATTGATCGATGCACAATTGCACACTGAGAAATATGGTGAGGTTTGTCCTGCAAACTGGGAAGAAGGTGAGAAAGCAATGGTAGCGACGAAAGTGGGAGTGAGTGAATATTTATCAGCAAATTAAGAAGATTATGATCCTCGAATTAGAACAAGACAATTTACAAGAAATCATCAGCTCGAATGAGAAGGTGATGGTACAATATTCTGCGGGATGGTGTGGCAATTGTAGATTGATGAAGCCAAAGTTTAAGAGATTGTCTGGAGAAAATGAAGACATCACATTTGTGATTGTCGATGCAGAGAAATTTCCAGAGTCGCGCAAACTCGCTTCAGTAAGCAATTTGCCAACGTTTGCGGGTTTCAAAGGTGGTCAGTTGGTTAATCAAGTTCAGACCAACAAAGAAGAACAACTTAAAGAATTGATCAATGAAACTTCCAGTAATTAAGCAAATTCAGCGCACTAGTTCGGTGGAAGAAATTGAAACCGCGATTAAAGTTTTAGAAGCAGCCTCTGAGGCTGCTTCTTTAAAAGAAGAAGAGATCAATGTCATAGGAGAGTTGATCTCCAACATGTGCGGTGCCCTCGAAGTACACGAAATGATCGCCGCCGGCATGACCGAGCGCGAAGCAGGAAATGAGTTTATGAAGAAGGTATTGGGCTCTATTGATAGAGTGTAGTATTTTTCAAAAGAATAAAAAACCCCCAGTGCGAAGCGCTGGGGGTTTTTTATTTTCTTTATGTTGGTTGGAGCTGTGATTTATAAAAATTCCTTGAAGATTTTATTTTGTTCATTTCAATTAAAATAATATTTTCGAAAGGCTAAACTTTTGATAATGAAAAAACTTTTCTCTCTTTTCTTGATGTTGTCATCTCTAATTGCAACTTCACAGCACTATACAGGTGGATGTTCTGATCCTGCAGCATCTAATTATGTTCATAATGAAAATCAATTTGAATATGGGGATTGCTGTTATGAAAATGCTTTGAGAGTAATTATATCTGGTGCTGGCCATGCTATAATAGATAATCCTGCAACCTATACGAGTACTATTTTTGAAGGATATGAATATTTACCGAATCAATTTGGTTGCTTCGAGGATGGCTGCTATAATGTAGAATTGACCGCATTTGGGTTTACAGAATTTTATTTTGAGTTGTCAGATGGTCAAACATTTGTGTACAATTTGACGGATGAAATTGTGAGTTTTCAATTCACAGTTGGAGAAATCATAGAGGGGTGTATTAATAGCACAGCCTGTAATTATAACCCCGAATCGAATTGTGAGGGGGAATGTTTATTTGATTGCTGGGGTTGTACCTTTCCAGAGGCATCTAACTATAATCCAAGTGCAACAATGAATGACGGCAGTTGTATCGTGGACACTTACACCTTGTCAGTTTCAGCAGAGTGTGACTACTTATTCACCAATGACGGGTTTTTAACTAATCAAATAAGTGGAACTACTGTTGATGGAATGGCTCAGTTTAGCATGAATGGTGGGTGTAACTTTTTGCAGATTTTTCCTGTGATTAACTCAACGCCCACTAGCTACAGCATCACAAATGAGAGTGGAAATATTATTTCCGAAGGAACCATAGAGTCCAACCAATACATAGCTGAAATTTCTTTGTGTGGTGATCATTCAATAGGGTGTAAAGATGTGAATGCATGTAATTATGATCCGGAGGCTTATTGTGCAACTTATCAAACATGCTCATACGAATGCTATGGATGCACCGACCCTAATGCGCTCAATTTTGAAGCGAGCGCAACCTTAGATAATGGAACTTGTTGCAACGACTATTTATATATTGAGGCTTCCTTACCAATTGGCTTATATATCTCAGAATATGAGGGTCATGGGCTATTTAGTAATTCGAATGAATCTATTACTGAGTTGTGTTATGGGGGAAGATGTGTTAGAATAAGAAATAGTGAGATAAGCATTTATGAGCCATTTAGTGTTTCAATTTATAATGTAGATGGTCAATTGCTGCACACAGAACAGGCTGTAGAATCAGGTTATGAAGGTTTTGTCTTGTATGAAATAGATTTTACCTATGCTGAGGAGTATGTTTTCGGCTGTGACGACGAGTTTGCTTGTAATTATAACCCAAATGTGAATTGTTTTGATTATAGTTGTGATTATTCCTGTCATGGGTGCACTGATCCTGAAGCGCCTAATTATAATCCAAATGCTACAATAGAAAACGGCTCATGCTGTACAGACTCGTGGTTCACTCTTGAGTTTTCTGAACCTTGTTTTTGGTACGTATCCAATATTGGAATTGGACTTGTTGCCTATGGAAATTATCCTGAACAAAATGGATTCTGCTCAACAGAATTCTCCACACCAATTAGCTGGGGACTATCACTAGATGATGATCATAGCGTGCCTTCTACTGATCGTTCAAATGACGACTGTTTTGTTCTTCAAGCTTATGGAATAAGCGGAAATTTGCTTGAGTATACTTTATATGATAATAATGGTGAGACGATATCTTCGTCGAGTGCTGTAAATGGTCTTGTAAATGCTGATCTGGCAACAAATTTTGACGATGTGAGTGGTTGTATGAATTTATATGCCTGCAACTACAACCCAAATGCAACTTGTCACTCTGGAAATTGCTTATTTGAGTGCGGAGGTTGCACGGATGTGTCTGCCATTAATTATTCCAGTGTAGCACAATGGGAAGATGGTAGCTGTTTTTATACTATTGAATCACCAGAAGTCACTTATCAAATTGTTAACTCTGAAGATGGGTTATCTTACTGGATAGTCTTTACAATTGTTAATTTAGGAAATGGTGAACAGTATATCATTTCTAATGATTACAATTCAATGCAAATTATTGCTTCAAATGTTGATTCATATGAAATGGGACCTTTTGCTTGTTCTTCTCAAGTGAATTTCAAACTTAGATCAATAAAATATAACCTCATTGAATATTTAGAAATAGGTCCAATCAGCCATGATTGCTCGATTCTTTCTGTGAATGTGACTGAAACCGAAGATTCATTCGGTTTATTTCCAAACCCAACAAAAGGTTTGTTAACTATCACAGGATTAGCCGATGTAATGTCCGATGTATTAGTTTATGATATGACGGGTCGAGTTGTTTTAGAAATCACTTTTCAACAAACAACAGATCTAGACGTAAAAGATTTGTCACCAGGTTACTACATTATCAGAGTTAAGAATAAAGGAAAAATGGAGACTTTGAGTTTTATAAAAGAGTAGAACTGTTCTTATATTCCTTGGCTAGAGCGGCCTTCTGAGGTCTATCCGCTTATTAGAACAATGGTGAAATGATAGGTTGATTTATCCACCAATAAGAGATAGCAACCGCTCATCATCTAAGCAGGATTTGCTAAATGTAATGTTGCGACCTTAGAATAGATTTGAGAAAATCAATCTATTTTAAATGAGAATATTTATTACCTCTTCTTCACTCGCAACACTTTTATTCTTCAACCTATTCGCTTCAGGGCAAACGGTCTCTCCCGCTCTGAGCGAACTCTTGCAAGAGACGCTCGATAGCATGCATCAAGTGGTGCCGGCTAAGTCATTGAGTGCAGCTATTCAATTTGGCGATGGTGCTGTATGGAAGTCTGCCGTTGGTATCTCTTCTTCTCAACCTCTCGTGAATGTCACAACAAACGATGCCTATCTCATGGGTAGCATCGTGAAGACTATCACTTCTGCTTGCATTTTACAAATGCACGATGAGGGCCTCCTTTCTATCGAAGATACCATCGGAACATGGCTTCCTCCCATTCAACACGTGGCCGGTGGAATTACTATTCGACAACTACTCCAACATACAAGTGGTTTGTATGATGTGATGTCTAACCCGAATCTTCAACCTGCTCTGATTGCAGATGTGAATCAGATTTGGCAAGCCGATGAGCTCATCAATTCTTTTATTAATCCTCCTCTAAATCCTGCGGGAACGAATTGGTCGTATTGCAATACCAATTATTTCTTGTTGGGAATGATTATCGAAGAGGTGAGCGGCAATCCCTATTACACGGAGTTTCGCAATCGATTCTTCGAACCTCTAGGGCTATCCACCTTCGGTATCCCTGCCTTCGAAGTTTACAACGAGCCAATCGCGCACGTTTGGATGGACATCTTTGGAACGGGCCAAACGCAGGACGCACATTTTTTCTATAACAGTTATTTATCACTCAACTCGGTGGCAGGCGCTGCGGGTGGATATTATGCAACTCCTGAAGACATCACGAAATGGATGAGAACGTACATGCGCGGCGATTTGCTGGAGCCCGCTACTCTTACGGATGCACAAACTACAATCACGGCTCCCGGATTACCCGCAGCCACTTATGGACTAGGACTCAACCGTAAAACCTTTAGTGGTTATGTGGGATATGGCCATGGTGGAGATCTCGCTTATTCAGCAAGTTCATGGTACTTCCCCGCCTTGGACATTAGTATCACGGTTTGTGGAAACGACGCGGATTTTATTTCATGGCAACTTATTCCAGTAGTTCGCGAACTCATAGAAACAATTGATGCTTCTAATTTGGTTTCAGTGGATGAGTTCAATAATGAAATTAAACCGAATGTTTATTCGGTATATCCTAATCCTACTACTGGCAATTTATTTATCGACGGAATGGAGAACGTCAAGTCGTGGAAACTCTTTTCTATTGATGGTAAGGTCGTGGCTTCCTTTGAAGGAATCAGCTATCCGGCTAAAACTGGGATTGATTTAAATCAATATGCTGAAGGAACCTATTTACTAGATATAGAGTCTATCGATGGTAACATCGAAACACACCGCATCATTAAAGCCAACGGATAACCTAGAAATGTACTTTTATCTTTCAGATAAACATATCAATACCAAGTCTATTCCTTTGAAGGGAAACGTGACGGCATTTTCTAGTGCTTCGAAGTATTTTGGAAGAATTCGTTTTCGAGGGTTTTCTCTAAAATACGCATTATCAGGAACAGAGCGCTATGTGATTAATGGAAGAAGATACGAGTTAAAGGAAAACGAGTACTTGCTGGCAAATCACTGTTCAGAAGGAAATGTAGAGATTGAAAGCAATAGCGAAGTCAAAGGACTGTGTATCGATTTGGATAGCTTGACATTGCATGAAATTATAGACAGTGGTTTACAAGAATTGAATGACCGAACACTCATTCGGTTGCAGAATGACTTTCATTCAAGGAGTTTTGAGCCCATTATTTATTCTGCTGAAAATAATCAGTTGGGCCAATTTTTGAAAAGTTATGCGATCCAATTTTCACTTCATCCGAAAGAAGATTATTCATTGGAACGCGGATTCTATTTAGAATTGGCCCAACATCTCATCGAACAAAGACTTCAATCCCTAGGTGCTGAAACTCTTGGTAATCGTGAGACTTTATTGTCTACAAGGGATATAAAATTGCTTTTAGCTGCCAAAGGGTATATTGATAATTTTTTTACCGAAAATATTTCTATTCCGCAATTGGCCATGGAAGCGAGTATGTCAGAGTTTTCTTTCTTTAGAAAATTCAAGCTCTTATTCAATGAAAGTCCGTACAAGTATATATTGAGTAAGAGATTATTATATGCGCATTTTATTTTGAGAACAAAAAATTGTACCGTCTCTGAAGTTGCGGCAGAGTCTGGTTTTTCGGATATCTATTCTTTTAGTCGAGCATTCAAGCAATTCTATAAGGAGCCACCTTCTTCTGTACTTCTGCACAAGAATGTGATTTAATTTAAAGGCCTTTTATGAAATCATCACTACTATTTTTACTTCAGTTTATTTTATTTTCCCCATTATTCGCTCAAACAAATCTGGCGGGAACTGCCACAGATGCGGAGGGTAAAGGTCTGGAGATGGCTTTGGTAGGGGTGTTTAGTGGAGCTGATTCTACTTTGGTAAAATCCACATTTACGGATGAAAAAGGAGAATTTCTTTTAGAAAAAATAGATGAAGGTTCTTATTTCATAACGATAGGACTCATTGGATATGCAACATATTCCTCGGAGATAATTTTAGTGAAGTCGGATGAGACCTTACTTCGATTGCCCATCGTACGCCTTATTTCCTTAGCTAATACCACAAAGACGATTGAGGTGACAGCAATGCAATCGGCTATAGAAATTAAAGCCGATAAAGTAGTCATGCGTCCGGATGCAATGATCTCGAATGCATCCGCTACTGTTTGGGATTTAATTCAAAAGGCACCGGCAGTCATAATAGGGGCGAATGAAGAATTGATGTTGCGAGGTCGACAAGGAGTGATGGTATATCAAGACGACCGACCTATGTACCTTTCAGGAAACGATTTGGTCAATGCGTTAAAGGGAATGCCGGCTAGTGCAATTGAAACGATTGAAATTATAACAACACCTAATTCAAAATACGACGCCTCAGGCAACGCAGGAATTATTGTCTTGAGAATAAAGAAGAATAAATTATTTGGATGGAGCGGAGGAATTTCACTGGCCTATGGCCAAGGATTTTATCATCGCACCAATAATTCTGCAAACTTCTCTTATCGTATCAACAAGTTTAATTTTTATGGCAATCTCTCTTACGTTGAAAACAACAGTTATCAAGACTTAAAAATCAAACGAAATTTCTTTTCAAATGATGGAGCATTCGAGAGTGCATTTCAGCAACGCACTTGGTTACGTCGAGGCAATACAAGTATGAATGGAAGGCTTGGAGTGGATTATTATGTAAATACAAAACTCACAATCGGCGCATCATTGGGAGGCTTCAGAGATAATTCTTTTGGAGGAAGTGATAACATTTCACTCCTAGCAGATGCGGATGGATCGCCGCTCGGACGTGTAGAGGCCTTGAACCCTTCGGAAAGAATATTTGAAAACTACAGTGCGAATGTGAATTTCAGTTACCAACTTGATACACTTGGAAAAACGCTTTCTGGAAATGCAGATTATTTAAATTATAATTCACTCCTGGATCAGTCGTTAGTGAATGTTATTTATGATAACAATAATGTGCAAACAGACCGAACTAACTTGATTAGTGAACTTCCTTCGAACATCGATATTATTTCAGCACAGCTTGATTATGCGCAACCAATAGGTACATCATTTCAGTTTGGTGCAGGCGGAAAATGGAGCAATGTATCTACAACGAATGTAGCGGATTTTAGAAATGAAGAGAACGGATTGGAGACGCCGAATTATGATTTCAGCAATGATTTTAAGTATGATGAAACCATTAGTGCGATATATACGAATCTAACCTTCACTAAGAACAAAATGAGTGTACAAGCCGGATTACGCGTTGAGGACACAGATTTGCGAGGAGATCAGAAGGGAAATTTGGTAAAGCCTGATTCAATATTTTCAAGATCATTTACAAATTTATTTCCCACACTTTTCGTGATGTATCAAATGGATTCATTGGGAAATCATGTTGTTACATTTAATGCAGGCCGGAGAATAGATCGTCCGAATTATCAAGATATGAATCCATTTACGTATCCAATGGATCAATTCACATTGTACACTGGCAATCCCTATTTGAGACCCATGTTTAGCTATAACACTGAATTGGCCTATACCTATAAAAATAAAATTACAACGAGTTTAAATTATTATTTGCAAAAGGATGTCATCAATGAAACCATTCGTCAGGACGGTTCTATATTTTACAGTCGTCCAGGGAATTTGGGAGAGCAGCATTCGTTTGGGGTTTCCGTGAATATGTACACACAGTTTAAGAAGAAGTACAGTTTTCAGTGTTATTCAGAGTTGATGAATAACATAGTGAAGAGTGAGTTGAATGGCAGGCAGCTCGATAATCGTGGAGCGTATTGGTACATAGGACCTACGGTTAGTCGCATGGGAGATAAAGGTTGGGGATTTGAGGTGGGAGGATTTTATCAGACACGTGTAGTGTCGGGACAATTTAAAACCATCGCAGTGGGAGGAATGCGTGCTGCAGCATCAAAGAAGTTTTGGAACAACAATGCGACAATGCGACTCGTCTGTGATGATATCTTTCACAGCAATTTACCAGGAGGAGACATCAGAGGTCTAGGAGCTTCCACCGCGAGTTGGAAGAGCAGGTTGGATACCCAAGTGGTGACCTTATCATTCTCTTATCGTTTCACCAAAGGCAACGCCACCAAAGCCCGCTCCCAATCCGCCGCCGACACCGAACGCGCACGGGTGAGGTAGGATTCATATCCCCACATTAGCATGCGGGGCAATGACGATGGTGCATGCTAACGCATGCTTTCTCAATAATTCACAGCGAAAATTGAGAATCGAAAATTGAAATTTGAGAATTGAATTCCCTCACACCCTCACTACCACTCCCAATCCAATACGCATTTTGTTCTCGGGTTGGGCGAAGGGGATGTCGTTGTAAATGGCTTGCTGGGCGAATAAATTGAGAGCCCATTTTTCAAAATAAAAATCTAAACTCGCATATACCAAATGCTGTGTGCCGCCGGTGTATGGCTTGATGACATCGTACTCTTTATCTTTTTCCGAATGTTCTACGGCATAGCCCACTGAAGGAAGTACGCTCATTGTTCGCTTTTGCTTGCTATCAAACAATGGTAAACTCGGATCGGTTTTTTTCTTGGTCCAACTAAAATCTTTCTTGTAAAAAATGCCACCCATGGTCTGAATACGATCACCCAATTCATACTTCAACTCGTTTTGCATGGCATTGGTGTATTGGGCATTCACATTCAATCCCCACTGCTGATAGCGCAAGGTGTAGTAAATATTACTGAAGTATTGATATGCACCGCTTCCAATCTGAAACAGTGCGGGTAGCATGACTCTGGTTTCATCGCGTTGCATGTATTTGCCGGTAGGCAAACTCACTCCTGCACCCACCATCACCAAGTTCTTCCATTTCACGTCCATGCTGTCACTGTTATTGATGATGATGTAGTGAACACTCGCAGCGATATCGCCTGCGCCATTTATACGGGTCGTACGGAGCGTTTCGTGGCGGATGTGATTCTTGATGGGCACGGTAGCCATAAACTGCCAACGTTGGCCTTTAAAGAAGCGAAAGGAAATGTCGCTCTGAAAATTTTCATCGCGCAACACTCGACTCTGACCGTTCACATTTAGAACGGTATTCGGATGTATAAAGCTGCGATAGGTGTGTCGAAAACCAATTTGATTTTTTCCAAACTGAGGAATAATTCCCATAAACGAGCCACCAGCGCCGCATCCGCAAATATCACATGCGCTAGACAGGAGGGTTATTGTAAAAAATACAATAACTAGTATCTTCTTTTTCATGGTTCTGAAATAGCATGATTACCCAAGAAGGAATAATCATTTAAGGTGTAGAGAAAAGCAATCAATGCTTGCTTTTCTTCTTCTGTAAAATTCATATTACTCAACGATGGATCGAGCGTCGGTGACACTACAATGCCTTCACTGTAATGATCAATTACATCCGATAAATTATCAAGGCGTCCGTCGTGCATATAGGGATAGCTGATCTGAATGTTGCGCAGGGATGGAACTTTGAACTTCCCTCTATCTGCAGGATCGAGGGTGATATGCTCACGGCCATTGTCACTCGCAAAGTCATCAGTCAAACCGTTGTTTCTAAAACTATAATCTGTAAATAGTGGGGCTGTGTGACAACTGTTGCAGTTCTGTTGGAATAGCTCGTATCCCTGTTGTTCGATGGCAGTAAATGTTTCTTTGCCTAATACCACTCGATCATATTTACTATCATCAGAAATCATCATGGACATGAATTGAGCAAAAGCCCAAAGCATCTGCTGATCTGTGATGACATCCTCTCCAAATGCATCTTTGAAAAGTTGCGGATAGGTAGGATGCGCGTTCAATTTTTCTACCACGTGTGCGATGGTTTCACCCATTTCATCTGCATGTACAAGCGGGGCAATGGGCATTACTTCGATGTGATTTACTCCACCATCCCACATGAAGGATGTGTTCCATGCTAGATTAAACATAGATGGAGAATTGCGTTTGGTGGGCATTCCAGAGACTCCAGTACTAAAGCGCACAGAATGATCTGCGAATGCATGCACTTGCGCATGACATGTGCCACACGAAATGGTAGTATCAATGCTCAAATAAGGATCATAAAATAATTTGCGACCAAGCTCAAATCCTTTTTCTGTTATTGGATTGCTCGAAGAAAGATAATGTGGTGCAGGGAAGTGGGAAGGAACCACCAGACCCCTGAAGGAATCTGGTGGTGTAATATCTTCTTCTACTTCAGAATCTTTTTTACAAGCATTCAAAACAGAAATGAAAACAAAGCTCAGTAACCAATAACTGATGCGTTGTGTTTTCATCTTAGTTGTGGATGTGCTCTAGCTCAACTCCTGAGTGGAAATTATCTGCAATCATATTGGCCATAGCGCCAGGCATGTGAACGTCTGCGTTTGTAGCCACACTAATAGGTCCGGCAGTACCATTGAAAATATTTGCAAGGTTTACTCCCATGTGTACTACTGGAGTTGCATCTTGACGAACATTGAGCAATGCAGGAGCGAAAGAATAAGTAGCAGTATTGATAGCAGCGTTTGCTCCTGTGAATCCACCAAGGTGATAAACGAATCCGTTTACATTGGCATCGCTATCTCCTTCAAATTTCGCGAAAATATATCCGCTGTTCCAGCTCCAGAACATTCCATTGCTCACTGAAAGTGCGCCAGTTTGTGCGCCAGACACGTTACGTGTGCTGTCTACTCCAAGTGTGAAAGTAACAGAGGTGTAATCTCCAGTTGGGATATCGTGGATGTGAAGCATGTTTGAACCACTTGCTGAAAGGTCAACCAAATAATAGCTTTCAGGCTGTGACCAAACGGTTCCGTCTGTCTTAGTCAATTTTACATTAGATACATAGTATTTAACGGTATTGAAAGTAACAGACTCTCCACTTGAATTGGTGTAGCTTGTACCTAATGCAAATGATGCATCATTGAATACGTGTTCCATTTCCAATTCCATTTCACCGTATGTTGGAGTTTCGGTGATGGGGTCTGTTGTTTCTTCTTCGTCTTTTTTACAACCAGCAAGAATGAGCATCGCAAGGGTAACCCCCACGAAAAGAATATTTTTTTTCATGACAATGAATTAATTATTTTAAATAATAACACATGCTGGAAACGACCGTCAATTGCGGGTTTCAGCAGGGTTGAATAATAGGATGATGATAGAATAATTAACCCAATGCCGGTGGGTGAAAGATATTGTCAACCTTCCAACTGGTCGGAAGATTTAGATTAGTCGCAGTGAAGTAAGTTGTTGTTAGTGCATCACCGAATGAACATTCGGTTAGCTGCGACGGTATGAAAAGGCTCACATTGAGCTTATTCAATTCTGGGATTTTGGTGTCTGCTAATTGCTTAGCGGTTTCTGCTTTTGCAAGCTCCTTGCTCAAAGCGCAAGAACCATTACAATGCATTTCAGGTTTGTCTTTGTTTTCACAAAGAACTTCAGAGTAGTAAGTGTAATTGAACCAATAGTGCATCACCAATCCTGATTTAACTAGGAAAGGAAGCGTTGCTATGCAAAGCAATCCTATGGCGATGTATTGCCGCAATTTATTTTACTTCAGACAATTGGAATTTGTAGAATTCCATGATTTCGTTACAAAGTAATTTCTTACAAGCCTCATCTACTTTTGCCTCAGCTGTTTTTTGATCTTTAGCTTCGACATGAAGGGTGATGTGTTTTCCGATTCTAACACCAGAAATTTCTGGAAGACCGAGGTTGGTCATAGAATTAGAAACTGCTTTTCCTTGTGGGTCTAACAGAGCCTCGATAGGCATTACATCAATTTCCGCTTTGAAGTTCATCTTTGTAGAATTTATAATAATGTAGTACTGATACTACGATGTACAAAAGTAGTACAGCCGGGATGGCTGTAAAAGGACTTTTTAAAATTATTGCTGCAATTATCGCAATCGCGCATAGCCCTAGGAGTACAAAACGTGTTTCATTTCCTTTCCAGGCCAAACTTGAAATTTTGAAATTCAATAATTTGAGTTTACTCACCATGATGAGCGAACTAAGTACTGATGTGATGATAACAATGTATTCAATGCCATCGCGCTGATCTGAAGTCCCTAATGATCTGCCATACATCATGACAATGGCAATCCAAAGAATGCCATTGGCAGGAATCGGAAGGCCTTTGAAATATTTGCTTTGTGATTCGTCAATATTGAATCGAGCGAGTCGCCATGCACCGGCCAAGGCCATCATGAATGGCACGACGAGGATCCATTTCTCTGAAAAAGTTTCTGGATGCACAGATGCATAGAGCATTTTCATTGCAAGAAAAGATGGAACGACTCCAAAGGTGACGCAGTCAGCGAGGGAATCTAATTGTTTTCCTAAAGGAGAGGCCACGTTCAATAGCCGCGCCACCATGCCGTCTAAGAAGTCAAGAACTGCTGCAATGAAAATAAAAAGACACGCCAACTCCATGCTCGAAGTCACCAAAGCCATGCACCCACAAAGTAAATTACCGAGGGTAATGAAGTTGGGAATGTTGGATCTGATGTTCAAAATGGATAATTTTCTAAGGAAAATTATAATTCTCAATTCTCAATTCTCGATGAGGTATTGAGAATTGAAAATTGAGAATCGAAAATTGTTACAACGTTTGCTTCACTTCTACTTCTTCGAAGGCTTCGATGTTGTCGCCTACTTTGATGTCGTTGAAACGTTCTACGTTCAATCCGCACTCGTATCCTTTCGATACTTCTTTCACGTCGTCTTTGAAGCGCTTCAATGAACCTAGTTCACCAGTGAAGATTACAATACCATCACGGATTACGCGCACTTTGCTGTTGCGTGTAAGTTTTCCATCGAGAACGAAGCAACCGGCAACGGTACCCACTTTCGTGATTTTGAATACATCGCGGATTTCCGCAGTACCCACCACTTGTTCTTCGATCTTGGTAGACAACATACCTTCCATCGCTTCTTTGATTTCTTCGATGGCCTTGTAGATGATGCTGTATAGTTTGATTTGAATTTCTTCGTTTTCTGCAATTCTGCGCGCACTCTGGCTTGGGCGAACCTGGAAGCCGACGATGATCGCATCTGATGCAGATGCCAACAATACGTCTGACTCGGAGATTTGTCCCACCCCTTTGTGGATGATGCTGACTTGGATTTTTTCTGTAGAAAGCTTTTGTAGTGAATCTACCAATGCTTCTACTGATCCATCCACGTCTCCTTTTACAATCAAGTTCAATTGCTTGAAATCTCCCAATGCGATACGACGACCGATCTCCTCGATGGTGAGGTGTTTCTTCGTACGTACGCTTTGTTCGCGTTGCAATTGTTGACGCTTGGTTGCGATATTTCTTGCTTCTCTTTCGTCTTCTAGTACATAGAAACGATCACCGGCGTTTGGTGCGCCTTCGAAACCGAGAAGTGATACAGGTGTTGCAGGACCTGCTTCATTGATTTTCATTCCACGCTCGTTGAACATTGCTTTTACGCGGCCGCTGTATTGACCAGCAAGCAATGGATCTCCGACGCGAAGAGTACCGCCTTCTACGAGTACTGTTGCCACATAACCACGACCCTTATCGAGTGATGATTCGATGACCGTACCAACGGCACGTTTCTTTGGATTCGCTTTCAAATCGAGGAGTTCAGCTTCAAGCAATACTTTTTCAAGGAGCTTGTCGATGTTCAATCCTTTCTTCGCAGCGATCTCTTGGCTTTGATATTTACCGCCCCATTCTTCAACAAGAATATTCATTTGCGATAATTGCTCACGAATCTTTTCAGGATTCGCGCCTGCTTTATCCATCTTGTTGAATGCAAAAATCATTGGTACACCGGCAGCTTGAGCGTGACTGATCGCCTCTTTTGTTTGAGGCATTACGCTGTCGTCTGCTGCGATAACGATGATTGCAAGGTCAGTTACTTGAGCACCACGAGCACGCATAGCGGTGAACGCTTCGTGACCTGGTGTATCAAGGAATGTGATTTTCTTTTGACTTGAAGGAAGTGTCACGCTGTATGCACCAATGTGCTGTGTGATACCACCGGCCTCACCTGCGAGTACGTTGGCGTTACGGATGAAGTCGAGCAACGATGTTTTACCGTGATCGACGTGACCCATAACTGTAACAACTGGTGGGCGAGATACAAGATCTTCTGGACGATCTGCCTCTTCTTGAACGGAGTCAGTTACTTCAGCACTTACGAATTCAACTTGGAAGCCAAATTCTTCAGCGATGATGTGGATGGTTTCTGCATCAAGACGTTGGTTGATCGAAGCGAAGATTCCGAGAGACATACACGCTTGAATAATTTCAACCGGTTGTCTATTCATCATCGTTGCCAATTCAGAAACCGTTACGAACTCGGTCAACTGTAGAACAGAACTTTGTTCTTGTTCGCGTTGCATTTGTTCATCAGCGCGGCGAGCCACCTGATCACGTTTTTCTCTTCTGAATTTCGAAGACTTCGATTTACCTTGGTTACCTAGGCGAGCAAGCGTTTCCTTGATTTGATTCTGAATCTGCTTCTCATTGAGTTCCGCTTTTTGTTGCGGAGTAGCGTTCGGGTTTGGTCTGTTTTGTTGACCTTGACCCTGGCCTTGTCCGCCGCCTGGTCTATTGCGGTTGTTCTTATCAGCCTCTTGTTGACGACCGATATCCACCTTAGCAACGCGTTTGCGTTTGCGTTTTTCTTTGTTAGGATCGTTGTTCTGAGTTTTTGCTTCTTCCTTCTTCTTTTCAGGAGCTGTTGGAAGATCAATTTTACCCATCAATTTAACACCAGAAAGTTTTTGAACGTTTACACGAATCAATTCTTTTTCTACAGGTGCAACGACTTCAGGCTCGGGCGCCACTGCTGCTGGAGTTTCGATAACAGGCTCTGGAGTAGGAGCAGGGGTTGGTTCCGCTGCTTTTCCTTTTGCGCCTCTTTTCTTCTCAGCTGCTCTTTCTTCTTCTTTTTTCTTGCCTTTTGCCTTTGATTTTTCGTGAGACGTCAAATCAATTTTACCGATGATTTTTACATCACCAGGACGATCTTCATCATCCGAACGGGCTTCCACTGGTTCGATTTTCACACCGCCTTTGTTTTCAATCTCCTTTTCCACTTCTGGTTCAGGAGTTGGAGCAGGAGTTTCCTCCATTGCTGGGGCTGGTGCTACTTCAGGAGTAGGTTCTACTTTTGCTTTAGCTGGTTCGACCTTTCTTTTGAATTTGGTCAAATCAATTTCTGGCTCCTCTTCATCTGTTCCATCTGCCTTTTTCTTCTTAGTAGAATCAAGGGTGATGGTTTCGCGAGATTCGCGAATTTTTGTTGCTTGAGCCGCAGTCTTCTCTTTTGCTTTCTGATCGCTTGAGAATTCTACTTCCAAGATCTCATAAACGTCGGCTTCAATTTTGGCCATAGGATTATTATCCACCACGATTCCTTTTTTACCGAGGAATTCTACGATGGTATCCTTACTTACGCCAAGCGTTACTGCCGCTTTTCCTAATCTTTGTGGTGCCTTGTTTTCGGACATAAATTGTATTTGGTGGCCACCGAAAATATGTTCGATGGCACTAACTCTCTTTCACTTAACTCCTGTGTAAAGATAATCTTTCCACAGTAAACTCTACGTTGTTATTATTCAAACTCTTCGCGAAGAATGCGGACTACTTCATCCACTGTTTCTTCTTCTAAGTCTGTTCTTTTCACTAAATCTTCTTTTGGAATTTCGAGAACTGAACGCGCAGTATCACAGCCGATGGCTTTCAATTCTGCGATAATCCAGCTATCGATTTCGTCTGAGAATTCGTCAAGATCCACATCATCGATGTCGGCCTCATTTTCACGATATACATCAATATCAAAACCAGTCAAACGGCCCGCTAGACGGATGTTGTGACCACCTTTACCAATCGCAAGAGATACTTGGTCTGGCTTCAAGAATACATCTGCTTTCGCATTTTCACGATCGAGATTGATGCTTGAGATTTTAGCTGGTGCCAATGCACGTCCAATCAACAATTGCTCGTTGCTTGTGTATTGAATAACGTCGATGTTTTCGTTGCGCAATTCACGTACGATGCTGTGAATACGTGAACCTTTCATACCAACGCAAGCACCAACTGGATCGATACGATCGTCATAGCTTTCTACAGCTACTTTCGCACGCTCACCTGGCTCACGAACGATTTTCTTGATAGTGATCAAACCATCAAAAACTTCTGGTACTTCTTGTTCGAACAATTTCTCCAAGAACTCAGGCGCAGTGCGGCTAAGAACGATTGAAGGTGAATTGTTGCGCATGTCCACTTTGTAAACTACTGCACGGATGGTATCACCTTTTTTGTAGAAATCGCTAGGGATTTGCTGCTCTTTCGGCAATACTAGTTCGTTGTCTTCATCGTCAAGGACAAGTATTTCTTTCTTCCATACTTGGTAAACTTCGCCTGTGATAATATCACCCACGCGTTCACGGTATTTCTGATAGATATGGTCTTTTTCAAGTTCCATGATGCGAGACGCAAGGTTTTGGCGCATTGCCAAAACGTTACGACGGCCGAAATCTTCGATCTTGATTTCCTCGATCAATTCTTCGCCGATCTCTAGATCTGGAACGATTTTGCGAGCTAGGCTCACTTCAATTTGTGCGACCTCGTCATCCAATTCTCCATCGGGTACGATTTCACGCGTACGCCAGATTTCTAAGTCACCTCTGTCTGAGTTTACGATGATGTCAAAGCCATCATCAGCGCCCCAGCGCTTAAGGATCATGTTACGGAAAACATCCGCAAGGATGTTGGTCATCGTTTCGCGGTCGATGTTCTTGAATTCTTTGAATTCCGAGAACGCCTCACCTAGGTTTACCCCTTTCATTTTTCAATGATTTATTTGAAGCTAATTACAATTTTTGTTTCTGATATCGTGTCAAACGGGACTTCAATGTCTCGTTCTACCCATTTCTTTCCTTTCTTACCTTCTACTTCTTCTTTTGTGCGTGTATGCACTACTACTTTCTCTTCGTCTGCGGCGTTCATCAAGCCTTCTAGCTTGGTGCCATCGGTAAGTTTAATCTCTACATTTCTTCCAATATTCTTAAAATACTGGCGCTTTAATTTCAACGGACGGCCTACTCCCGGCGACGATACATCTAATGCAAAGTCTTCCACTTCACGATCGAGGTTGCCCTCAATTTGTCTGCTGACCATCAAACAGTCTTCTAAGGCTAGTCCACTGTCCCGATCAATGAATACCTCGATTTTATTTCCAGGTTTGATATTGATTTCTACAATGAAGATGTCTGTCCCTTCAATCTTTTCCTCTATTAAGCCTTGTATCCTGTCTTTTGTAATCATTGCTATGTCTAAATTACTGATTATCAACATTGGTTTTGACTTATAGCCAAAAAAAAGAGGGGCTTTGACCCCTCTCACGTTGATATTTCAGTGCCTAAAGCGTTGCAAAGATACAACAAATTTTTTGATTGTCAATTTATTGGCTGACTATGCCACTTTTAACTGTTGATTGATTGCGGTGTTGGGAATACGGAACGCACCGATCAACACGTCATCAATTTGCTCCAACTCACCTTTCCAGAAATGGAATTCATATTGGAAAAGGTATTGTTGATCTTCTAGACGTAGATCTTGGTGATCCATGATGAAGTCTTGGAAACGTTTGCTAAGATATTTCTTGCCTTTCTCACCGCCGAACTGATCTGCGAATCCGTCAGAGTATAAATAGATGATGTCACCCGCTGCACAAGGGATTTCGTGATCGGTAAAGGCTTGCTTTGCGAAAAATTTCGAACCAATAGAATGCTTATCTCCTTTGAATATGTTCAATTCGCGATTGGTCAATTGTGTGAGGGGGCGGCCTGCGCCTGAGAAAAGGAGTTCTCCTGTGTTTTTGTTAAAACGACAAAGAGCGATATCCATTCCTTCTCCTTCGTGCTTTGTGTTTCGATTAATCGAAGAGGCAATTTGATTATTGAGTTTTGTCAAAACCATTCCGGGAGTAATATCCTCATTGCTATTGATAATATTCGTAAGAATAGTATTTCCAATAAGGCTCATGAATGCACCGGGAACACCGTGTCCGGTGCAGTCTGCCACTGCAAAATAGCTGTACTCTTCTTTTTCCATAAACCAAAAGAAGTCACCGCTCACAATGTCGCGTGGTTGGAACATCACAAACATTTCAGGAAAAACTTTTTTGATATTGGCAATCACTGGAAGTGTCGCACTTTGAATGCGCTGGGCTGCATTGATACTGTCTACGATGTCTCTATTTTTTGAAGCGAGTTCTTTGGATTTTTCAAAAAGCTCCTGCTTCAATGCATCTTCTTTATTGAGAATTTTTCTGACTTGAAGAAGTATGAAGAACGCAACGATTGCAAGACCTACCAGGACAAATCCTAACTGACGAATTACTGCGTTACGAGCCGCCATGATGAACGTGTCGAACGTCTGGTCTACTTGAAGCAAGCCTACTGTTTGTCCGGCCTTATTTTTAATTGGAGCGAAAGAAGAAAGCCATGTTCCGTTTTCGTCCGTGTAAGGTCCTATGTCTCCACCAGCGTTGTATTTCTCCACATGCACTGCATCAAACTCAGACCATTGGTGTTTCCAATATGGATTTGTAGAAGAAGAGATTGCAAATTCAAAATATTTTCTTGAAGGATTTAATACCATGGTGTAGATGTCCGTCTTCAAGCCATTGGCATTTCTGGCGTTGGCGAGCATCTTTTGATTTTGTAGGTAAAAAGGATGATCGTCTATTTTTTTAAGCGCATCCATTTCCTCAAATGATTGAAATAAATCGGCATGTTGGTCGCCATCTATTTGAGCTGCGAGAGTATGAGCGATGCTAGATAGTTTACTTTTTTCAGCATCCTCATGCTGGTTCAATTGAGACTGATAAGTGTAGGCAAGGAACAAACTCGTGAGGCCTATTAATAGACCGAAGAGCAGCAACATGATTCGGGCTGCTGAGTTTTCAATAATGTTCCGCCACTTAAGCGCGATTTCTGCCATGATATTCGGTTGTTCCCGAATATGTACGACTGGTACCTTGTTTTAGTTTCCTTGCACTCAAACTTCGAGTAATGCGTTTGGGGATAGGGGTTAGGGGGT
>OFDC01000431.1_pt1 | contig 32544 bp, 35 predicted proteins | sample 1520941 | NCBI WGS metagenome assembly OFDC01 (sample SAMEA94258168, study PRJEB24077) | hot springs metagenome | biome: Aquatic biome; feature: Water | place: India | collected 2012-12-06 | depth 5 m | reverse complement strand
GAAAGCTATGTCGTCGATGGACTGCGCTCGCGCGGTATCAAGGTGATGATCGGGCAGAAGTCCGAGAACGTGGATGGCGTTGCCGTGGTCGTGACCTCGACCGCCGTAAAGCGCGACAATCCCGAAGTGGTTGCCGCACTGGAAAACCGCATCCCGGTCGTCCGCCGTGCCGAGATGCTGGCCGAATTGATGCGCCTCAAGAGCACGGTTGCGGTCGCCGGTACCCACGGCAAGACCACGACGACCTCGATGGTTGCCTGCCTGCTGGATGCGGGCGGGATCGATCCGACCGTGATCAACGGCGGGATCATCAATTCCTATGGCTCCAACGCGCGTCTGGGTGACAGCGAGTGGATGGTGGTCGAGGCTGACGAGAGCGATGGTTCGTTCCTGCGTCTCGATGGCACGCTGGCGGTCGTCACCAATATCGATCCTGAGCACCTTGATCACTACGGCAGCTTCGAGAAGGTCAAGTCGGCGTTCGTCGAGTTTATCGAGAATGTGCCGTTCTACGGCGCGGCCATGCTCTGCATCGATCACCCCGAAGTGCAGGCAATTATTCCCAAGGTGCGGGACCGCCGCGTGGTGACCTACGGCTTCTCCGCTCAGGCTGACGTGCGGGGTGAGGCCGTGACGCCGATCCCCGGCGGCAACCGCTTTACCGCTGTGCTGCGCCAGCGCGATGGTTCGTTCCGCCGCATCGAGGGCATCGAACTGCCGATGCCGGGCCGTCACAACGTCCAGAACGCGCTCGCCGCCGTTGCAGTCGCAGTGGAAATGGGTGTTTCAGACGAACTTATCCGCACTGGCTTCGGCAAGTTCGGCGGGGTTAAGCGTCGCTTCACCAAGGTCGGTGAGGTGGATGGCGTGACGGTCATCGACGATTACGGCCACCACCCGGTCGAAATCCGCGCTGTTCTCGCTGCCGCGCGCGAAGGTGTGCAAGGCCGCGTCATCGCAGTCGTCCAGCCGCACCGTTTCACCCGGTTGCGCGATCACATGGAAGACTTCCAGGGTGCGTTCAACGACGCCGATGTGGTCTATGCCGCGCCGGTTTACCCTGCAGGCGAACAGCCGATCGAAGGCGTGGATAGCGCGGCGATGGTCGACGGCATCAAGGCGCGCGGGCATCGCAGCGCGCACCTGACAGCCGGTGCCGACGCGTTGGCCAAGGAACTTGCTGCGACGACGCAGCCCGGTGACATGGTCGTGTGCCTCGGCGCCGGTGACATCACCAAGTGGGCCGCTGGGCTTGCCGATGCGATCGCGCGAGAAAGGGGGCAGGGGTGACCACCCTCACGCTGCCTCAGGTTCGCGGCAAGCTGACGCAGAACGCCCCGCTTGCGCCGCTGGTCTGGTTCAAGTCCGGGGGCACGGCTGACTGGCTGTTCGAGCCAAAGGACGTCGCCGACCTGCAGGACTTTTTGGCGGGGCTCGCTCCGGACGTGCCGGTCATGGCGCTCGGCCTTGGCTCCAACCTGATCGTGCGCGACGGCGGCGTTCCGGGGGTGGTCGTTCGTCTTGGCAAGGCCTTCGCCAAGGTCGAGAAGGTTGATGAAATCACGCTCAAATGCGGCGGTGGTGCATCGGGCATTCTGGTGTCCAGCACAGCGCGCGACAACGGCATTGCCGGGCTGGAATTCCTGCGTTCGATCCCCGGCACGGTCGGCGGCTTCGTGCGCATGAACGGCGGTGCCTACGGGCGCGAGGTCAAGGACGTGCTGGTCGATTGCGACGTAGTGATCCGCTCGGGCGAGATCGTCACGCTGCCGCTCAGCGAGCTTGGCTACACTTACCGTCATTCCGACCTCACTGACGGATCGATTGTCGTCGCCGCGCGTTTCCGGGGTCATCCCGGTGAGCCGGACGACATCCAGGCCGAAATGGACCGCATCAGCGCTGCCCGCGAGGCTTCGCAGCCGCTGCGCTCCAAGACCGGCGGTTCGACCTTCAAGAACCCGGACGGCGGCAAGGCTTGGGAACTGGTCGACAAGGCCGGATGCCGTGGGCTTACCATGGGCGGCGCGCAAGTCAGCGAGAAGCACACCAACTTTCTGATCAACACCGGCGAAGCTACCAGCGCCGAAATCGAAGCGCTGGGCGAGGAAGTGCGCAAGCGCGTGAAGGACATGTCGGGCGTCGAGCTCGAATGGGAAATCAAGAGGATTGGCAGAGCATGACGGGTTTGCACCAGTTCCTCCCCTACCGGGGGAGGGAGACCACCGTAGGTGGTGGAGGGGCACTCTCGCTAGTGCACTCCGGCCGGTGCCCCTCCACCATGCTTCGCATGGTCCCCCTCCCCGTGCCGGGGAGGAACTGGGCGTGACGCTACCTAAACTCCACGTCGCGGTGCTGATGGGCGGCTGGTCGAGCGAGCGCCCGGTTTCGCTCATGTCGGGCGAGGGCGTGGCCAAGGCGCTTGAGTCCAAGGGCCACAAGGTCACGCGGATCGACATGGATCGCGAGGTTGCCCTGCGGCTGGCTGAAGCAAAGCCCGATGTGGTGTTCAACGCGCTGCACGGCACGCCGGGCGAGGATGGCTCGATCCAGGGCCTGATGGACATCATGGGCCTGACCTACACCCATTCGGGCCTTGCCACCTCGGTCATCGCGATCGACAAGGAACTGACCAAGCAGGCGCTCGTGCCGCATGGCATTCCGATGCCAGGCGGGCGCATCGTACGCACCGAAGAGCTCTACAAGGCTGATCCCCTGCCGCGTCCTTACGTGCTCAAGCCGGTCAATGAAGGCTCATCGGTTGGCGTCGCCATCGTCACGGCTGACGGCAACTACGGCAACCCGATCAACGCGGATTCGCGCGGTCCGTGGCAGGAGTTCGACGAGCTTCTCGCTGAACCGTTCATTCGTGGGCGCGAACTGACCACCGCCGTCATCGGCGACCGCGCGCTGCTCGTCACCGAACTCAAGCCCAAGTCCGGCTTCTACGATTTCGACGCCAAGTACACCGACGGCATGACCGATCACATCTGCCCGGCCGAGATTCCGGACGAAATCACCGAGGCGTGCAAGCAGATCGCCCTGCGCGCGCACCAGTTGCTGGGCTGCAAGGGCACCAGCCGCTCCGACTTCCGCTGGGACGACGAGCAGGGCGTCGAAGGGCTGTTCCTGCTGGAGGTCAACACCCAGCCTGGCATGACCCCGCTCAGCCTCGTGCCCGAACAGGCCAGGGCGCTGGGCATGGACTATCCCGATCTGGTCGAGGCGATCATTGCGGAAAGCCTGAAAGACTCGGGCAAGGACTCAGGAAGGGCCTGAACCATGGCGCAGACGATCAAGCGGGGCGGAAAGGGCGTGCGGCGGGCAGCGGCTGCGCGGACGACGCAGCGCAAGGTCCAGGCAGCGCGCCAACAGACCGGATCGGTGCTCGACACCGTGATGCACTGGCTGCCGTTCAGCGAGGAGACGCTGCACCGCATCCTGATGACGCTGATCCTGGGGGCAGCAGCAGGGTTGGTGTGGACCGTGGCGGTCATGGCCGGCATCCCGACGCTTGCTTCCGAACAGGCGGCACTTATCGCGTCCGATGCCGGGTTCAAGGTCAGCCATCTCGAGGTGCGCGGCGTCAACCGCATGAACGAGCAGCGCATTTACGAGCGTGTGCTTGGCCAGAACGATCGTGCGATGACCACGCTCGATCTCGCGGCGCTGCGAGACGAACTCAACCAACTGCCGTGGGTCAAGGATGCCCGCGTTTCGCGCAAGTTGCCCGATACGCTGGTGATCGACATCGTCGAGCGCAATCCGCACGCCGTGCTGCGCAAGCCCGATCGCATGGTGCTGATCGACGATACCGGCGTGGAGCTCGAAACGGTAAAGCCTGACAAGGCCAAGGGCATGCTCGTCCTGTCCGGCCTCGGCGTTGGCCAGCGCGTTCAGGACCTCACGCGACTGCTTGATGCCGCGCCTGCCTTGAAACCGCAGGTTTCGGAAGCCGAGTGGGTCGGCAACCGCCGCTGGAACCTCACGTTCAAGACCGGGCAGGTGCTGGCTCTGCCTGAGGGCGACGAGAAGTCTGCCGGAGCGCTGCTGAGCTTTGCGCGCATGGACGGGGTGAACCGGCTGCTCGGCGGCAAGGTTGCTGCCTTCGACATGCGCGCGCCCGACCGCGTTTATATGCGCGTGCCTGGCCATGCTGAGGAAGTTGCGGCGGAAAAGCGCGCCGCCGATCAGGCCAAGGCCGAAGCCAAGCGCATCGCGGCTGCGGCCAAGAGCGACGAAGGCTGATCCAGCGACATGGCGACGCCCCGCATCACCAAAGTCTTTGCTGCCGTGAACATCGGCTCGTTCCGCGTTTCTGCGATGATCGCGGGGCTTTCGGAAACGGGCGAGATGGTGGTGCTCGGTTCCGGACACCGCGCCGCGCAGGGGATCAAGCGCGGCTATGTCACCGACATGCAGGCTGCGACCCATTCGGTGCGCGATGCGATCGAGCGGGCCGAGAAGATGGCCAATGTCGATATCCAGAAGGTCTGGATCGGCTGCGCAGGTGCAGGCCTTGCCAGCACCACCGCGCGGGTCGAGGTCGAGGTCGGCGGACGCCGCATCGAGCAGGACGATATCGAGCATCTGCTGGTGGCCGGGCGCGGCGTGATCCAGCCCGATGGCCGCACCGTGCTCCACGCCCAGCCAGCGCACTACACGCTCGATGGTGCCCACGGCGTGCCCAATCCCAAGGGCCTTCATGCCGAACGGCTTGCGGTGGATATCCACGTCATGCTCGCCGATGGTGCGCCGGTTCGCAATCTTCGGGAGGCAGTGCAGAACGCCCATCTCGAGGTCGAAGCTGTCGTCGGATCGCCGGTCGCGGCTGGCCACGCATGCCTTACGCCGGAAGAGCGTGAACTGGGCGTGGCGCTGGTCGAGTTCGGGGCAGAGGTCACGACGGTATCGGTCTACGCGGCCGGCATGCTGCTTGGCATGCAGGTGATCCAGTACGGTTCGGGCGATATCACCGATGCGATTGCCTCGGCCTTCGGCATCCGTCGCTATCAGGCAGAGCGCCTCAAGTGCATGTCCGGCTCGGCCATCGCCAGCCCGGCGGACCATCGCGAGATGATTCCGGTCAACGCGCCGGGTGACCCCGAAGGCGGCCCGGTCGCCCGCCATGCCGACGACAAGAACCGCATTCCTCGTGCCGAATTGATCTCGGTCATCACCCAGCAGCTCGGCTTCTTCACCGAGGAAGTGGGCAAATCACTCAAGTCGATGGGCTTCGTTGGCCAGACCGGGCAGCAGGTCGTGCTGACCGGTGGGGGCGCGCAACTTCCAGGCCTTGCCGACTATGCGCAATCGGCGCTCGGTCGGCCTGTGCGCATCGGTTCGCCGCCGACGATGCTCGGCCTTCCGCCGGGCCATGCCACGCCAAGCTCCTCCACACTGGTGGGACTCGTGCTGTTTGCAGCGGCCGATCCAGTGGACATTCGCGCCATCGGCCCAGCCAACGACCCGGTCGGTGGAGCTTACGGCGGCAAGAAGCTGCTGATTCGCCTTGTGCGGGCGATAAAGGATTACTTTTGAACGGCCTTTTGGCCCGGTTCAGCGCTCTCTACGCGCGAACTTGGCCCGTCATGGTGTTGCAACCTGTGGAAAAGGTTGCTGCGCCTTTGATTCGCCGCGCAGCCTTGTGCAACAGGTTAATGTGAAGCTTTCCAATCTCGTTTGGTGCGCGTTCCAGCCAGCAACGAGACATATGACCCGATTGGGAGACCGACTATGAGCATCAACATCGGACCGCCGGCAATTGACGAACTTCGTCCCCGGATCACGGTGATCGGGGTTGGTGGCGCAGGCGGCAATGCCATCGCCAACATGATCAACGCGCAGATCGAGGGCGTCGAGTTCATCGTCGTCAATACCGATGCGCAGGCGCTGAATAATTCTATCGCCGAAAACCGCATCCAGCTCGGCCCGGACATCACGCAGGGCCTTGGTGCGGGCGCTCGCCCCGAAGTGGGCCGCGCTGCTGCGGAAGAGACGATCGAGGAACTCGAGCGCGCCCTGGAAGGCGTGCACATGGTGTTCATCGCCGCCGGCATGGGCGGCGGCACCGGCACCGGCGCGGCTCCTGTCATTGCCGAAGCTGCCCGTCGCAAGGGCGTGCTCACTGTTGGCGTGGTGACCAAGCCGTTCCTGTTCGAAGGCACGCGCCGCATGCGCTCGGCCGAAAGCGGCATCGAGGAGCTGCAGAAGCACGTCGATACGCTCATCGTCATTCCGAACCAGAACCTGTTTCTGGTTGCCAAGGCGGAGACGACCTTCAAGGAAGCGTTCCAGCTCGCCGACGAAGTGCTGCAGCAAGGCGTCCGCTCGATCACCGACCTAATGGTCATGCCGGGCCTGATCAACCTCGACTTTGCCGACGTCCGCTCGGTCATGGGCGAGATGGGCAAGGCGATGATGGGCACGGGCGAGGGCGAAGGTCCGAACCGCGCGCTGGAAGCGGCCGAACGCGCGATCGCCAATCCGCTGCTCGATGGCGTTTCGATGCAGGGCGCCAAGGGCGTGATCATCTCGATCATCGGTGGCGACGACATGAAGCTGCTCGAGGTTGACGAAGCCGCCAACCACATCCGCGAACTGGTCGATCCCAACGCGAACATCATCTGGGGTTCGGCCTTCAATCCCGATCTTGATGGCAAAATCCGGGTTTCGGTTGTCGCAACCGGCATCGAACAGAGCCAGGAACAGGCGGAGATCGCATCGCGTCCGGTCTCGATCCCGAGCAGCGCGCGCGGCCCTGCCGTGCCAACGGCTGCACCTGCGGCACCTGTCTACACGCCGCCGCCTGCTGCCGCTCCGGAGCCTGCGCAACCGGCATGGACGCCTGCGGCAGAGCAGGTCCAGCCCGAAGCGCCAGCCGCGCCCGAGCCGGAGCCGCTCGATCTTACGCTCGACCTTTCCGCCGCGCAGGAGGAACCTGCCTCGGATGAACTGCTTCTGGGTGGCATTGAGGCTCCTGCCGAACCGCCAGTGGCCGCGCCCGCGCCGGAACCTGCGCCGCAGATGCCCCGCCTCGGCCGCGCGCCGGAGCAGGAGCCCGCAAAGCCTGCCGGCGGCAGCACCCTGTTCGAGCGCATGGCCAATCTCTCGCGCGGCAATCGTGCCCCCACCGGCGATGACGATGGCGATGAAGGCGGTTCGCTGAATATTCCGCGCTTCCTCGGCCGCCAGAACAACCAGTAATCAGGTGCGAGCGGCGGCGGCTGTTGCCGCCGCTTCATCTTCAAGACGGTAAAGAGCGCGGCAGGATGACGAATCGGCTCCCCATCGCGCAGTTCTCGGGCTCATCGCGTCTAAGGCTCGCTCTGGCGCTCCTGTTTTGCGCTGCAGCGCCACGGGCATTCGCGCAGGTGGATGACGATCCTGATGGCCCCGCCACGGTATCGCGCCCCGTGGTGCAGTCTACGGCCCCCAGTCCCAGCCGCGAGCTCAATGCCGCATTGGCACGACTTGCTGCCGATCCACGCAATGTTGCCGCGCTGTTCGATGCAGCCAGCGCTGCACTGAAGCTGGGTGACAGCGATGCTGCGATCGGGTTTCTGGCGCGGGCTGACGAGGTCCAGCCGGGCAATGCCCGAACCAAGGCCCTGCTCGGCAAGGCCCAGCTTGTCGCGGAAAATCCGGTCGAGGCTATCCGCTCCTTTGATGAGGCGGAACGGGCTGGCGCTGATACATTTGCCATGGCTGCGGACCGGGCGCTTGCCTACGATCTCGTTGGTGACAATGGCCGCGCACAGCGGTGGTATCAGGTTGCGCTGAGCCGGGGCGGGGACGACGAAATCACGCGCCGCTATGCGATGAGCCTTGCCATATCGGGCGATCGGCGCGGCGCCGAAGCGCTGCTTTCGCCGTTGATCGAAAAGCAGGATCGCGCAGCATGGCGGACCCGCACGTTTGCGATGGCCGTGACTGGCGGGCCGGACGAGGCAGTGGCCATCGCCTACGCCTCGATGCCGCAAGATCTGGCATCGGGCATTGCGCCTTACTTGCGTTATATGCCGCGCCTTACGCCGGCGCAGCAGGCCGCCGCTGCAAATTTCGGGCGCTTTCCCCGTGCAGCAGACATCGGGCGCGATGATCCGCGCGTGGTGCAATATGCCGCGCTCAACCCGCGCGCGCCGCGCACAGCGGAAGCGGGCCTGATTCCGGCAGGTGCGCCCCTCGGCCCATCCGTCGCCTCCAGCGAAAAGCCCAGCCGCGAGAAGCGCCGCCGTCCCGGCAAGAGCGATGGCGCTGCAACTGGCGCGGTTGTCGTGCGGCCAGCCGTGCGGACATCGCCTCCGGCAGAGCTGCCGCCGGTCCAGAATTATGCGAGCGCCGCGCCAGCAGTGCAGTCAGCTCCTCCGGCCAGTATGACCCCGGCAGTACCCGGCCCGACAGTTCCCCGCCCGACAGTGCTTTCAGCGCTCGACGTACCGCCCGGGTCTGTGCGTCCTGCTGTTCCGCCGATCCGGCCTGCACAATCGGCATCGGTCCAGCCGTCGGTCACCCGGCCGCTGACAACCCCGGCTCCTACGACGACGATCGCGCCATCGCCAAACCCGATTGCGAAGCCCGGCTTCCAGCAGGATCTGACTGCCGCGCCAACTACGGCAGTTGCCCGAACAGCGAGCGCCACGTCCTCTGCGCAGCCAACGTCGCCCTCTCCTGCGGGCAATGTTCGGCCAGCGCCGTCGCTTGCATCGGCGAGCGGGTTTGATCTGGCGAAGGTCGGGTCGGTTACCGCTGCCCTGCCTGCCACTGCGGCGGCTTCGACATCTACAGCGGGATCAGCACCCGGTGTCGCTTCTGCCCCCGCAAGCGCTCCAGTTGCTGCGTCCGGAACGGTCGCTCCGGTGCCATTACCGCCGCCAGGGCAGGCGGCATCGGCTGACACGCCACCGCCAGCGCGTGATCTGGCCACCTTGTTCAAATCGTTCACTCCCCCGCCGGAGGAGCGCGTTTCTTCGGTTCCGGCGGTCGACATCACGCGCATTGCCCCCGGTTCCGCCGCCAAGGGTGCCAAGCCTGACCCTCGCGGTGAACGGCCTGACGGCCCGACCGATGTGTCGCGAACGCCCGCCAAGGAGCCGCAGAAGCCAGCGGCCAGGGATGCGGTGAAACTTGGCAAGGACGGGAAGCCGATCAAGGATCCCAAGGCTGCCGCAAAGGACGCACGAGAGGCGAAGGCCAAGAAGGCCGCTCCCAGCCACCCAAGCCGTATCTGGGTGCAGGTGCTGACTGGTGCGAACAAGGGCGTCATGGACAGCGAGTGGCGTCGTCTCGTGAAGGAGGCGCCGACGCTGCTGCGCTCGCGCAAGCCCTATCTTTCGCCGTGGCGCAGCAATTTCCGCCTTCTGACCGGTCCCTTCGACAGCGAGGCTGACGCGCAGGATTTCGTCACGAAACTCAAGAAGGACGGGGTTTCGAGCTACCAGTGGACCAGCCCTGCCGGCCAGGCGGTAGATACGCTCTCGCTCAAATAAGGGGGCTGGGCGGAACCTCTGTCCGGGATTCCTGTTCACTCCTTGTCCACAGCTTTCCCACAAGGTTGTCGAGTTTTGCCCAACCGCCTGTTAACCCGCGATTGTCGGGCGGGGGTGTGAACCGCCATTGACGTTTTGAGCAGCAGTCAGGGCAGATCGCCCTGCCGGGCCAACCAGCCGAGGAGGCCCGATCACATGTTCAGGGGACGTACCATGCGGACCGGCCATGACGACAACGAGCGCGAGGAGGCAGCGCCTGTCGACATGATCGCCTCGCTTTTCGAGGCGCGCGGCTGGCCATGCGAGTTCGTCTCAGACGATGAGGTCACCGGCGAGATCCAGGGCTCATGGGCCAATTATCAGCTGCGTGCCATCTGGCGCGTCGAGGATCACGTCCTCCAGATTCTCTGCCTGCCCGACATTCGCATTCCCGATGACAAGAAGCCCGCCGTCTACGAGCTGATGGCGATGATCAACGAGCAGGTTTGGATCGGCCATTTCGACATCTGGTCCAACGGTTCCGTCCTGCTTTACCGTCATGGGCTCATGCTTGGTGACGAAGGTTTGCTCAGCATCAGCCAGGCTCAGGCCGCGATCGAGGCGGCAGTGGATGAATGTGACCGGTTCTATCCGGCGTTTCAGTTCATCCTGTGGGGCGACAAGAGCCCGGCCGATGCCCTGGCCAGCGCCATGGTGGATGCGGCAGGCGAGGCTTGAGCTGCGGCTTTCAGCGCTTGCGGTAGGCAGGGCGGCTCGGCATTGAGCGGCCAAGCGCGACTCAGCAGATGCGCTTCGAGGGAACCGCTCCATGACCAAGACTTTTCTCCAGTTCGGCTGCGGCAACATGGGCGGAGCCATGCTCAAGGGCTGGCTGGCTGGCGGCATTGCGCCTGACATCTTCACAATCGTTGACCCGTATCTGGAGAATGCGCCGCCGGGTACGCGGTTGCTCGGTTCCGCGCCCGAAGGCGAGGGGGCATTCGATGTCGTGTTGCTGGGTTTCAAACCGCAGCAGTTGCCCGATGCGGCCGCTTCGGTCCGGCCATTCGTCGGCGCGAACACGCTCCTGCTCTCGATTCTGGCGGGTGTCGATCTTGCCACCTTGCGCGCCAGCTTCCCTGAGGCCCGCGCCATCGTCCGCGTCATGCCGAACCTTGCCGCAGCGCTTGGCAAGTCGCCGATTGCGCTGGTCGGCGATGCGGACCAAGCCGCGCGCGCTGAAACCGAAGCTCTGATGGTGCCGCTTGGCCAGGCCGAATGGCTTGGTGGTGAGGACCAGATGGACCTGGTAACCGCACTTGCCGGCTCGGGCCCCGCGTTTGTCTATCGCTTCATCGATGCGCTGGCACAAGGTGCTGCTGTGCTCGGCTTGCCGCGCGAGCAGGCGGATCGGCTGGCGCTGTCGATGGTCGAAGGCGCAGCGATGCTCGCGGCAGCGTCCGAGCACGCACCGGGCGAGCTTGCCCGCCGTGTCGCGAGCCCCGGAGGCGTCACGCAGGTCGGTATCGACGTGCTCGATGCCGATGACCGGTTGGTCCGCCTCATGGAAGACACGTTGCGTGGCGCGCGCGATCGCAGCGCCGAGATGACCGAGCAGGCGCGCAAGGCGGGTTGAACGCCGCAACAATTCGTTACAGTTGGCGACCTGTCGGCTGGTCCGGTTTCACTTGAAAGCGCGGGCCAAAGCGCCGATATTCCGTGTACGTGGCCATTGGGGCCACAGAACGGAGCTTTGAAAATGGCAAACTGGAACGACCCTCGGCCCACCGGAACGGGCTTCGGCGCGTCTCCGAGCCTTTCCGGCGTCTCCGCTCGCGGCGAAGTGTTCGACGCGGGCCTGCGCCGTCACATGCTGTCGATCTACAACTACATGGCCTCGGGCGTGCTGCTCTCTGGCGTCGTTGCGCTGCTGTCCGCAAGCACCGGCTTCACGCTCGTGCTGTTCGGCACGCCGCTGATGTGGTTGGTGATGCTTTCCCCGCTCGCCTTCGTCATGTTCATGAGCTTTGGCGCCAACAAGTTCTCGACCACGGCTCTCCAGGGCATGTTCTGGGGCTTTGCGGTGGCCATGGGCCTGTCGCTGTCGACGATCTTCCTCGTCTACACCGGCGCCTCGATCGCGACGACCTTCTTTGCCACTGCTGGCGCCTTCGCGGGTCTGAGCCTTTACGGCTACACCACCAAGAAGGATCTGTCGGGCATGGGCAGCTTCCTGATCATGGGCGTCTTCGGCATCCTGATCGCCTCGCTGCTTAACATCTTCCTGAAGTCGTCGGGCCTCGGCTGGGCGATCAGCTTCCTGGGCGTGCTCATCTTCGCGGGTCTGACCGCCTATGACACGCAGAAGCTCAAGGAGCAGTATGCCTACGTCGCTGGCACCGATTTCGCGGGCAAGGCCGTCGTTCTCGGCGCGCTGAGCCTCTACCTCGACTTCATCAACATGTTCCAGTTCCTGCTGCAGTTCATGGGCGATCGCCGCTGATCTGAAAAGCACCCGAACTGAACCAGATTGACCCGGCGGGCCGCAACGGTTCGCCGGGTTTTTATTGTCTGGGGGATTCTCATTTGTCTGCGCCGACGCTACGCTCGTCTTCATCTTGCATACAGGATGGTTCGCGCAGCATTTTGACACACTGCAGCAAGGGACCATCTGCCTGTCACGGTCCTTTTAGGGATCGGAATTGGGGGAATGCCAATGTTTCGTTTCCGGCGTATCGTCGCGCCAAGCCTTATCACTGCAGGGTTGGCTATCGGCCTTGCTTCCTGTGCGCCGAAGCCGCCACCGCCGCCGCCGCCGCCACCCCCGCCGCCGCCGAAGGTTGTGGTCATTCCGCCCAAGCCGAAGGCGCCCAATGGCGCTTCGGACAATATTCTGGTTCCGCCCGCTGATGCCAATGGCCTGCGCCAGTCGCTGAACCGCAACATCTCGTCCGCGCAGATGGTGTGGAACCTCCGCTCGGCCTACAACGTGGCTGCGCTGAATTGCAACGCACCGGTCCATGCGGACATCCTGCCCCGCTACAAGGCGTTCCTGACCACCCACAACAAGGTGCTGAACGCCATCAACAAGCGCCTCGATGTCGAATTCAAGGCGAAGTACGGCGCCAAGTTCATTGCCCCGCGCGAGGCGTACATCACGCAAGTCTACAACCACTTTGCGCTGCCGCCGACACTGTCCGACTTCTGCGATGCCGTCATGGCCGTGAGCCGGGATGGCGCTGCCGTTACACCGGCCAATCTTGAAGCCTTCGCCGTGCGCAGCCTGCCCAACATCGAAGTCGTGTTCGATGATTTCTACCGTCGCTACGAGGTCTACCGCACGGATCTTGCCATCTGGGAGGCGCAGTACGGCAACCTTGTGAATCCGCCGCAGCAGGCGGTGCAGATCACGGCGGCGCCTGTTCCGGACGGTACTACCGCAGGGCATTGAGCCGAACTTGACCAGCAAAAAATTTCTTTTCAGCGGGGGAGCGCTGCGCTAATGGCGGCGCTCCCTGCGGTGGCACACCGTGGGGCGATACCGGGAACGGGGCCGTAGCTCAGATGGGAGAGCGCGTCGTTCGCAATGACGAGGTCAGGGGTTCGATCCCCCTCGGCTCCACCAGGTATCACCGAACCGCCTGATATGGCAGGCGCCTCGCGGTTCGGAGTTACAAGCTCTCCATGAACGGGTAAAAGGCTCGCTTCCGGGGCGGCATGTTGCATTTGCTCCGGGCCTGTCATTGGAAACAGTTACCCGCATGCATTTTCTCGATCAGGCCAAGATCTTCATTCGCTCAGGGCAGGGCGGCCCCGGCGCTGTCAGCTTCCGGCGTGAGAAGTATGTCGAATACGGTGGCCCCGACGGCGGCAACGGCGGCAAGGGCGGCGACATCATCTTTGAAGCCGTGACCGGCCTCAACACCCTGATCGATTTCCGTTATACCCAGCACTTCAAGGCGCAGCGCGGCGGCGGCGGCGCAGGCCAGAACCGCACTGGTGCCGGCGGCAACGATCTGGTCATCAAGGTGCCGGTCGGCACCCAGATTCTTGACGATGACCGCGAGACCGTCCTGCTCGACATGACCGAAGTGGGCGTGCAGAAGGTCCTTCTGCGCGGCGGCGATGGCGGCCGGGGCAATGCCTCGTACAAGTCCTCTACCAATCGTGCCCCGCGCCAGCACGGTCCCGGCTGGCCCGGCGAGGAGATGTACGTCTGGCTGCGGCTGAAGCTGCTGGCGGATGCCGGTCTTGTCGGCCTGCCCAACGCGGGCAAATCCACTTTCATCAATCAGATCACCAACACCAAGGCCAAGGTTGGCGATTACGCCTTTACCACGCTGCGCCCGCAACTGGGCGTTGTGCGCCATCGCAACCGGGAATTCGTGCTGGCAGATATTCCCGGCCTGATCGAGGGGGCCGCCGACGGTGCCGGCATCGGTGACCGTTTCCTCGGTCATATCGAGCGTTGCCGCGTGCTGATTCACCTCATCGACATCCACAGCGAGACCGATCCCGCCGAAGCCATGCAGATCGTCGAGAGCGAACTTGAGGCCTACGGTGCTGGGCTTGATGAAAAGCCCCGCCTGATCGCCCTCAACAAGATCGACCTGGTCGATGCAGAACTGGTCAAGGCTTTCACCAAGGAACTGCGCGAGGCAGGCGCACGCAAGGTCTATCCGATCTCCGGCGCGACCGGGAAGGGCATGGATGCCCTGCTCGATGCAGTGCTCGAACACCTGCCTCTTGCCACGGCGACCGAACGGCCGACGGGCGAAGTCGAGGAAGAGACTGACCAGAAGCCATGGTCGCCGATCTGATCGCCCAAGCGCTCTGCCAGCGGGACTGACAGCCCTTCACGATCCGTCACAATTGCCCTAAGCGGCCCTCATGAAGATCAGCCAGCTTGCCCACCTGACCGATGCCTCTGCCTGTCCGCGCCTGGTGGTCAAGGTCGGCTCGGCGCTGCTCGTGGGCAAGGATGGTGCGCCGCGGCGTGAATGGCTGACCGCGCTGGTCGCCGAGATTGCGGCGGCGCGCGCTGCGGGGCAGGAAGTCATCGTCGTCTCCTCCGGCGCTATCGCCTTGGGCGCCCGCAGGCTCGGCCTTGCCAAGGGTGGGCGCGGCAGCCTGTCCGACGCCCAGGCCGCCGCCTCGGTCGGCCAGATCGCGCTTGCGGGCCTGTGGGCTGAATTGCTGGCGGCACATGGCCTGGCCGCCGCCCAGATCCTGCTTACGCTCGAGGACCTCGAGGATCGTCGGCGCTACCTCAATGTGACCGCCACGCTCGGCACTCTGCTGGCCGCAGGGGCAGTGCCGGTGATAAACGAGAACGACTCCGTCGCCACGCAGGAAATCCGCTTCGGCGATAACGACCGACTTGCCGCCCGCGTCGGGCAGGCGGCCGGGGCTTCGGGCGTTCTGCTGCTGTCCGATATCGACGGGCTTTATGACCGGGATCCGCGCGAACCCGGAGCTACGCGTATTCCAGTGGTAAGGGGCGTTACTCCGGAAATTCATGCCATGGCCACGGGGGGATCGTCATCTGGCCTGGGCTCGGGCGGGATGACCTCCAAGCTGCAGGCTGCCGAGATTGCGGAGCTTGCCGGCATGGCGCTGGCCATTATCGATGGTCAGCCCGTTTCGCCGATCCACGCTGCGCTGAGCGCCGAGCGTGGCACGCTGTTCCTGCCGCGCGGCCGCAAGCAGGCGCGCAAGGCGTGGCTGGGCGGGCGCATGCGCATGCGCGGGAGCGTCCATGTCGATGCCGGGGCCGCCGCCGCACTCGCGCGTGGCTCCAGCCTGCTTGCTGCGGGCATCAAGCAAGTCGAAGGGGATTTCCAGCGAGGCGATGCCATTGCCGTGATCGGACCTGATGGCGCAACGCTGGCGCGGGGGCTGTCGGAATACGATGCTGCCGAATGCGCGCGCCTCAAGGGCCATCACAGCCGCGAGCATGAGGGTATCCTCGGCTATGCTCCCCGCTCGGCGCTGATCCATCGCGACCAGATGGTGCTGCTGTAATGGCGGCGGAACTGCTGGCGATTACCGGAGCCACCGGCTTCGTCGGCCAGGCCGTGCTCGATTATGCCGCCCGCGCCGGGATCGAGGTCCGCGCGCTTGCCCGCCGCCCGCAGGATGCGCGCGTTGGCGTCGAATGGGTTCAGGGTGATCTCAATGACAAGCGCGCCCTCCAGCGCCTGGTCGGCCGGGCCAGCGTCGTCCTGCACATCGCCGGCGTGGTCAACGCGCCCGACGAGCAGGGCTTCGAGGACGGCAACGTCTGGGGCACGCTCAACGTCGTCAACGCCGCGTTGGAGGCGGGGGTCCCGCGCTTCATCCACGTCTCGTCTCTCTCGGCGCGCGAACCGGGCCTGTCGGTCTATGGTCGGTCCAAGTTGCGCGGAGAGAAGATCGTCAAGGCCAGCAGTCTTGACTGGACCGTGGTGCGTCCGCCGGCCGTCTACGGCCCGCGCGATACCGAGATGTTCGAGCTGTTCAAGCTGGCGCGAAGGGGAATCGTGCCGCTCCCGCCGCAGGGACATCTTTCGATCATCCACGTGGGTGATCTCGCCCGCCTGCTGCTCGCCCTGATCCCCGGAGGCGAGGAGGTTACGCACCTGACCTTCGAACCCGATGACGGCACCCCGGGAGGATGGACCCACAACGATCTTGCCAAGGCCATCGGCATGGCCGTGGGCAGGCGCGCCACCGCGGTGAACCTCCCTGCCAGCATTCTGCGCCTGGGCGCCAAGCTTGACGCCACGTTCCGCGGAAAGGGCGCCAAGCTCACGCTCGATCGCGTCGGCTACATGTGCCACCCGGACTGGCGCGCGGGCGAGGGCAACCAGCCGCCGCCCGCCATCTGGATGCCCCAAGTCGAAACCGCGATGGGACTTCACGCCACGGCCGCGTGGTACCGCGAGGCGGGCTGGCTCAAATGAAAATGTGCGAATAGGCACTGTTGTTTCGCTAAATCGCCATTAACCCTTGCTTCCGGATTGGATCTTTCAAGGGTGGGGCATGGGAAAATCGATCTGGTTGGCGGCACTTTTGGCGACAGGGGTGCCAAGTGTCGCGCAAGCGGCGGAGCCAGCACCAGCATCCGCGCCAAGCCTTGCCGACGAGGTCAAGGCGCTCAAGACGATGGACACGGCCGGAAAGCCTGCAGAGGCGCTGGCCAGGATCGATGTCGTCCTCGCACGCGCCCGCAAGGCGAAGGGTATCGATCGGCTGGACATGATCTACGCCGAAGCCAGCCGCGCCAATGCCCTGTTCTGGCTCGACCGCTATGACGAGGCTCTGGGAATCTACCACAGGCTCGAAGCTGAACTGGACTCGGGCAAATACGCGATGACCCCCGACCGGGCCGAGCTCGTCAACAATATCGGTTCGCTCTACTCCTCCCTCGGCAAGCTTGAAGAAGCCAGCCGCTACAAGCTGCGCGCGCTTGATCTGACTGCGCAGACAGCTGGTACCGAGAGCATCGAATATGCCTCCGCACTTTATGGCATGGCTCTGGTCGAGTTCCGGCGGGGAGAGCCCTTGAAAGCACTGCCGCGCGTGCGCGAGGCGCTGCGTCTGGCCCGTGCCCATGCGAACCGCACCGGTGATGATGTCGAACAGCCCGCAATTTTCGGGCTGAGCTTGGCAGCTCTTCTGATCCAGTCGGGTGATACCGCGTCGTCGATTGAGCCGGCTCGTGAAGCAGCGGTATGGGCTGAAACGCATCTGGGCGAGGACCATCGTGTTACCATGGCTGCCCTTAACCAGTTGGGCGCATCGCTCAGTGAATCCGGGCTCTATGCCCAAGCCATTCCGGTGATACGCAGGACCCTTGATCTGCGTATGAAGGCCTACCCTGCAGGGCATCAGGATATTGGCTTCTCGCTCAGCGCGCTGGGCTTTGCGCTCGATAATTCGGGGCACAAGGACGAGGCGCTTCCATTCTATGAGCGGGCTGCCGAAATTTTCGAAAACAGCAGCACCGAACGCAAGGAGACGGTAGGCGCTACGGTCATTGGCCAGTTGGCGCGCCTTGCCGCCTGGCGTGGCGACAAGGCGCAATCGTTGGCCCTGCGTGAAAAAGCGCTGCAAGTGGGGCGAAAGCGGGCGGCCTCTGCAGAACATCCGGACGTGCTGCTGGCAGAGGTCAATCTGGCGCGCGAATACATCGCGAACCGCCGTCTGGATGAGGCGTCGGTTCTGCTGGATCATGCCAACGCCGCTTTCCGGCAGCGAGCGCTCGACGCCAACTTTCGCCGGCTTTGCGGCCTGATCTTCGCCGAGCAGATAGCTGCGGCTCGCGGTGATGTAGCAGGAGCGCTCACCCGAACCGTTCAGATTCTGGCACCAGCGCGAGCGCGTCTGCTCGACCGCGCGACGCCGCGCGGCGAGGTCATGAGGCTGGCGGAGCAGTATCACTTCCTGTTCGTCCAGCAGGCGCGATTTGCGGCAGGTGCGAATGACCCAGCGCAAGCGTTCGAGGCACTGCAACTGGCCAACCTTGGCGATCTGCAAAGCGCCATGTCGAGCCTGGCCATGCTGCGCGACGGCAATGGCGCCGAGGCGACCGAGGTGATCCGGCGTTATCAGTCTCTGGCCAGCGATGGCGCAAGACTGCGCCGCACGCTCAACGCACAAGTCGCAGCGGGGAAGGGTGACACCGTCAACGCGATCAACCGCCAGCTTGAAGAAATCGATGCGAAGATTCGGCAAGAGGACGGCCGGCTGGCCGAACTGATCCCCGGCTATTCGCTGCAGACCGCCGTCGAGCCCGCCGCTCTCTCCGCTGCCCAGAAGGCTTTGGCCAAGGGGCAGGCCCTTGTGCTCTTCGGGCAAGATGAGGACGGCCTGATCGTCCTTGCCGTCACGGCGGAAAAGGCGGTGGTTGCGGAAAGTGCGATTGCTCCGCGGCCACTGCTTGAACTGATCAAGCGCATGCGCGGCTCGATCGACCTTGGTCTCGTCAACAACGGTGCAGGACGCTTCGATCGGAAAGCTGCATTCGAACTTTATCAACTGCTCTTCCCGGCACCGATCCGGCAGGCCATCAAGGCTGCGCCCGACTTGCGCATTCTCGCCCCCGGAGGCCTTGCCGCGCTGCCGTTTTCCGCCTTGGTCACGCAAGCACCAGAAGGGGCGGATGACGCACCTGCGGCCCTGCGCAACACGCACTGGCTGGCATTGGACCACGCGGTTTCTGTCCCGCTCGCTGCGACGCCGCTCCCTCAGCGCGCGGGCGGCAAGCGCGAAGTGACCTTCGCCGGCATTGGCGCGCCGATCCTGGGGCAGCCCGTTCGACTGGCCACCCGTGCTGCGCCTCTGCTGCGCTCGGGCGATACCAGCACCAAGGCCCTGCGCGAGCTGGCCAGCCTGCCGGGCGCGGCTGACGAGTTGCGGGCGATGGCAACGGCTTTCCCCGGCAAGCCAGCCTTGCTGATCGGTGCGGACGCCACCGAAGCAGCCGTCAAGGCAGCGCCGCTGGAACAGGCCAGCGTCCTGGCCTTCGCCACGCACGGTCTTGTCGGCGGGGCCTTCCGTGATCTCGTGGAACCCGCACTTGTTCTCACGCCCCCCGAACAGCCGAGCGAGACCGACGACGGCCTGCTCACTGCTTCGGAAATTGCCAAGCTGCGGCTTGATGCCGATTGGGTAATCCTCTCGGCCTGCGATACCAGTGCTGGCGATGGCGAAAGCGCGCCGACCTACTCGGGCCTTGCCCGCTCCTTTGTTGCCGCCGGTGCGCGTTCGCTGCTGCTGTCGCACTGGCCGGTGCGGGATGACGTGGCCAGCCGCCTGACACTCGACACCCTGAAAGGTGCTGGCAAGGGACTGTCCCGCGCCGAAGGCTTGCGTCGCGCCCAGCTCGCCATCCTGCGCGATGCCAAAGTGCCGGGCGGCGCGCATCCCGCGACGTGGGCACCATTCGTGCTGGTCGGCAATTGAATGCAAAACGCTTGCCGCACTTGCAGTCGCTGCCAAATGATGGTCACTTGTGAAACCGCAATGGTCCTGCGGATAAACAACAAAGGGGGAAAGTCATGGAATGGATGCTGATGCCTTATCGGCGTTACGCTGAATTCTCGGGGCGCTCGCGGCGCAAGGAATACTGGATGTTCACCCTGTTCACGGTGATCGTCTACGCCTTGATTGCTGCATTCATGTTTGCCGGCGGTCTTGGTACAGCACTTTCAGGCGTCGATGATCCCCAGTTCGGGGTTTCGTTCTGGATTGGTGCCGTTCTGATGGTGGTGTTCTTCCTCGGTACTCTGGTGCCCGGCATCGCGGTGATCGTGCGCCGCCTGCATGATCGCGACATGTCTGGCTGGTGGTATCTCGGTTTCATCGTGCTGGGCATGATCCCGTTCGTGGGCTGGATCGCCAGCATCGCTTTTCTGGTGATCCTGTGTCTGCCGGGCACCACGGGCATGAACCGCTTTGGCGACGATCCGAAGAACCCCGCTGGCTACGACGTGTTCGGGTGATCCAAGGCAAGGGGACTTTGCGATGAACTGGATGATCCTGCCCTATCGCCGCTACGCCGAATTTGCCGGCCGGTCACGGCGCAGGGAATACTGGGGCTTCGCACTGTTTTATGTGCTGGTGATGGTGGCGCTGAACGTGGTCTTCGGCACCAACGAAGTGACACAAGGCGAGGGCGCGTTCGTGTACGGTTCCCGGCTGGTCGGGGCAGGAGGATGGATCGGCGGGCTGTTCTGGCTCGCCTCCATCGTTCCGGGTCTTGCCGTGTCGGTGCGGCGCCTTCACGATCAGGACCGCAGCGGCTGGCTTCTGCTGCTGTGGATCATCCCGTTCCTCGGCTGGTTCGCCATTTTCGTGCTGATGTGCCTCGATGGCACGCGCGGCCCGAACCGCTTCGGACCTGACCCCAAGAACCCGACGCCTGCGGACGTTTTTTCTTAGTTTGGACCCTAAAGCTCGCGCAGCACTTGCGACGGTCGGGTCCGCAGCAGCCCGACCGAGCCGGCAATCGCCAGCACCATGACGAGCGCCACGCCTACGCCCAGCACGCCAAGGATGCGTGGCCAGTCGGGCAGCCAATCGAACTCGAACAGCAGCACGATCACACCCCATGCCACGCCCGTGCCCAGCACCAGTGCCACGCTTGCCAGCAGCGCACTGAGCAGGCCGTACTCGGCCACCAGCAGCACCAGCAATTGCCTGCGGCTTGCGCCCAGCACGCGCAGGATCACGTTGTCGTAGGTCTTGCGTTCGCGCGCGGCGGCGATCGCGCCGGCCAGCACTGCCATCCCGGCAAGGATCGCCACGCTCGCCGCAGCAAGGATCGCCGTGCCCATCTGCGACAGGATCTCGCGCGCTTGCCCCAGCACCGGGCCGATTTCGATCACCGAGCTAGAAGGCAGCGCCTTTACCAGCCCACCCAGTATAGCGCGGCGAACTTCCGGCGTCTTCGCGCTTTCCGGCAAGCTGATGGTCGCCGCCAGATTGTGCGGAGCATCGGCAATCGCATTGGGGCTGAACACCAGCACATAGTTGAAGCCCATGTTCTCCCAGTCGATCCGTCGGAACGAGGCGATCCTGGCGCTTCGCTCGACACCGAGGATCGAGACCGCGATGCGGTCGCCCAGTTTCAGCCCGAGAGCCTCACGCAGATCATCGTCGACCGAAACCAATGGCTCGCCGGAATAGTTCTTGGGCCACCATTCTCCCGCCGTAAGCACGTTACCCTCGGGAACGTCGTCAGCATAAGTCAGCCCGCGATCGTCGCGCAGGGGCCAAGCGTTGTCGGGTATTTCCTTGAGATCGGCCACCCGCGTCATCGCATCTGCTGGCCCATAGCCAACGATCGAACCGCGCAGGGCAGGGACCTTGCGAACCATAGCTTCGGGCGCGGCACGCTGAACGATCCGGTCAAACTCGCCGGTCTTGCCCTGCGGCAGGTCGAGAACGAAGTAGTCCGGCGCGCGGGTAGGCACCCGCAATGCGATATTGCCGTCAAGACTGGTCTGTACGCCTGCCAGCAGGACGAAGGCGGCGAGGCCAAAGCCCAACGCCACCACCAGCGCCGAAGTCTGCGCGCCGGGACGGTGCAGGTTGGCCAGCGCCATCCGCGCTATCGCGCCCTTGGGCCGGGGCAGCCGTGCCGCTAGCCGCTGCAGGCCCCAACCGAGCGCCGACAGCAGGAGGAACAGCACAGCCGCCCCGCCCAGAAATCCAGCGGCGAGCAGCTTCTGCGGTGCAGTCAGCACCGCCAGCGCCACAATCCCGCCAAGCCCGAGCGCGACCGGGAGTGCTGCGCCCTTCCAGCCGCCCGCCAATGGACTTACCCGCGCCCGCATCAGTGCCATCGCTGGAAACGCCTTGGCCCTGGTCAAGGGCGGAGCGGCAAAAGTCAGCGCAATCAAGGCCCCATAGGCCGCAGCAATCGCCAGAGCGCTCCAATCGAGCACAAACCCTGCCTCGATCGGCAGCAGCCCTTGCAGCGCCCTGGCGATCAACGGCGTGATGCTCACCCCGATCACCAGTCCGCCGAGAATGGCCAGCGACGCAGCGGCGGCCAACTGCAGCAGATAGATCCGCGCAATGTCCCGGCTCGAAGCGCCGAGGATCTTGAGCGTGGCAATGCTCCCGCGCCGCGCTTCAAGGTAGGAATTCACCCCGTTGCCGATGCCGATGCCGGCAATCGCCAGCGCCGCGAGCGCAACCAGCACCAAAAACTGCCCCATCCGCGAAACGAAACGGTCCAGTCCCGGCGAGGCCTTGTCGCGCGTCCGCACCTCATAGCCCGCCAGCGGAAACTGCGCTTTCACCCTCTCGCCCAGCGCCAGCGCGTCGGCGCCCGCCGGCAGCTTCAGGCGCAGCTTGCTCCGCACCATCGATCCCGGCTGCACCAGCTTGGATGCCGCAAGCGCGCCCTTGCTGACGATCACCGTCGGCCCGAGCGAAAAACCCTCAGCCAGCCGGTCCGGCTCCGACCCGATCACCCCGCCAACGACAAGCTCGGCCTCGCCCACGCGCAGCTTGTCGCCAATCTTCACGCCAAGCCGGTCGGCAACACCCGGTGCTATCCAAGCAGTCATGCCATCCGGCGCGCCGGCAACCTTGCCGCCCTCCAGCGTGAACCGCCCGTAAAGCGGCCACTTTGCGTCGACTGCCTTCAACTCGACCGGCGTTGTGCGCGTCTCGTCATCCGGCACCCGTGCCATCGCCTGCAACCGCGCGCCTTCGGAAAGCTCGCCCATCGCGGCGATGGCTGCCCGTTCCTCTGCCGATGGCTGGCGCGCTGCCAAGGTGAATTCGAGATCCGCGCCCAGCATCTCGCGCCCGCGCGTCGCCAGTTCGCGCTCGATCGCGCCGGTCAGCGTACCAATGGCCGAAAGCGCTGCCGTGCCCAGCACCAGGCACACCAGCAGCAGGCGAAGTCCCTTGAACCGCCAGTCCAGTCCGCGACGCGCGAGCCGCCAGGCGGCACTCCACGAAAGGCTCACGAAGAAACGTCCGAAGCGATCTGCCCATCGGCCAGCCGCACGATGCGCCCGCAGCGCGCCGCCAGCGCCTCGTCATGGGTGACCATGATGAACGTCGCGTCCGCCTGCGCTGCCCGCGCGAACAGCAGGTCGGCTACCGCTTCGCCGGTCGCATGGTCGAGATTGCCGGTCGGCTCGTCGGCGAACAGAATGGCGGGACTGGGCGCGAGTGCCCGCGCAATCGCCACGCGCTGCTGCTCGCCGCCTGAAAGCTGCGTCGGGTAGTGGTGCAGGCGATGGCCGAGGCCGACAGCTACCAGTTCCGCTTCGGCGCGTGTCATCGCGTCGGTCTGGCCCGCCAGTTCCAGCGGCGTCGCTACATTCTCGAGTGCGGTCATCGTCGGCAGCAGGTGGAAAGCCTGCAGCACGATGCCGATCCGCCCGCGCCGCGCGGCGGCAAGGCCGTCCTCGTCCAGCGCGGTGAAATCCGCCCCGGCGACATTGAGCGACCCGCCGCTCGCGCGCTCCAGGCCGGACAGGATCGCCAGCAACGATGACTTGCCCGAGCCTGATGGCCCCAGCAACGCGAGCGTCTCGCCCGCGCCCACCGTCAGGTCGATGCCGCGAAGGATCTGAACATGTGCCTCCCCGCTGCCGAGCGATAAGGTAAGGGCCGAAGCGGCGATTACCGGCGCCGATGAACTTGAAAGGGGGGAGCTTGTCACAGGCCTCACGTGGCATAGATTGGTTGCAGCGTGCAACCGGCACTTGGGGGCGCGCCCATGGAGTTTCAATGCGCCGCTTCGCTCTTGCCGCAACCCTTGTTCTCGCCGCCTGCTCGCCCGAGAAGACCCCTGAACCGGCCGCCACCAAAGCCGCACAGGCGCAGGAGCAGGCACAGGCACCGGTTCCGGCCAATGCCCCGGTCATCCTCGCATTCGGCGACAGCCTCTATGCGGGATACCAGCTTGATCCGGGCGAGGGCTATCCGCCGCGCCTTGAAGCGGCGCTCAATGCGAGCGGCGTTCCCGTCAAAGTCGTCAATGCAGGTGTCTCGGGAGATACCACCGCGGAGGCCCTTCAGCGCCTCCAGTTCACGCTCGACAACCAACCGGTGAAACCGAGCCTCGCGCTTGTCGGCCTCGGTGGCAACGACATGTTGCGGGGGCTGCCCCCGGCGGAGACCCGCGCCAACCTTGATGCAATCCTGAACGAGTTCGACAAGCGCGGCATCCCCGTGGTGCTTACGGGAATGCTCGCTGCCCCAAATCTGGGCGCGGACTACCAGAAGCAATTCAACCCGATCTGGCCCGATCTGGCCAAGAAGCACAAGGCAGGCCTCGTCCCGTTTTTCCTCGCCCCCGTCCTTGGCAACAAGAGCCTGATGCTGGAAGACAATGTCCACCCTAACGCCCAGGGCGTTGACAGGATCGTCGCGGCGACCAGGGGCCAGGTGGCAGAGGCGCTTAAAGCGGCCACTGCGGAATAGCGCTCAGACTCGCTCGACCAACCCGTCGCGCACCGCCCACACGGCGCTTGACCCGGCGATCTCGGCAAACGGTGCCATCTCGGTCCCTGTCATCCACACTTGCGCTCCGCTCGATCCCAGCCGCTCGAACAGTGCCGTGCGCCGGACCGGGTCGAGGTGCGCGGCAATCTCGTCAAGCAACAGCAGGCGCGGGCGCTCCCCCGCCGTCAGTTCTGCGTGGGCGAGGACAATGGCGATCAGCATTGCCTTCTGCTCACCCGTAGAGCAATCGGCAGCAGGCGCGTTCTTGGTCGCCAGCGTCACGGCAAGATCGTCGCGATGCGGGCCGCTGAGCGATCGCCCTGCCGCACGATCCCGCCGCCGCCCCTCGCGCAGAAGGTTGCGCAGGGCATCGGCCTCGACCGGCACATCGCTGGCATAGACCAAAGAAGGCCGCGCAAAGGGTTGTTCGGGAACGCTTTCCAGCACGCGGCCAAGGTCTGCCACAAGTGCGGCCCGCGCCGCCGCCATGGCTGCACCGCTTTCGGCCATCTGCGTCTCGATACCGTCAAGCCACAGCGGATCAGGTTCGACAGGCTCGCCCAGCAGCCGGTTGCGCTCGCGCAGTGCGGTTTCATAGCGCGTGGCATTGCGCGCATGGGCAGGCTCGCGCGCCAGCACCAGCCGATCGAGAAAGCGCCGCCGCGATCCGGCGCTTTCTGCGAAAAGCCGGTCCATCGCCGGCGTCAGCCAGGTGATCGAGAGCCATTCCCCCAGCCGTGCCGCCGGCCCTTCCGCACCATTGATCCGCACCAGCCGGCGATTTGGCGCCTCGTGCGCGGTCGACGTGCCGATCTGCACGGCCCCGTCGTCGATCTCCGCCGCCACTGCAAACCCGCCAGACCCATCGCGCCCCGCCATCTCGGCAGGCTGCGCCCGCCGCAGCCCGCGCCCCGGCGCCAGCAGGCTGATAGCCTCGAGCACATTGGTCTTGCCCGCTCCGTTTTCCCCCACCAGCACGTTGAACGCGAGCATCCCCTCAAGCCGCGTCGCGGCATGGTTGCGAAAATCGCGCAAGGTCAGGCGGGTGAGAGACATCGATTTGAGGCGTTAGTGGGTTTGCGCGACAAGCGAAACCTCCAGTCTTGTCCTCAGGCCTTCTCGCTCAAGTCTTGTCACTCAGGCCATGCTTCTTCATGCAATGGCGTAACTGGTCGTAGGTCAGCCCCAGCGCCTTGGCGGTCTGGCGCTGGTTGTAGCGGTTGCGGCCGAGGTGATGCTCGACGATGGCGCGTTCATGTGCATCAACCGCCGCGCGCAAGTCGGCCACGCTGTCGAAGTCGGCGGAAGGAGCGGCAACGCGCACCGGTGCCGGAGCCTCGCTTTCCGCCACCTCCGGCCGCATCGATGCGGCTGGCTTCCACGGGCTTTCGAACGGATCGAACTGGACGTGGCCGATGGCCTGGGTCCAGTCGTCCCAGCGATATACCGCGCGTTCCACCACGTTGCGCAATTCGCGCACGTTGCCGGGCCAGAGGTAGTCCTCCATCGCCTTCTGCACCGATGCTGCAAAACCAGGCCAGGAATCCCAGTGCAGTTCTGCCGCCATGCGCCGCCCGAAGTAGTCGGCCAGCACAGCGATGTCGCCCTCGCGCACGCGCAGTGGGGGCAGGGTGATCACCTCGAAGCTCAGCCGGTCGAGCAGGTCGGCGCGGAAGCGGCCCTGTTCGGCCAGCTTGGGCAGATCCTCGTTGGTCGCCGCCACGATGCGCACGTCGACGCGCACGGGCTTGCTTGAACCGATCCGCGTAACCTCGCCATATTCCACCGCGCGCAGCAAGCGCTCCTGCGCGCCCATCGAAAGCGTGCCCAGTTCGTCCAGGAACAGCGTGCCCTTGTCGGCTTCCTCGAACCGCCCGGTTCGGGCGCGGGTGGCGCCAGTGAAGGCCCCGGCCTCGTGCCCGAACAGTTCGGCCTCGATCAGGGTTTCGGGCAGGGCCGCGCAGTTCATCGTTACCAGCGGTTCAGTCCAGCGGGACGACAGGCGGTGGAGGCGTTCGGCGATCAGTTCCTTGCCGGTCCCGCGTTCGCCGATGACGAGCACCGGGCGGCGCATTGGTGCGGCGCGGCTGGCGCGTTCGACCGCGTCGAGGAACGCGCCCGATTGGCCAATGAACTGAACCTCCCTGTCCATGCCGCATGTTTAGCGCATTTTCCCAAGTCTCGGCAAGAATTCCCAACATTAAAGGTGGGTGACTCGCGAAAAGTGGCGGAATTCTGCGCCCTTCGCAGTTTGGCACACCCCTTGCTCTACCATGAACAACCCGGCGGCCAGCCGGACCAACCGACAAGTAACCCGCCGAAAGGTCACGAAAATGTACACCGCCCGCTTCTTCTCCACCTCGCTCGGCCGCGCCAGCCTCGCCAGCATCGGTGCGATGGTCGTGATGTGCTGCTTTGCCCTGACCCAGCAGGTGAACGCGGTTCCCAGCGTCATGGCTTCCACCGCCGCCATCACCGGTGAGCTGGCATGATGGCCGACGAACTTACCCCGATCCGCTCCGAGCGCGTGGAAGGTGCCCGCACCACCCGCCTCGATGCGGAACTGGATCGCCTGCGCAATTTCAGCAATGGTGGCGGGAATGGCCAATCCCGCCCCCTCTTCAATCCCGGAGTAAACCTGATGGGTATCTTCTCGCGGACGCGCGACATCATTGCAGCCAATTTCAACGACTTGCTTGATAAGGCTGACGATCCTGCCAAGATGATCCGGATGATCATCATGGAGATGGAGGAGACGCTGGTCGAAGTCCGCGCCTCGGCTGCCCGTACCATCGCCGATCAGAAGGAGATGGGCCGTCACGTGTCCAAGCTGGAACGCCTCCAGGCAGATTGGGCGGAAAAGGCCCAGCTCGCCCTGTCGAAGGACCGCGAGGACCTGGCCCGTGCCGCCCTGGTCGAGAAGAAGAAGGCCGCTGACATGGCCGACCAGCTCAAGACCGAGATCACTGTGCTCGACGATGCGATGCGCGCCTACGAGCAGGACATCGAGAAGCTGCAGACCCGCCTGCGCGAAGCCCGCAGCCGGCAGACCGCGATCGCCGCGCGCCTCGAAAGCGCCGAGAACCGCGTCCGCCTGCGCTCGCTGCTCGCCAACGAGCGCGTCGATGAAGCCATGGCTCGCTTCGACCAGCTCGAACGCCGCGTCGATTATGCCGAAGGCCGCGCCGATGCGCTCAGCCTCGCCGATGGCAATTCCCGCCCCAGCCTTGCGGACGAGATCGCCGCGCTCGCCGGCCAGGACAAGATCGACGAGGAACTCGAAGCGATGAAGCGCCAGCTCGGAAAGGAAGGCTGAGCCATGGAAGACGTCGTTGCAATTGCTGCCATTTTCCTTGGCCTTCCGTGGATCATTTTCCACTACATCACCAAGTGGAAGACGGCAGCCACGCTGACCAACGGGGACGAGGCGCTGCTGGAAGAACTCTACCAGCTCGCCCGCCGCCTTGATGAGCGCATGGACACGGTCGAGCGCCTCGTCGCTGCCGACAATCCCGAATTCCGGCCTGCACGCATCGTGCATGATCGCGAAACCGACAATCAGAAACTGCGCGAACTGGATCGCCTTTTCGCCGAACAGGGAAGGACCTCGAAGTGAACAGCCCCCGCACCCGCTTTTATCGCGACAAGGTCAACGGCAAGTTCATGGGCGTATGCGCCGGAGTTGCCGATTACACCGGGGTTGACGTGCTCTGGGTCCGCCTCGGCTTTCTGATCCTGGCATGTTCGATGGGCTGGCCGTTCCTGGTCTACTTTGCCCTCGGCTTCCTTGCGAACAAGAAGCCTGCGAACCTCTACGGTGACCGCCAGGAGCAGCAGTTCTGGCAGCGCGTCCGCCAGTCGCCAGCCCGCACCGCCCGCGAAGTCCGCGCCGAATTCCGTGATATCGACCGCCGCCTGGCCGAAGTCGAAAGCTTCTACGTCAATTCCAACCCGCGCCTCTCGGCCGAAATCGAGAAGCTGCGCTAAGAGCACAACCGTCCTGAGGGGGACTTGAGCCATGGGACCTGAAACTATTGGGCCTCTGATTCCGATTATCGCACTGATGATCCCGATCGTGGCGATCTGGACCAAGCACCGCACCAAGATTGCGGAGATGCAGATCAATGCGACAGCCGAACTGAGCGCAGAGAAGGCCGCGCAATACGCCCAGCACACCCGGGCACCCGAAGAGCGCGTCCGTGTCCTCGAAGCCATCGTCACCGACAAGGGCTTTGACACCGCCGCGCAGATTGAAGCGCTGCGCCGCGACAGTGCCGCGCTCGAAGACCGGAGGCCGCAATGAACTGGGCTGGCCCCGAATTCGTCCTGGCAATCATCGCCATCTCCACGGGCGGCTGGGTGATCAACAACTGGATCCGCGCGCGCCACGGCTATGCCCTTGAGGACGAATGGGGCGGCAAGACCGATCGGGCCGATCAGGAGGCCTATGCCAAGCTCCGCGAGGAGAACGCCTTCCTGCGCGACCAGTTGGACAAGACTCACCAGCGCCTTGCCAATGTCGAAGCCATCGTCACCGACAGCGGTTTCGACGTCTCCCGCCAGATCGAGGCACTGCGCCCCGCTCAGGAGAAGATGCAATGAACGAAGATGTCATCCTGGCGCTGGTGTTCATGGTCATCGTCCTGCCGATCGTGCTTGGTATCGGCTCGGACATCTACAAGCGTCGCCTCGCTTTCAGGGAACGCGAACTGGAACTGCTCTCGAAGCAGACAGCCGAGAAGGCCGCCCAATACGCCGCCCAGGCCGAGCGCCTTGAACAGCGCGTCCGCGTGCTCGAACGTATCGCCACCGAGAACAATTCCGACCTCGCGCTGCAGATCGAGAACCTGCGCGACGTCAAGGTCAACTGAGGACGCAACAAGTGGGCCCCGGATCAACCATCGTCGCGGTCATCGCGATCATCGCCTTCGTCATCATTCGCACCAACCGGGATCGCTATCGGGCGGGCATCATGCAGCAACCGCCGATCGACCCCGCCTACACCGCCAGCCTCGAACGTGAAGTCTCGGACTTGCGCAAGCGGCTCGAAGTCCTCGAACGCATTGCCACCGACGAAGGCGAAACCCGCCGCCTCTCGCGCGAAATCGAATCCCTGCGCGATCGGTAATCTGCGACCGCTAACGAAAGGAGCATTTTGATGTCCTCCGATCTCGTTCTTTCCCTGTCGGGCCTCACCGGCCTTGCCATGGTCGCCTTAGCCGGCTTGCGCGGCTGGGACGGCTGGCTGGCCCTCAAGCGCATGGAACTCGAACGCGCCGATACCGGCGATGCAGGAAGCCTCATAGAACTTGCTGACATGCGCGAACGCCTGCGCAAGCTTGAGGCCATCGCCTCGGGCGTGGACCTGTGAGCCGTCACACCGAAGGTGCCGCCAAGGCCGGCATCGGCCTCGGCTCGGCTATTGCCATCACGATCTCGTGGAGCCTGCACAAGTCGATCGTCTGGGCGCTGGTCCACGGCGTGCTCTCGTGGATCTACGTGATCTGGTACGCCCTCACGCGTCCCGGTGGCATCTCTGGCTAGCGTGCAACCTCTCAACCATCGTCGCCCCGGCGCAGGCCGGGGCCCATGACCTCGCGGTTAGGTATGACGTCAGCGGAGTGGATCCCGGCCTTCGCCGGGATGACGCTCGAAAGTGCTAACCGATTCTGCCCCATCAGCCCATGGACGCACCTTCCACTGCCCGCTAATGCCACCCCATGCGCAGCCTTGAAGACATCCTCGAAGAGTACGAATTCCTTGATGGCGATGAACGTTATCGGCTCCTGATCGAACTCGGCCGGGAACTGGAGGACATGCCAGACGCGCTCAAGACCGACGCCACGCTCGTGCGCGGCTGCTCGGCCAGCGTCTGGGTCTATCCCACGCAGGCAGAGGGCGGAAAGCTGCACTTCCTGGCAGACAGCAACGCCGCGATTACCAAGGGCATCGTCGCGCTGGTCCTCGCCGCCGTACAGGACAGGCCCGCCGCAGAAGTTGCGGAGACCGACATTGCCGAGGAACTCGCCCCCTTCGACCTGAAGAAGCAGCTTTCCTCCAACCGCACTCAGGGCGTGCCCAACATGATCGCGCTGGTGCGCGAACATGCCGCGCGCATCGCCGCTGCGGCCTGACGGCAGGGCAGGGGACTTGCGCCGCCACCTCTATCTCGCAGGCGGCGTGATCAGCGTGGCATTGGGAGCCATCGGCGCATTCCTGCCGATCCTGCCGACGGTCCCGTTCCTGCTTCTTGCCACCTTCTGCTTTGCCCGCTCCAACCCCGCCTGGGAGCAGCGCCTGCTCGACCACCCGCGCTATGGCCCACCCTTGCGCCAATGGCGTGAACGCCGCGCCATCTCGCGCAAGGCGAAGCAGGGCGCGCTGATTGCCATGGGGGCAGGGGTGGTGCTGACCGCCTTTACCGCTGGCTGGCCTTGGGTGCTGATCCCCGCCGCCGTCATGGCCGTGACAGGCAGCTGGATCTGGACGCGGGCAGAGTGAGCCAGGAACGCATCGTCGCGATTCAGGCGCTGCGCTTCATTGCTGCCATTGCCGTTGCCGGCATGCATGCCGAGATATTTGCATTCTGGCTCGGGCAGTTCGTCGGTGTCGGCCTGGAGCGACCAGCATTGGCCGCGATCGGCAACTTCGGCGTCGACCTGTTTTTCGTGATCTCCGGTTTCGTGATCGTGCTGTCGTCAGAAAAACTGTTCGGCAAAGCCGGCGCTGTTCGCACATTTGCCCTGCGTCGGATCATTCGCGTGGTTCCGCTGTACTGGGCGGGGTTGCTGTTCGTGCTGCTGTGGAGCCTGCGCTTCCCGCCCGCACCCGATTGGCAGAGCATGGTGCATGCCATGCTGTTCGTGCCTTACGCATCGAACACCGCTCACGGGCGCATCGTGCCGCCGCTCGAGGTGGGCTGGACGCTGAACTTCGAGATGCTGTTCTATTTCGTTGTCGCGCTGGCAATGGCGAAGGATGCTTCTGCCACTGTCCGACGCACGGCATTCATCCTGTTCCTGCTGGTTCTGGCTGGATCATTGCTCGATCTGCCGCAGCCCCTCGCCAACTGGTCATCGCCGATCATCCTCGAACTGTCCGGCGGCACGATGCTGGCGCTGATCTACCGGGGAGGGTGGCAATTCCAGCCGCGCGTGCGCCTGTGCGCGCTAGCGCTCGCCGCCAGCCTGCTCCTCTCGCCCCTCGTCATGCCAGGGGCGGACATGAGCGGCTGGCTGCGCGTTCTGTTCTGGGGCGGCGGCAGTTGGCTTCTGCTTGCCGCGATGGTGCTGGTGCCCACCAGATCTGGGGGATCGGATGCCCGGTTCTGGAACTTCGGCGGCGATATCTCCTACGCCCTCTATATCGTCCACATGCCGGTGATGATGGTCAGCCAGATGGTCTGGCGGCATTTTCGCCTGCCCTACGGCGCAACCGAGGAAGCAATCTTCGTCGTTCTGGTTCTTGTCATGTCTCCCGTTGCTGCCGTGATTGTCCATCTGCTTTTCGAAAGGCCGCTTTCGCAGTGGCTGAGAAGCCGGGTCACACCCATAGCCTGAATTGCAAGTTCTCTTTTTGTTCCATTTCAGATAGATTGCCTGCCTGCTCGGATTACGGAGTCGGCATGTTCAAACTCACGCTCGAGAGCGCCGGTTCAGGGACCGATTGGCCCGCCTTTGCGGCCAGTCTCGTCACCGCACTTGCCTGGCCACTGTCCGCTCTGGTCATTGCGCTGATCTTCCGCCGACCGCTGCTTGCGCTGCTGGCGCGGCTCGATGAACTGAGCTGGGGGGACAAGTCCGCCCGTTTTGCGCAACGGCTCGACCGCCTCGAATCCGAAGCCAGCCCCGCGCCGCCCGAGCCTGACGGCCCCGAAATCGCCCTGACCGGCGACCACGCCCGCTTCCTCAAGCTGCTCGACCTGTCGCCCGGAGCAGCCGTGCTCGATTCATGGGCGGGGGTGGAGGAGGCGCTGCAATCGCTCGCCAGCGAACACGCTGTCGCCAGCGTCGATGCCTCCGAAGCAGGCCGCAGCCTGCAAAAGCGAGGCGTCCTGCCCGCCCGCACCGTCGGCATGATCGAAGAGATGCGGCGTCTGCGCAACGCCGCCGCCCACGAT
>OFDC01000429.1_pt1 | contig 32563 bp, 34 predicted proteins | sample 1520941 | NCBI WGS metagenome assembly OFDC01 (sample SAMEA94258168, study PRJEB24077) | hot springs metagenome | biome: Aquatic biome; feature: Water | place: India | collected 2012-12-06 | depth 5 m | reverse complement strand
GGCGCTCCTGCGGCAGCTCGCTCATCAGGTAGATGAAGCCCTTGCCTTCTTCGCCCAGGCAGTTGGTGATCGGCACGCGCACATCTTCGAAGAACAGCTCGGACGTATCGGCTTCGTCCTGGCCGATCTTGTCGAGATTGCGCCCGCGTTTGAAACCTTCGCGGTCGGCTTCGACCAGCACGATCGAGACACCCTTCCAGGCCGGCTGCACTTCGGTGTCGGTCTTGCAGCACACCAGGATCAGGTCGGCGTTCTGGCCATTGGTGATGTAGGTCTTCGACCCGTTGATCACGTAATGGTTGCCGTCCTTCTTGGCCGTGGTCTTCATGCCTTGAAGGTCCGAGCCGGTGCCGGGTTCGGTCATGGCGATGGCGGTGATCACCTCGCCCGAAACCATCTTGGGCAGCCACTTCTTCTTCTGCTCTTCCGAGCCGTAGGAGACGATGTAGTTGACCACGATGTCCGACTGCAGCGAGAAGCCGGTGGCCACGCGGCCGTAATAGGCGCTCTCTTCGTCGACGATCGCATTGTAGCCGAAGTCGAGGCCGAGCCCGCCGTATTCCTCGGGCACTGTCGGGCACAGCAGGCCGAGCTCGCCAGCCTTGGGCCAGATGCTCTTGGGCACGATGCCCGCCTCGGCCCATTCGTTCGAATGCGGCGCTACCTCGTCCTGCAGGAAGCGGCGGACGGTCTGGCGGAAGGCTTCGTGGTCTTCATTATAGGCTGTGCGCGGGATCAGGTCGAGCGACATGGCCATTCTCTCCGGTTCTGGTTGTTTGCACGCAGCCTATGCGCACAAGCCCGTCCCGGTCAACGAGAATTAATCGACCAATTAATGTCCGATGGTGCAGGCAATGCTGACGCTATGACGTCAGCATGCATCAGCAATTTCAATTACTTAGAATTCTCCGCCGGTCAGCCGCTGGCAGATCAGGTCCAGCTGGTCGAGGTTCTTGTAGCGAATCGTCACGGCTCCGGTCGTCGGATCGGAGTCAGGCTGGATCACGACCTTGAGCCCGAGGAAGTCCTCGAGGTGCTGCTGGATCGCGGCAAGATCGGCCGCGCCCACCGGATCCTTGCCCGCCCGCGCCTGCCTGCGCTGGCCTTCGGGCCGCGAAGCCTTGCGCGCCAGCTTCTCGACATCGCGCACCGAAAGGTCCTTGGCCACCACTTCGCGGGCCAGGCCGATCGGATCGGGCGCGTTGATCAGCGCGCGGGCATGGCCCATCGACAGTTCGCTGCGCACCACCATGTCGAGCACTTCATCGGGCAGCCCGAGCAGGCGCATCATGTTGGCAACATGGCTGCGCGACTTGTCGACGAACTTGGCGATGTCGTTCTGCGTCAGTCCCTCGCTGTCGGCCAGGCGCTGATACGCCCGCGCTTCTTCCACCGGGTTGAGGTCTTCGCGCTGAAGGTTTTCGATCAGCGCCAGCGCGGCAACATCGCGATCGTCCAGCTTGCGGACGATGGCCGGGATTTCGTGAACCTGCGCCTTCTGCGCCGCACGCCAGCGGCGCTCACCGGCCACGAGCTGATAGCGTCCGCCCGACAGTGGCCGCACGACCACCGGCTGGATCACGCCGCGCGCTGCGATCGACTGCGCCAGTTCCTCCAGCGCATCCTCATCGAAGTGACGGCGCGGCTGCTCCGGGTGCGGTTCGATCGAGGCGACGGTCAGCAGCGCCAGCCCGCCGTCGCGGCTCTCGGCAACGTCAGCCGGCGAAACCGAGATGCGCGCGATCGGCTCCTCGCGTCGCACTTCGCCCATCAGTGCGCCAAGGCCACGGCCAAGACCGGTCCTGCGCACTGGTGCCTTCACTGCGTCTTCGCCGCTCATGCCGCTTGTCTCCTCTCGGGCAGGCGACCGATCAGCTCGCGCGCCAGTTTCATGTAGGCCTGCGAACCGGGGCAGGCATGGTCATAGATCAGCGCCGGCAACCCGTGGCTCGGCGCTTCGGACAGGCGCACGTTGCGCGGGATCACGCTCTCGAACACCAGATCGCGCAGGCATGAGCGCACGTCGTCGGCGACCTGATCGGTCAGGCGATTGCGCCGGTCATACATGGTCAGCACGATGCCAAGGATGCCGAGGTCCGGGTTGAACCGCTCCTGCACCCGCTCCACCGTCTGCAACAACTGGCTCAGCCCTTCGAGCGCGAAGAACTCGCACTGCAAGGGCACCAGGATAGTGTCCGCCGCAGTCAGGGCGTTCAGCGTCAGCAGGCCGAGCGACGGCGGGCAATCGATCAGGCAGATGTCATGCCCGGTGTCGCCATTGAGCACCTTGCGCAGGCGATGGGTGCGATCCTCGACGCTGACCAGTTCCACTTCCGCACCGGAGAGGTCGACCGTCGCGGGCACGATGTCCAACCCCGGAATGCGGGTCTCCATCAGGCACTCGGCGACAGACGCCTGATCGATCAGCAGGTCATAGGAAGAACGCTCACGCTCACCCGCCGCGATGCCGATTCCGGTCGAGCAGTTGCCCTGTGGATCGAGATCGATCAGCAGCGTCTTCCACCCCGTTGCCGCGAGCGCGGTGGCGATGTTGATCGCCGTGGTGGTCTTGCCCACCCCGCCCTTCTGGTTTGCGACCGCGATCGTGATCATTTGCGTTTGCCCTTGGCGTTCGAGGGTCGCGGTGGACTGCCGCCGAGAAGTCGGCCGCATATCACACCAGCGTTCGCATCCGTCAGGGATTGTTCCACGTGGAACATGTGATTCCATGATTCGGGGAGCATTTGCAATTCTTGCGCTGCCCCTGCCCCTTTCGGCAACAGCCAGACCGTGTCCGGTGTGGAAAAGCGTGCGGAAAGAGTAACCAGCTTGTCCAAAGGCGCGAAAGCACGAGCAGAGATGACTGCACGCGGACCTGACGGCAGATCCTCCACCCGCGACAGGACCACGCGAACATTGCCAAGCCCCAACGCATCCGCAGCACGCTGAAGCCATTCAGTGCGAAGACGCCGGGAATCCACCAAGGTGACCGGGCGATCCGGCTGCAGGGCAGCAATCGCGAGACCGGGAAAGCCCGCACCCGTGCCGAGATCGAGCCACTCACCATTGGGAAGTGTTTCACGTGAAACATGCAGTAGCTGTGCGGAGTCGACGATGTGGCGCACCCAGACGTGCGGCAGCGTCCCTCGCGCGACGAGATTCTGTCGCTCGTTCTCCTCGAGCAGCAGCGCCACAAGTTGCTCCAGACGCTCCATGCCCGGCGCGTCAACGCCAAGCACGTCGCGCAGCCACGCCTGCGCCTCGGCTTCGGTAACGATCGTCATGCGGCGATCCTCCGCCGGGCGTGAACCAGGAGGCTGGCAAGAGCCGCTGGCGTGATTCCGGCAATGCGACCGGCCGCGGCAAGCGTATCTGGCTGGGCCTTCTCCAGACGCTCGACCATTTCGCGTGACAGACCCGGCACCTCGGCAAAGGGGAAGCCCTCCCCCAGAGGCACATGGTCGGACGCGCGCAAGTCGCGCAGTTCGGCATCCTGCCGCGCAAGGTATGGCGCGTAGGCCGCGTCCTCCTCTACCTCCTCGGCAAGAAGTGGATCGAAGATGGCATCGCCGATCCATGGCCGCAAAGTCGCGAGCGTCACTTCCGGAAAGCGCAGCCACTCGGCCAGTGAGCGCCGGGCGCCATCCGCGCCGACCGCCATGCCGGCACGGCTGAGTTCTGTCGAAGTTGCTGCCAGCGCCAGCGCCTCTTCCAATCGGCCCCGCTGCGCCTGCCGCGCCTCGAACCACCTGGCCCGCTCATCGCCAATGCACCCGACCGCAAGCCCAATCGGCGTCAGCCGCGAACTGGCATTGTTGGCGCGCAGGCGGAGGCGGTACTCGGCCCGCGCGGTCAGCATCCGGTAGGGCTCGCTCACGCCGTGCAAGGTCAGGTCATCGACCATCACCGCCATGTAGCTGTTGGCACGATCAAGTTCAGGAGCCTCACGCCCCAGCACGGCCGCCGCGGCATGCATTCCCGCGACCAGTCCCTGCGCCGCCGCTTCCTCATACCCGGTCGTACCGTTGATCTGTCCGGCGCAATAGAGTCCCGGGATGGCCTTGACCTCGAGGCTCCGGCGCAACGCGCGCGGGTCGATGTGGTCATATTCGACGGCGTAGCCCGGCACGGTGATCTCGGCCTGCTCCAGCCCTTCCATTGAACGGATCATCGCCACCTGCACATCGGTCGGCAACGAGGTGGAGACTCCGTTGGGGTAGACGGTGGGGTCATCCAGGCCTTCCGGTTCGAGGAACACCTGGTGACCATCGCGGTCGCCGAAGCGGTGGATCTTGTCTTCGATCGACGGGCAATAGCGCGGGCCCTGTGCGCCGATGGCACCGGTGAACAGGGGAGAGCGATCCAGCCCTGCCCGGATGATCTCATGCGTCCGTTCATTGGTCCGCGCGATCGCGCAGAACACTTGCGGCAGCGGACGATCCTTTGTCAGCGGTGACATCGTCCACGGGTCGGCGTCGCTCGGCTGCTCTGGCAGGCGTGCCCAGTCGATTGTCCGACCATCGATGCGCGGCGGCGTCCCCGTCTTCAGTCGCGCCATCGGCAAGTCCGCTGCCCGCAACTGTTGAGCCAGGCGATGCGCCGAACTCTCGCCGATCCGCCCGCCGTCCATGCGCTCCTCGCCGCGGAACAAGCGCCCGCCGAGGAAGGTGCCCGTGCACAGAACCACCGCACTGCCCTCAAGCCGCGTACCGTCGGCAAGGTCGATCCCGGCAACGCGGCCCTGTTCAAGATGGAGGGCCGCCGCCTCTCCACCAACCAGCGTCAGGTTCGGCTGTGCGGCGATCATCAGCTGGATCGCCGCCTTGAAGCGTTTGCGGTCCGCCTGCACGCGTGGCCCCTGCACTGCGCTACCCTTCGACCGGTTGAGCATGCGGTAGTGAATCGCTCCGGCGTCTGCTGCGCGCGCGATCAGGCCGTCAAAGGCATCGACCTCGCGCACGAGGTGGCCCTTGCCGAGGCCGCCGATCGCCGGGTTGCAGCTCATCGCGCCAACCGTTGCGGGATCGAACGAGACCAGAGCGGTGCGCGCACCCATCCGCGCCGCAACGGCGGCCGCCTCGACGCCGGCGTGTCCGCCGCCGACCACGATGATGTCGAATTGCTGCATGACTGGCGCGATACGCGACTTGTGGATTCGCGTCAAAGTTTCAGGTGCGGTGTTTCACGTGAAACACTACTTGCCGATGCAGAAGCGTCCGAACAGCGCATCGAGCATGTCCTCGGTCCCGGTCCTGCCGACCAGAGCATCCAGTGCGCGCCGAGCAAGGCGAAGGTTCTCCGCCGCCAGCAATCCGTCACGCTCCACCGCCGCAAAGCGCAGGGCTTCCGCGACCTCGCTCAGCCGGTCGTGCTGCCGCTGGTTCAGTGCCGCCTGACCCGGCGCTGGTAGGGAGCGTCGCGCATGGTCGACGAGTGCGGAGCGCAAGGCTGCAAGTCCCTCCCCTGTCCGGGCCGACAACGCCAGCGCCTTGTCAGATTTACGTGGCGCGATCGGATCGTCCGCTCGTGCTGCGATTTCCCACAGCGTCCGCCCCTCCGGCCCCTCTCCTTCAGGTCCAAGCCACAGGATCAGGTCTGCCTTCTCTGCGGCCGCCCTCGCCCGTGCAATGCCGATCCGCTCGATCTCTCCCGCGCCATCATCACGCAGTCCTGCCGTGTCGACGAAGGTGAACGGCACGCCATCGAGCGAGGCGGCGAAAGTCAGAACATCGCGGGTCGTGCCGGGCTCCGCCGCCGTGATTGCCGCTTCCTGTTCGACAAGCGCATTGAACAGCGTTGACTTTCCCGCGTTGGGAGGCCCGGCAAGTACGACGCGGAAGCCCTCCTTGAGCGGTTCTGCGCGCGGACGGGAAAGCCATGCGTCGATTCGCTCGGCCAGCGCAATGCACTCACCGGCAAAGCCTGCGGGAAGCGTGGCTTCCCCCTCGCCCACATCGTCCTCGTCCGAAAAGTCGAGCGCGGCCTCGAGCCTCGCCGAGATGCGCAGGAGCTCCGCGCGCCATTCTTCGACGTCGCGCGAAAGCGCACCCTCGGCCATGGCCAGCGCAACGCGCCGCTGCAGTTCAGTCTCCGCCGACAGCAGGTCGGCCAGGCCCTCCGCTTCGGCCAGATCGATGCGGCCGTTGGCAAAAGCCCGGCGGGTGAACTCGCCCGCCTGTGCCCGGCGTAATCCCGGCAGCCGCTCAAGTGCTGCTTCGACAGCGGCCACCACAGCGCGGCCACCATGGAGATGCAGTTCGGCACTGTCCTCACCGGTCGCCGTACCGGGACCGGGCAGCCAGAGCACCATCGTCCGGTCAAGATGCGTACCGTCCGCCGGGTCAGCGAGTGTCGCCAAGCTCGCGCGGCGTGGCGCAGGCAGCTTGCCGCAGAGTGCACGCAACGCTGGGCTTGCCTGTGGGCCACTGATGCGGATGACGGCGATGCCCGCAGGCGGCGGGCCGGAGGAAAGGGCGAAGATGGTATCGGTCACCGCCCCGCCCTACACTGTTCCACGTGAAACGTCAGTCCTTCGACTTCTTGGAACTGGCCCCTGTCATTGCGCCAAGACCGCCCTGGTCCATGAAGTTCTGGAACAGCTTCAGTCCGATCTCGCCCATTGGCGCGACTTGCTTGGCAAAGCTCTGCAACTGGTCGAGGCTGCCCGCCCCCTGCATCGCCTTGGCGACGCTTTCGATGTAGACGTCGTTCGCTTTCGAAACATCGGGCAGGCCGAGGAAACGGCGGGCTTCTTCGGGCGTGCAATCGACTTCGACGGTGACTTTCATGTGCGCCCTTTCCGGCATCCGCTGGTCGGCGGAGATTGTCATGCACGCTTGGCAAAGTCCACCGCCGGGGCCAACATGTCTTTCGACCAACTCCTTTGAATCGCAGGATGAACAACCATGGGCGAGAAGATCACGTTTGCAGCACTTGATGGCGAAGGCGAAATCCCCGGCTATCTGGCCACGCCCGATGGCCCGATCCGTGCCGCCATCATCGTCATCCCCGAGATCTTCGGCGTGAACCCCGGCATTCGTCACAAGTGCGAAGCCTGGGCAGATCAGGGCTACATGGCGCTGGCGCCTGACATCTTTTGGCGCTTCGCGGCAGGCGTCGAACTCGATGCCGATGTGCCAGAGCAGTTCCAGGAAGCCCTGGGCTATTTCGGCCAGTACGATGCCGACAAGGGCGTGAAGGACATCGAGGCGGCGATTCGCTTCCTGCGCGGCTACGAAGGCATCGACAAGGTTGGCCTCGTCGGGTTCTGCCTGGGCGGACGCATGGCCTACATGGCCGCGGCGCGCACCGATATCGAAGCCTCGGTTGGCTACTACGGCGTGATGATCGACCAGATGCTGAACGAATCGCACGCCATCGCCAATCCGCTGATGCTGCACATTCCCACGGCTGACCACTTCGTTGGCCCCGAAGCGCAGAAGGCGATTCACGATGGCCTTGATCCGCATCCGAAGGTCACGCTGCACGACTATGAGGGCCTCGACCACGGCTTTGCCGCCGAGATGGGCAGCCGCCGTGACGAGGAAGGTGCCGCCCTCGCCGATCGCCGCACCCGCGATTTCTTTGCGCAGCATCTCGGCTAAATTTCTTGCGTTGCGCCGGATCAATGCCGGCGCAGCGCCCCTGCCCTAACCAGAACCAGAACAACGGGAGAAGCACATGAAACTCGGCCTTGCAGCCTGGCACCGGTACATGGTCAGCGGCGATACCGCGCTGCTCGACGAGCTCGTCGCGGACGATGCCGTGTTCCACTCCCCCGTCGTCCACACCCCGCAAGAGGGCCGCGAGAAGGTGCTGATGTATCTCACCGCCGCGGGCCAGGTCTTCGGCAACGGCACCTTCCGCTATGTGCGCGAACTGGTGGACGGACCCGAGGCCTGCCTCGAGTTCGAATGCGAGATGGACGGGATCAAGGTCAACGGCATCGACCTGATCCGCTTCGACCTTGAAGGCCGCATCGTCGATTTCAAGGTCATGGTCCGCCCGCTGAAGGCGATCAACAAGGTCTGGCAGCTCATGGCCGAGCGGCTTGAAAACACCTGATAGGCGTTTAACACATGAAAAAAGCCCGCAGCGTGAACTGCGGGCTTTAATCTAAGCCATTGATTTCAAAATGAAATCAGCCGTCGTAATCGGCGCCCAGTGAGGTGTTGCGCACCGGCGCCGCGGCGGTGATGCGCAGCGCTTCGGCCGACTGCGACAGCGAGCCGATTTCATCGACTTCATCGTCATCGTCAGGCAGCACGCGCTGCAGCGACTGGATCACGTTTTCCTTGAGCACGGCGGGACGCACGGTCTCTTCGGCGATCTCGCGCAGGGCGACGACCGGGTTCTTGTCACGGTCACGATCGACGGTGAGTTCGGCGCCGCCCGAGATCGCGCGTGCGCGCTCGGCAGCCAGAAGGACGAGATCGAAACGGTTGGGGACCTTGTCGACGCAATCTTCGACGGTAACGCGCGCCATCAGGCACTCCAATCAATCAAAGGATACGGAAAGGACGCCAGCTAGGCTGCAGGTGTGGAAAAGTCAAGAAAACTACTCGTCATCGCTCGCATAAGCGGCGCGCAGGTCATCAGGCGCCAGATCGCTGAAGCGGGTGATGCGCGATTCGAAGCGCAGGCGGACCTTGCCGGTCGAACCGTGGCGCTGCTTGGCCACGATCAGTTCGGCCAGGCCATAGACACGCTCCATTTCCGCCTGCCACGCGGCGTGGGCTTCCTGCACCTTGGCGTCGTCATTGCCCTGCGGCTGCTTCGGCTCCTTGGCAGCGACGTAGTAGTCCTCGCGGAACACGAACCAGACCATGTCGGCGTCCTGCTCGATCGAGCCCGATTCGCGCAGGTCCGAAAGCATCGGGCGCTTGTCGTCGCGCTGTTCCACCGCACGCGAAAGCTGCGAAAGCGCGATGACGGGAACCGAGAGTTCCTTGGCCAAGGTCTTGAGCCCTCGCGAAATTTCCGAGATTTCGTTGACGCGGTTGTCGCTGCGGCCCGATCCCTGCAGCAGCTGCAGGTAGTCGACGATGATCAGGCCGATGTCGTGGCGACGCTTCAACCGGCGCGCCCGGGCGCGCAGTGACCCGATCGTCAGCGCCGGCGTATCGTCGATATAGAGCGGCAGTTCGGCGAGGCGCTGGCTGGCGAAGGACAGCTGCTGGAAATCCTCGCGGCTGATGCGGCCCATGCGCAGCGCTTCGGAACTGATGCCCGACTGTTCGGCAAGGATACGCGTGGCGAGCTGGTCCGCGCTCATTTCCAGGCTGAAGAAGGCGACCCCTGCCCCGACCGAATCCTTGAGCGCAATGCCGTCGGCCATGTCGCGCCGCAGCCGGTCGGCGGCGTTGAACGCGATGTTGGTAACGAGCGAGGTCTTGCCCATGCCGGGACGTCCGGCAAGGATGATAAGGTCGGAATCGTGCAGGCCACCGATCTTCTCGTTGACCGAAGTCAGACCCGTGGTCTTGCCCGAAATGTGGCCGCCTGAGAGCAGCGCCTTCTCGATCATCTCGAGCGAGGCGCGCGTGGCTTGCGCAAAGCTCTGTGCTTCGCTGCCGGTCTGCGCGCCTTCGGCCACGGCATAGAGCGCGGCTTCGGCCTTCTCCACTTGCTCCAGCGGGGCGACCGAATCGCTGGTGTCCAATGCGCCTTCGACGAGATTGCGCCCGACCGAGATCAGCTCGCGCAACAGGGCGAGGTCATAGATCTGCTCGGCCAGCTCGCGAGGGTTGAGCAGGCCCTGGCCGTCAGACGTCAGCCGCGCCAGGTAGGCGACGCCGCCCAGTTCCTTCAGCCCCTCGTCGCTTTCGAAATAGGGCTTGAGCGTCACCGGGGTGACCACTGCCTTGCGATCGATCAGCGCCTGGATGCGCTCGAACACGCGGCCATGGACGGCCGCAAAGAAATGCTCGGATTTCAGCGGGGTCTGCAGTTCTTCCAGAATGCGATTGTCGATCAGCACCGCCCCCAGAAAGGCCGCTTCCGCCTCGACGTTGGAGGGGAGAGCGCGGATTTCCGAAGGTTCGCGGGTGAGGATGGCTTCGCTGGCGGACATCGGCGCATAGTGCCCGAACCGGCCCGATCCGGCAATGGACAGACCCTGTGGATAGCGGGGAGCACGCGGTCAAAACCCTTGCCCGAGCCTTGCGCGTCTGCAACACATGAAGCCCTGATGGCAGACCCGCGCATCTCCCATATCGAGCTGGACGAAGCGACGATCATCTGGCGCAACGCCGATATCGAGCAGGAGCGGCGCATCGCGATCTTCGATCTGATCGAGGAAAACACCTTCAAGCCGCTGCGCGCGTTCGAGGCGGGGCACACCGGGCCCTACCGGCTCAAGCTGTCGGTGGATGACGGGCGACTGGTGCTTGCCATTGCCGACGATGCCGGCACCCCGCTCGAGACGATCATTCTCGGCCTCGGCCGTTTTCGCCGCCCGATCCGAGAATACTTCGCGATCTGCGACAGTTACTATCAGGCGATTCGCAAGGCCACCGCGTCCGAGATCGAGACGATCGACATGGCCCGGCGCGGCATTCACAACGATGCTGCCGACACCCTGCTCGAACGCCTCGAAGGCAAGATCGATACGGATTTTCCCACGGCCCGTCGGCTCTTTACCCTGATCTGCGTGCTGCATATCAGGGGCTGATCTGAGACTCGGGGCGCGCAACTCTCGATATGCCGAAAAAACGGAAAACTGGCCGCCCTGGTGCGGCACGAAGACGCATTCTTGGCGTCCTGCTGCTGGTGGCCATGATCGCGGGTGGCTTTGCCTGGTGGAAGGCCCGCAACTGGATGCCGGACCGCCGCGACTATGCCGTGCAAGGCGTCTGGCTGAGCGACGATGACGGCCCGATCGACTGGCGCTTGCTGCGCGCTGCAGGTGCGGATTTCGCCTACCTCACCGCAAGCGAGGGCACTTCGACCCGAGACACCGCCTTTGCCGATGGCGTGATCGCCGCGCGCCAGAGGGGCATGCAGGTCGGCGCGCTCCACGTCTATGACCTGTGCGCTCCGGCCGATGCGCAGGCCGCCAATTTCGTCACCATCGTCCCGCGCGACAAGGACCTGCTGCCGCCCGCCATCCGGCTCGACCTCGATTCGCGCACCTGCCCGCAGGTCCCCGGCGAAGCGCAGATGCAAAGCGAGCTGACCACGTTCCTCAACCAGGTGGAAAAGCACGCCGAAAAGCCGGTGATCCTGATGGTTTCGCGCAGTCTCGAGAAGGAGTACCACCTCGCCGCGCGGATCGATCGCAATATCTGGGTGTCGCAGGATTTCCTCGCACCGACTTATGCGGGCCGGCCATGGGTGATGTGGACGGCAAGCGACCGCCTGCGTCTGGATGCCAGCACAAAGCCCGTGCATTGGGTGGTGGTGCAACCGTGAGGACCTTTGCGTGACTGACCTTCTGACCGCTTCCCGCGAGGACCTGATCGCCGCCGCCCGGCGAGCGATGGACACGGCTTACGCCCCCTACTCCGGCTTTCACGTCGGCGCGGCGCTGCTGTTCGATGACGGCGCGATCGTCACCGGCGCGAACTTCGAGAATGCCAGCTACGGCCTCTCGCTCTGCGCAGAAACGGTGGCCGCCTCCATCGCTTCGCACGCCGGACGCCGCGGCGGTCTGCTGGCCGTGGCAGTGCTTGGCGGCATGGGTGGCGCGGTCGAGGCGGCGATCAGCCCGTGTGGCCGCTGCCGCCAGATTCTCAACGAGCTGGCGGCACTGGGCGGCACCGATCCGCTGGTGATCTGCGTCGGCGCGCAGGAAACCGTGGAAATGCGCCTGTCGGTGCTCTTGCCCAACGCCTTCGGCCCCGCCAATCTCGCCTAGACATTCTGGGGCCTTTCCCCCCTCCCGCAAGCGGGAGGGGTCGGGGGTGGGCATTCCCGCACAAGCTTCACATGGGAGAGCCAATTGGCCATTCTTTCCGACAAGTGGATCCGCGACAAGGCGCTCAACGAAGGCATGATCGAGCCTTTCGTCGAGAACCAGCGCCGTGATGGCTGCATCAGCTATGGCCTCTCGTCCTACGGCTATGACGCCCGCGTCGCGCCCGAGTTCAAGATCTTCACCAATGTCGATTCCGCTGTGGTGGACCCCAAGAACTTCGACGGCGCCAGCCTTGTCGACCGCGAGACCGATGTCTGCGTGATCCCGCCCAACTCCTTCGCCTTGGCGCGCACCGTCGAATACTTCCGCGTGCCGCGCGACGTGCTGGTGATCTGCCTCGGCAAGAGCACGTATGCCCGCTGCGGCATCATCGTGAACGTCACGCCGCTGGAGCCGGGCTGGGAGGGGCACGTCACGCTCGAATTTTCGAACACCACGCCGCTGCCGGCCAAGATCTACGCCAACGAAGGCGCCTGCCAGTTCCTGTTCCTGCAGGGCAACGAACCGTGCGAAGTCAGCTACGCCGACCGCGCGGGCAAATACATGGGCCAGCGCGGCGTAACGCTGCCACGCCTGTAGCAGCGCCTTAACCTTCCGCTTAAATCCGGTTGCAATCGTCACCGAACTCGCCAAGCTGCCGTGCATAAGCACAACAGGCGGAGAGGCTGATGGAGAAGTCGGAAAGGCCCTATGACATTGTCGTCTACGGGGCGACGGGGTTCACCGGGCGGTTGGTCGCGGAATATCTGGCACGCCATTACGGGCAGGAAGGCCCGCGCTGGGCCATGGCCGGGCGCTCGGCCGCAAAGCTCGCCGAAGTGCGTGCCCTGATCGAGGCGCCCAAGAACACCCCGCTGATCGTCGCCGATGCCGCCGATCCCCCAAGTCTCAAGGCCATGGTCGAGCAGGCCAAGGTCGTCGTAACCACGGTCGGCCCCTACCAGCTCTATGGCGAACCGCTGCTTGCCGCCTGCATCGCGGCCGGCACCGACTATGCCGACTTGTGCGGCGAACCGGTTTGGATGCGCCAGATGATCGACAAGTACGGCGAAGCGGCCCAGCGCACCGGCGCGCGCATCTGTTTTTCGAGCGGCTTCGATTCGATCCCGTTCGATCTGGGCGTGCTGATGCTGCAGAAGGAAGCGGTGGCGCGGTTTGGCCGCCCCGCCCCCCGCGTCAAAGGGCGCGTGCGCGGCATGAAGGGTGGCGCCTCGGGCGGGACCGCCGCCAGTCTCAAGGCCACGCTCGCCGCCTTGGGCAAGGACCCCTCGCTGATCCCGTTGATGCAAAGCAGCTTCTGCCTTACCCCCGGTTTCGAAGGCCCAGCCCAGCCTGCGGGCGACAAGGTCCAGCACGACGATGCGCTGGATTCATGGGAAACGCCGTTCATCATGGCGGCGATCAACACCAAGAACGTCCACCGCACCAACGCCCTGTTGGGCCACGTCTGGGGTACGGACTTCGTCTATGACGAGATGGTCCTCACCGGCCCCGGCGACCAGGGCAAGGCCATAGCCGAGCACATGGCGAAGACCCCGATGATCGGCCGCCCCGACGATCCGCAACCGGGCGAAGGCCCCTCTAAGGAAGAGCGGGAGACCGGTTTCTACGATGTCCTGTTCCTCGGTGAAATGCCCGATGGCCAGACCATCCGCTATGGCGTGAAGGGGCGGTACGATCCCGGCTATGGCTCGACCAGCCGGATGATCGCGGAAACCGGCATCGCCTTGCTCTCGGCCAAGGCCCCCGGCATGGTAGGCACCCCCGGCGCGGTCCTCGGTGAAGCGCTGGTCGAGCGCCTGCGCGCCCACGCCGAAATCAGCTTCGCCGCGGAGTAGCCCACACGCAACATAGCCCGCCTGCCGCTTCTGAGGGGATCCACGGCAGGCGGGCGCGTTGCAACAACGGCCCTCGATCTGGGGGGTCAGGCTGCTGCGGCGTAAGCGTCGGCTTCGGCGGCAATCAAGATGTCGGCGAGCATCCAGTAAGCCTCGCCCCAGGCCGCCAGCACTTCGTCGGTGGCAACTTCGGCACCCAGCACGTCGCGAATCGCCGGTAGCAGCGCCTCGGCAACGTAGGGGTAGTGCTCGGCCTTCACGCCGGTTTCGACGTGGCGCTGCACCATCCGCGTCACCGCCGGGCCGAGGTTCTCCAGCTTGTCGATGTTCTTCGAATAGGCAAGGATCGCTGCGGCAAGACGACGCGGCTGCTCGCCACTTTCCTGCGCGGCTGCATCGAACATGTTCTTCACATCTTCGTTCTGGAACAGGCGCTTGTACATGGCGATGGTGATGTCCACTCCGTGCTTTTCGATCACCGGAGCGGTGGCCTTGACGATGGTCTTTGCATGTTCGGAAGCGGTGCGCATCAGGGATCTCCAATCAGGTATTGAAAATACCGGTATTTAATTTGCTTGATTCACGCAAGCGGAAAAATCATCTCTGCGCCATGCAACTTACCCAGCACACCGACTTCGGCCTGCGCCTGCTGATCGTGCTCGCGCGCAAGGGCACGGCGGTCAGCCTGCCCGCCTTCTCGGCCGAGCAGGGCCTCAGCTACCACCACGTTGCCAAGGTGGCGCAAGGGCTGGTGCAGGCGGGCCTCGCGCAATCGCAGCGCGGCCGCAGCGGCGGCATCACGCTGGCCCGCCCGGCAGCGGAAATCACCATCGGCGAAGCGGTGCGCCAGCTCGAAAAGGGCATGCGCCTGGCCGATTGCGCCGCTTGCGCCCTGCGTAACAACTGCGCGCTCAGCAGTGTCCTGGCCGAAGCGCTGGAAGCCTTCCTCGCCGTGCTCGATCGCTACACGCTGGCCGATGTCTCCCGCGAAGGCGTCTCGGCCTTTGCGCCTTGGGCGACGCTTCCCGCAGCCCCGTCCTGCGCGGTTACGGCGCCTTCCTGAGCGCGGCCACGCAAGCCGCGCGGTCAACGTCACGCCCGTCCCCGCGTCGCGCATCGACGTAAGTCGCAGCGGGCTTGCCGCCGTTCGCAGGTGGATAGAGATAGACGTCGAGAATGCAGGCCGTGCCCGACCACTGCATCTTGCGGGCATCATCCTCGATCACATCAAGCCGCGGCGTGCCGAACACGCGACCCAATTGCAGTGCGTCCGCTCCGATCACGCCTTCAAGGCCCGGGATCATCTGCACTTGCGCGACGGGCTTGCCCACCGGAGCCGGACGCGGCACCGTGGTCCGCACCGGAACTGACGAAGCGGACCGCACAACCGGAGTCTTTCCACCCGAAGGCACCGCTCCCCCACCGCAGGATGCGAGCAGAAGAGCCAGAGCGGGAGCGGCAAGGATCTTGGGATGCGTCACAGGTGCGGGATGCCGCGCTGTCGGCGCATCGTCAACCGTTGCTCTGGGCGGACTGGCGCGCGAGCCGTCCCGCCCGGCGCGTTCGCGCGCTTGCTGCCCCCCGCTATTGCTGCCCCCCTCGCCCTTGCTGCAATCCAGCCTAGCCGCTAGGCCAGCGCCATTCCCGAAATCACGGAGCCTGCCTGAATGTCCGAACCGCTTTACGACGTCATCGCCATCGGCAACGCCATCGTCGATGTGATGGCCCCTTGCGAGGATGCGGACATCGAACGTTTGGGCCTCGCCAAGGGCGGCATGACGCTCGTCGACACCGCCCGCGCCCAGGAGCTCTATGACGCGATGGGCCCGGCACGGGAAATCTCGGGTGGCTCGGCTGCCAACACGCTGGCAGGTCTCGCCGCGCTCGGCGCGAAGTGCGCTTTCATCGGGCAGGTTGCCAATGACCAGCTGGGCGAGGTCTTCGCCCACGATATTCGCGCCGGCGGCATCGATTTCCAGACCCCCGCCCGCGCCGAGGAACCGCCGACGGCGCGCTGCCTGATCTTCGTCTCGCCCTGCGGCCAGCGCACGATGAACACCTTCCTCGGTGCCTCGCAGTTCCTGCCCGCCGAAGCGCTGGACGACGCCCAGATCGCCTCGGCCAGCGTGCTCTACCTCGAAGGCTACCTGTGGGACCCGGAAGAGCCGCGCAAGGCCATGCGCCGCGCCATCGCCGCCGCGCGCAATGCCGGTCGCAAGGTCGCCTTTACCCTCTCCGATGCCTTCGTCATCTCGCGCCACGGCGATGATTTCCGAGCCCTGATCGCTGACGGCCAGATCGACATCCTGTTCGCCAACGAACACGAACTCGCCGCACTCACCGGTATCGAGGACTTCCACGCCGGTATCGAACAGATCGCCGCCAAGGTGCCGACCGTCGTCGTCACCCGCAGCGAAAACGGCGCCCACGCCATCAGCAACGGCGAACACGCCCACGTGCCCGCAGAGCCGATCGCCAAGGTCATCGACACCACCGGCGCCGGCGACCTCTTCGCCGCCGGCTTCCTCTATGGCTACGTCCGGAACAAGCCGCTTGCCGAAAGCCTTACGCTGGGCGCCGTCTGCGCCGCCGAAGTGATCTCGCACTACGGCGCAAGGCCCGAAGCCAACCTGCAGGACTTGGTCGCCAAGCGGCTTGGTTGATCCTAAAGATCCTCCCCGTTTTCACGAAGTGCAAATGGGCCGACACCATCCAGCTCCTCCCCGTTTTCACGAAGTGCAAATGGGCCGACACCATCCAGCTCCTCCCCATTTTCACGAAGTGCAAATGGGGAGGTGGCAGTCCGCAGGACTGACGGAGGGGCAATCAATATCACCCCTCCACCCCCAGCTGCGCTGGCGGTCCCACTCCCCGATTGTCCTTCGGAAAATCAGGGAGGATTCTCAAATCTCCGGTTCCTCGCTGGCCCCAGCCGCTGGCGCTTCGGCGATCACCGGCGCGGCCTTGACCAGCCCCTCCAGCGAACCGCCATCAAGCCCGAGTTCCTTCATCAAGCCATCGATGATCGGTGCCTGCGCGCGATAGCTGAGTGCAGCGGTCAGTGCATCGCTGGCAAGGTTGCCATTGGCCGGAGCCACCCCGCCCCCTTCCCCACTGGCACCCGCCCCGCCCGATGACCGCGTCAGCCCATCGACCTGCACGATCTTGATCGAATCAATCGCTTCCAGCGGCTTGGCGGATTCGCGCACCAGTTCCGGCAGGACTTTCAGCAGCGCCAGCTTGGTCTGCAGCGAAATCTGGTCGGACGAGAGCAGGTTCGCCGCCTCGTTGATCGCGCGCTGGCCTGCCGCTTCCACTTCGAAGCGCACGCGCGCAGCTTCGGCGCGCAGCTTCTCGGCTTCGGCCTCGCCCTCGGCTTCAAGCCGGGCGGCTTCGGCGCGGTTGGCGGCTGCGGCCTTCTCGGCCTCGGCTTCCACCTTCACGCGGATGGCGTCGCGCTCGGCCGCCTTGGCCGCTTCGATCAGCTCGATGCGCTTGCCACGCTCGGCCACTTCGGTCTCGCGCGAGGTGACGACCTGTTCCTCGGCGGCAACCGCCTTGGCGCGGGCCTCGTCAGCCTCGGCCTTGGCTTGGCTTTCCTGGCGGCTCTTGTTCTGGATCGCGATCTGTTGCTCCTGGCGGGCGATCTCGATCGCCTGCTGCTGCGCAATCCGCGCCTGCTGCACCGCGCGGTCAGCCTCGATCTGCTGGCTGTCGACCAGCTTCTTGGCCTCGATCCGCGCGGCTTCCGCTTCCTGATTGCGCAAGGATTGTTCGCGCGCCACTTCGGCGGCCTGTTCGGCGCGGCGCATCTCGATCTCGCGCTCCTGCTCCAGCCGGGCAAATTCGTTGTCGCGCTTGATCTTCAGCGACTGCTGCTCGGCCTCGAGGTTCTTCATCTCGATCTGCACGCGCGTGTCCTGCTCGATGTCGTTGCGCGCCTTCTTGCGCAGTTCGATCTGCTCGGTCAGCTTGGTCAGACCCTCGGCGTCGAAGGCATTGTTGGCATTGAAGTGCTCGATGCTGGTCTGGTCGAGCCCGGTCAGCGAGACCGATTCCAGCTCCAGCCCGTTCATGGCCAGGTCGTTCGACGACACCTGCTGCACCTTCTGCACGAAGTCGGCGCGCTGTTCGTGCAACTGGTTCATCGTCATGCCCGCCGCGACCGAGCGCAGCGCGTCGACGAACTTGCCTTCGACCAGATCCTTCAGCGCTTCGGGCTGCATCGTGCGCATGCCCAGCGTCTGCGCGGCCATGGCGATGGCACCGGCATCGGGGCGCACGCGCACGTAGAACTCGGCCTTCACGTCGATCCGCAGCCGGTCCAGCGTGATCAGCGCATCGGTGTTCTTGCGCTCCACGGCAAGGCGCACGGTGTTCATGTTCACCGGCATCGTCTCGTGCAGCACCGGCAGCACCAGCGCGCCGCCGTTGATCACCACCTTCTCTCCGCCAAAGCCGGTTCGCACGAAGCCCACTTCCTTGGTTGCGCGGCGGTAAAGCCGGGTCAAGGTGAAGGCGATCACCAGCAGAAGCGCAAGGCCGGTGCCTGCATAGATGCCGATGGGAACAAGCTGGTTCATGTCAGTCTCCGAAGAGGAAGGAACTTTGCAAGAAAGTCAGTCGGCAAGGCGCAGCGGGCCGTCGACCGGCACCGCATAGAAGGTCTCGCCCTCGCGGTGGACGAGCAGGACTTCGCAGCCCTCCCCAAGCGTTGCGCTGTCCTCGTGCGGTTCGACCATGACGAGATGCACCTGCCCGTGAATGTCGCGCACTTGCGCGCGCGCCGCGCTGCCACGCGTGGCGCGGCCGATCTCGATCGTGCCCTTGCGCCCGAGCAGCGCATCGACCGGCACGGCAGTGGTTTCGTCATGCGGCCAGACGCGCCCCAGCAGACGGGTAATCACGGTGTTCACCGGCCACGCGGCAAGCAGCCCCATCGCGGTCGCCGCGCCGGGGCCGAATGGCGCGCCGAAGAACGACGTCACCAGCTGCTGCAGCGACAGGCCGACAAGCCCGAAGGTTGCGAGAAAGAACGAGAGCCACACTACAAACGGCAGCGCACCAAGGCCGGTCACGCTGGCCAGCGCGGACCCCGCATCAAGTTCGGCGTCATGCCCATCGGCGTCGCCCAGAAAATCCGATATTCCCGTAACCTGCACGATGACTAGCAGCACCAGCAAGGCCAGTGCGACGGCGAACGGCAGATTTTCGGGGGCCAGCAGCCCACCCATCCCAGGAACTCCCCTATTGATCCCGGATCATGGCAACAGGGGCGCACCGCGCAAGCGGAATCGCTCAAGGGCAATACCAATTTTTGGACCGAAAGGGTGCACCATTCTTGGCACCAATCACCGTCACCCCGGCGAAGGCCGGGGTCCACAACGCTTATGGCGTGCCTGATGGTGAGGCCATGAACCCCGGGCCTGCGCTGCGGAAACGTAAGTCTTGCGGGTCGCCCTATCGCGCCATGAACGCTTCGATCTCGGCCGCGGTGCGCGGGATGCCGGTGCTCAGGCGTTCGCAGCCGCTGGCGGTGACGAGGTAGAGGTCCTCGATGCGGATGCCCTGGTTCATTTGCTGGTTGTAGAGCCCCGGCTCGATGGTGATGACAGCGCCCGCCGGTATCGGCTTGGCATAATCACCAGCGTCATGGACATCGAGGCCGACGAAATGACCGAGGCCATGGGTAAACTCGTCGATCCGCCCGGCCTTGCGGAATACCGCGTTTGCCGCCTCGGTCATGTCCTCGTGAATTACCCCCGGTTTCAACAACTTCGCCGCCGCGTCCTGCGCCGCCATGACCAGTTCGTAATCTGCCCGCTGCTGCGCGGTGAACTTGCCCGAGGCTGGAAAGGTGCGGGTGATATCGCAGGCATAAGTGCCGACTGAGGCAGCGGCATCGATCAGCACCAGATCCTGCGCCCCGATCACCGCACTGCCGTGGGCATAATGCAGCGAGGCGGCATTGCGGCCGGTCGCCACGATCGAATCGTAGGACAGCCCCTCACCCCCGCCCTGCCGGAAGCCGTCTTCTAGCACGGCAGTCAGCTGGCGCTCGGTCATGCCGGGGCGCACTGCCTTCATCGCCGCCAAGTGCCCCGCTTGCGTCGCGGCGAGCGCCTTGCGCATCAGCTCCAGCTCGCGCGGTTCCTTGACGGTGCGCAGGGCGGGCAGCAGCGCGCTCTGGTCCTTCATGGTGCAGCCGGGCACATGGCTCATTACCCGGCCATAAAGCTCCATCGCCGGTGGCACCGGGGCCGAAGCGCTGGTGATCGGCCCCATGAAATGCAGCGTCCGGCTGCGTGCCGCGAGCTGCGTCACGAGGCCGTCCAGCCCCGAAGTGCGCCTTACCCGCTGAATTCCCGTGCGCTGTTCGATCAGCGAACCCAGCGGCAGGCGCTCGACATCCCAGCGCTCGGTCTCGACATCGCGCGACGGGAGCAGCAGGAATTCGCGGTAGGTCCGCTCGGCAGGCGCGAGCACCAGCACCGCGCCGGGTTCGTCGACGATCCCGGTCAGCCAGGCGAAATCGCCGGACTGATGGAACGGCGGGCTCACCGGCCCGCTGGTCCGGTCCCGCTCGGCCCCATGGATCACCGCCACGCCATCCTTGAGCGTGGCCATCAGCCTCGCCCGGCGCTCGCGATAGACCTCCGGACCGAAGGGGAACGTGCCCGAGGGGGTGGCGAAGCCTTGCGGTGGCAGGACTTGCGCCCGGATCGAGATCGACAGCGAGGCAGTCGCGGCGGCGGCTCCCGCGAGGAGCGAACGGCGGGTCAGGTGCATGATGGATTTCCTCAAGTGTGAGGGAAGCCTAGAGTGTTTCACGTGAAATACGAGATCGCCGTTTGCAGCGCGAAAGTGCCCGGGGGATGCGGGGAGTTGGGGGAGAGTTCGGGGGGAGTTGCCCTTCTGCCCCCGAGAGTTGGAAACGCTGAATCGTGGCTTCAGGCCTGCTGGATATAGACCCGCATCGCGTCCGCTTCGGCCTCGATCTTGTCGAGCCGGTGCTTCACCAGGTCTCCGATCGAGACGAAGGCGACCATGCGATTTCCTTCCACTACAGGGAGATGGCGGAAGCGGCGCTGGGTCATCAGGGCCAGCGCCTCCATCACCGAAGTCTTGGGTGAAACCGTAACGACCGGTGCCGTCATCATGTCGCGCACCTTCATGTGCAGCGCCGCCTCGCCATGCTTGTGCAGGCAGCGGATCATGTCGCGTTCGGAGAAAATCCCGGCCACGCCGCTGTCCCCATCGCTGACCGGCAGGGCGCCGATGCGGTGGTGGGCGAGCATGTCGATCGCGTCGGATACCTGCGCGTCGGCCGACACGCTCCAGACTTCCCCTCTTCCCTGAATGACTTGCGCAATCGTCATGGCATCCTCCTGCGTGATGCGGCCGACTTGCGCCTTCGGGCGTCTTTTCGGGCCGCCTTATCTCCCATAGGGATCATGACATCTTGGTCGCCATTGTCAAAGCCGTTGCGCGCACCATCTTCGATCGCCAAAGGACTTTGCCATGGCCGGACATTCCCCGCTCGATGATCCTGAAAACGCACGATTTGCCTGGGCGCGATACCGGCAGATCATGAACTGGATGGCGCTGTTCAGCACTGCGGTCGTCGGCGTGGTGCTTACCGTGCTCTACATGCAGATCGGCTTCGTCTCGATCCACCTCTACATCGCCTCGGCGCTGGGCGTGTGGCTGACGATCATGCTGATGGCGGCGCTGATGGGGCTGGTGTTCCTCTCCAGCGGGACTGGCCACGATGAATCGATCGAGGACCGGCTTGAGGACGAGCGGAATCGCTAGCTTCGGGCGTTGAGGTTTCGCTGCCGCGCTCCTATCTTGCATCGCATGAGCGAAACCCAGATCACCCTCGCCCCCAGCGCTGCCGCCCGCGTTGCCACCATCGCGCAAAAGCAGGGCAAGCCCGCAATCCTGCGGCTTTCGGTGGAAGGCGGCGGCTGTTCGGGCTTCCAGTACAAGTTCGGCCTCGCCGATGCGCCGGAGGACGGTGACCTGATCGCCGAGACCGACGGCGTGCGACTGGTGGTCGACGAGATCAGCCTCGGCCTGCTGGAAGGCAGCGTGGTGGAATACGTCGAATCGCTGGGCGGCGCAGCGTTTCGTGTCTCGAACCCCCAGGCGGCATCGGGTTGCGGTTGCGGCGCAAGCTTCGCGATATGATCAAGGTTTCATCGTTCAATATCAACGGGATCAAGGCCCGCCTTCCCCGCCTGCTCGAATGGCTTGAGGAGACGCGGCCATCGGTTGCCTGCCTGCAGGAGATCAAGACGCAGGACGAGGGCTTCCCGGCCGCCGAGTTCGAGAAGATCGGCTACCACGCGATCTGGCATGGCCAGAAGGGGTTCAACGGCGTGGCGATTCTTGCCGATGGGCAAGTGCCGGTCGAAGTGCAGCGCGGGCTGGCGGGCGAGCCCGAGGACGAGCATTCGCGCTATCTCGAAGCCGATGTATTCGGCATTCGCGTGGTGTGCATCTACCTGCCCAACGGCAATCCGCAGCCCGGTCCGAAGTTCGACTACAAGCTGCGCTGGATGGAGCGCCTGCGCAAGCGCATGGCCGAGATCACGGCAGAGGATGTGCCCGCGGTGGTGATCGGCGATTACAACGTGATCCCCGAAGACAAGGACACCTTCTCGGTCAAGGCCATGGCCAGTGACGCGCTGATGCAGCCCGAATCGCGCGACGCCTATCGCCGCCTGCTCAATGACGGCTGGACCGACGCGATCGACACCTTCAATCCGCAGGGCGGCGTCTGGACGTTCTGGGATTATCAGGCCGGAGCCTGGCAGCGCGACCACGGCTTCCGCATCGACCACGCCCTGCTCTCGCCCGAACTGGCGGACCGTTTGGTGGCGGCAGGCGTCGACAAGGAATATCGTGGCCGCGAGAAGGCCAGCGACCATGCGCCGGTGTGGGTACAGCTTCGAGCCTAACGCTTCGTCGCACGCCGTGAACGGTTCGCAGATTGTCACATCACCTGAATGAATCCCTGTGCAGGGCGTCACCGAAGATTCAGGCGACTCGGGCCATGGGCAGCGAGACGCAAAGACGACTTGTGAAAGCTGACGACAATGGGCCTGTTCAAGCCTGACTTCTTCCGCGCTCTGGCTTTTGGGTTCCTGATGGGGGCCGCTGTCATGGGCATTTCTGCCGGGACCACCGCACTGGCGACGCCGGATCTTGAACACGCCAGCGAACAGGCTTCGCGCTAAGATGCGCCGACCGATCCTTTCCGGAGCACTGGCGGTTGGGATCTTCACCGCCTCCTGCCAGCAACCCGCACAGGCCGAGGGCGCAGTGGCAACGCCCGCCGCAGCGGTTCAGGCCAACGAGCCTGCCGGCAAGAAGACTGCGGTTTTCGCGGGCGGCTGCTTCTGGGGCATTGAGGCGGTGTTCAGCCACCTGAACGGTGTGAGCAGCGTCGTCTCCGGCTATCACGGCGGGGCGAAGAACACCGCGATCTATGACGTTGTCGGCACTGGACGGACCGGCCATGCCGAAGCGGTGCGGGTGACCTATGACCCTGCGAAGATCCGCTACGACCAGTTGCTGCGCGTGTTCTTCGCCGTCGGCGCGGACCCGACGCAGTTGAACTACCAGGGCCCCGACCACGGCACGCAGTATCGCAATGCGCTGGTGCCGATGAATCAGGAACAAGCCAAGGTTGCTGCGGCCTATCTTGCTCAATTGAAGAAGTCCGGTCTGTGGAAGCAGCCGATCGTCACCACGATCGAGCCGTACAAGGCATTCTACCCAGCCGAAGGCTATCATCAGGACTTTGCCGCCAACAATCCCGACCACGGCTATATCAAGCGGTGGGACGCGCCCAAGGTGGCCAACCTCAAGCGGCTATTCCCGCACCTCTACAAGGCCGGCTTCACGCGGAACTGATTTGCGCAGGCGCGCGGTCGTGCCTATCTAGGGCCGATGTCCGGGCACCATCATCACGATTTCGCAGGCGACAAGCTGATCGAGGCCGCGCGTGAAGCGCTGACGGCTTCTGGAGAGCAGTGGACCGAAATGCGCGCCGACGTATTCGAGGCGCTTGCAGCGCACGAGAAGCCGGCCTCGGCCTATGACATTGCCGAAAGCGTCGGCACGCGGCGGGGCAAGCGGGTGGCGGCCAATTCGGTCTATCGCATCCTTGACCTGTTCGTGCGCACCAATCTGGCGCGACGGGTGGAAAGCGCCAATGCCTATGTTGCCAACAGCCATCCCGGCTGCCGGCATGACTGCATCTTCCTGATCTGCGACCTGTGCGGCAAGGCCGTGCACAACGACGACGACAAGCTGACTGGCGCGCTGCGGCTGGCGGCACAGGCGGCGGGCTTTGCCGAGGTGCGACCGGTAGTGGAAATCCGCGGCCATTGTGCGGAGTGCGCTGCCGAGGATTGAATTTGCCTGACGGGGGAGAGGGCAGCATGAACGATCAGGCACACGAGCCACGGCACTTGCCGACGCGGAAGCAGTTCGCGGCAGTCATTTCCGGCAATGCGCTGGAATTCTACGATTTCCTCAGTTTCAGCTTTTTCGCGGTGAACGTCTCGCGGGTGATGTTCCCCGCAGGTGCGCCGGGGAGTGCGCTGCTGCTGACGCTGATGACGGCGGGGGCCGGCTTTGGCGCACGGCCGCTGGGCGCGATCCTGTTCGGACTGCTCGGGGACAAGGTTGGCCGTCGTCCGACGATGCTGGCGACCTTCGCGCTGATGGGCGTGAGTGCAATCGGGCTGGCGTTGACGCCGAGCTATTCTGTCATCGGCATATGGGCGCCGGTGCTGGTGGTGATCTTCCGCCTGTTGCAGGGCCTTGCGGCGGGCGGCGATGTGGGGCCGACGACGGCGTTCCTTGCCGAGAGTTCACCGCCGAAGCGGCGCGGGATGCTGGTGGCGCTGCAACTGGTGGCGATGCGCATCGGCGTGCTGGGCAGCGGCCTTGTCGGGCTGGTGCTGGCGAGCGTGCTGACCCCGGCGCAGCTCGATGCCTATGGCTGGCGCGTCGCCTTTGCGATCGGGGCGGGAATCGTGCCGCTGGCGTTCATCCTGCGACGGCGGCTGGACGAGACGCTGCACTTGCCCGAGACGGGGCCGAACGTGGTGACGGAGCTTGATGTTGCGGCCTATGCGGCGGCGCTGCTTGGCGTGTTCGGATTCCTGCTGGCGGGCGCGACCGGGGATTTCCTGTTCGTCTACGCGGTGACCTTCCTGAAAATCCCGGTGACGAATGGGTATGTCCTGCAGATGGCGGCGGCAGGCACGCAGATCGTCGGGCTGTTGTTCGGCGGCTGGCTGGGTGACCGGGTCGGGCGGCAGAAGGTGAACTTCGCCACCGCCGTTCTGGCCGCTGCGGTTTCGCTGCCACTGTTCCGCTGGGGCATTGCTGGCGGAACGCTGGGGCAGCTGGCCCTTGCTGCGGCCCTGCTCCTGCTGATGGCCACGGTTTCGGCGGCCGTTGCCTATGCCGCGTTCGTCGAGATCACACCGAAGCGGCACCGTGCCGGGCTGGTCGGCATCGGCTATGGCGCGGTGGTGGCGCTGACCTTCGGGCTGACGCCGGTGCTGCTGACGCGCTACATCGGGCAGAGCGGCGATCTGGCCGCGCCGGGCTATGCCTTCGTGCTGGCGGCGGCAGCGCTGATCGCTTCGTCGCTTCTGCTGGGATTGCGCGCGCCACGAACCTTGGGGAAGGCTGCGGCAACATGATCCTGTTCGACAGCGCCAAAGCATCGGTGTAAGGGCGGAGGGATGAATTCAGAACCGGCAACGCCGCTGCTCGACACGGTCAAGACACCAGACGATCTCCGCAAGCTTGCACCTTCGCAGCTTCGCCAGCTTTCGGACGAATTGCGGACCGAGATGATTTCTGCCGTGGGCACCACTGGCGGGCACCTCGGTTCGGGCCTCGGCGTGGTCGAACTGACCGTGGCGATCCATTATGTGTTCAACACGCCGCAGGACAAGCTGGTGTGGGACGTGGGCCACCAGGCCTATCCGCACAAGATCATCACGGGCCGTCGTGACCGTATCCGTACGCTGCGGCAGGGTGGCGGGCTTTCGGGCTTCACCAAGCGCAGCGAAAGCGAATACGATCCGTTCGGCACCGCGCATTCGAGCACCTCGATCTCGGCGGCGCTGGGCTTTGCCATTGCCAACAAGCTGAGCGATCGTCCCGGCAAGGGCATTGCCGTGATCGGCGACGGCGCGATGAGCGCCGGCATGGCCTACGAGGCGATGAACAACGCCGGCGAGGCGGGCAACCGGCTCGTCGTCATCCTCAACGACAACGACATGTCGATCGCGCCACCGGTGGGCGGGCTGTCGGCCTATCTCGCGCGGCTGGTGTCCTCGCGCCAGTTCCTGGGTTTGCGCGAAATCGCGCGCAAGCTTTCGCGCAAGCTGCCGCGGCCGCTGCACACCGCCGCCCGCAAGACCGACGAGTTCGCCCGGGGCATGGCCATGGGCGGCACGTTGTTCGAGGAACTGGGCTTCTACTACGTCGGCCCGCTTGACGGGCACAACATCGACCAGCTGATCCCGGTGCTGGAGAACGTGCGCGATGCGGCCGAGGGGCCATGCCTTGTCCATGTCGTGACGCAGAAAGGCAAGGGCTATGCCCCGGCCGAAGCTGCGGCGGACAAGTATCACGGGGTGCAGAAGTTCGACGTGGTGACCGGCGAGCAGGTCAAGGCCAAGCCCGGCGCACCTGCATACCAGAACGTGTTTGGCGAAACGCTGGCCAAGCTTGCCGAAACCGACCCGACGATCTGCGCGATCACCGCGGCGATGCCGAGCGGCACCGGCGTGGACAAGTTCGCCAAGGCGCATCCTACGCGGACGTTTGACGTCGGCATTGCCGAGCAGCACGCGGTGACCTTTGCGGCGGGCCTCGCGGCAGAGGGCATGCGGCCGTTCTGCGCGATCTATTCGACCTTCCTGCAGCGCGCGTTCGACCAGGTGGTGCATGACGTGGCGATCCAGAACCTGCCGGTGCGCTTTGCCATCGACCGCGCCGGGCTGGTGGGGGCCGATGGCGCTACCCATGCCGGATCGTTTGACATCACCTACCTCGCCACCCTGCCGAACATGGTGGTGATGGCGGCGGCGGACGAGGCGGAACTGGTCCACATGACCTATACCGCCGCCCGCCATGACAGCGGGCCGATCGCGTTCCGCTATCCGCGCGGCAATGGCACTGGCGTGGCGCTTCCGGATGAGCCGGAACTGCTGGAAATCGGCAAGGGCCGCATCGTGCGGTCAGGCAGCAAGGTTGCGCTGCTCTCGCTGGGCACTCGTCTGGCCGAGGCGCTGAAGGCGGCGGACCAGTTGGAGGCCAAGGGGCTTTCGACGACAGTGGCCGACCTGCGCTTTGCCAAGCCGCTCGATACCGACCTGATCCGCCAGCTGATGGCCACGCACGAGGTTGTCGTGACGATCGAGGAAGGCGCGATCGGCGGCCTTGGCGCGCACGTGCTGACGATGGCGAGCGACGAGGGGCTGACCGATGGCGGCCTCAAGATCCGCACCATGCGCCTGCCTGACCTGTTCCAGGACCACGATGCGCCGGACAAGCAGTACGACACGGCGGGCCTCAACGCGCCGCAAATCGTCGATACCGTGCTCAAGGCCTTGCGGCACAACTCTGCCGGCGTGAACGAAGCGCGGGCCTGAAAGCCCGCGCCTGAAAGCCTGCGCTAACGTCTCCGCCAGGCTCTGGTCAGCCGATCCACATCCACAGTCCGGCCGGGACGCCGAAAAAGTGGTAGTGCAGCCACGTGGCGATGAACCAGACGAGGAAGGCAATCGCCCAGGCAAGGCGCAGCGCGCCCAGTTCCTGCAGCCGTGGCCAGAAACTGGTGCGGCGCTGCCAGGGGTGGAATTCTCGCTTGTTCTGGGCGACCTTGCGCTTGTCCTGGAAGTGCGAGCCGAGCAACGCCAGCACGATCAGACCTGACATGACGACCAGGACACGAGGTGTCGGCGAAGCGACGATGTGACCGAGCGCCCACAGCGCAATGCCCCACATCATCGGGTGCCGGGTGATCCTGAACACGCCGGCCGGAATCCACGTGCCCACGCCAGCAGCATTCGCGCCGGCCAGCGCGGGATTGCGCGTGAACGATGGCAGCAGAAACGCCGTGCCGGTTATCGTGAGCAGGCTGGCAACCACCCATGGACCAGCGGCCATGCCATCCCAAAGCGGCGTTCCCGTCTCCACACGGTCAAAGGTGACGATCGCCCAGGTCAGTACGGACAGGGATACCAGCGAATAGAACAGCAGAAAGCCCTGCCCGCCCAACATGGACTGCAGGCGGGAGCGAATGGGCCCTGACATCACGAAATGCGAAATAACGAAGGCTGTTGTCGCCGCAATAAGCTGGATCAACGCATGATCCATGAACCGTCCCCCATTTCGCGATGTCCGTTGCCGTTTTCGACCAACGCCCGCGTTACCCTGATGATACTCTCAAGTTGGCGAAAGCCCACCCCTTGAGAAACAATCTCACGATCGGCTGGTTCCCGCCATAAGTGCAATTATCACGCTACGCCGTGCATCAGCTTCCTCAGCGGCACCGCGATGACGAGAAGCACGGCGCCGATGCCGATCGAAATCCAGCCGATCGTCGTGAAGACCCCGACGTAAGTATCGAGGCTGACCTTGAGATTGGTGACCTGGCCGCCAACCGTTTCGACGCTGGCAACCTGCGCGACCATGCCGGCAACGTACTGCGCCACTGCGATCGACAGGAACCACACACCCATCATCATGCCGACAATGCGGGCCATGGACAGCTTGGTGATCATCGAAAGGCCCACCGGCGAAATGCACAGTTCGGCCATCGAGTGGACGAGGTACAGGCCGGCCAGCCAGACCAGTCCGACCTTGAACTGGGCGTCGGCAAATTGCGCACCCCACACCAGCAGCAGGAAGCCTGCGCCCACGCCCATCAGGGCGATGGAGAACTTCACCGGGATCGAAGGTTCGACGCCGCGCCGGGCCATCGCATTCCACATCGCGCCGAACACCGGCGCCAGCGCCACGATGAACAGGGCATTGAAGATCTGCGTCTGGCCTGCGGGCATGACGTAGACCTCATCGGTGGCAAAGCCCTTGGCCCGGGCATAGATCATGCCGATGAAGCCGGCCGTCATCACCAGAGCGAAGCCCGCACCCATCTTCCGCTTCGTTGCCGCAGGTTCGCCATTGCCGAAGAACCAGGTGAGCAGCCATCCGAGCCCGCCCAGCAGGAGCGCGAAGAACAGGTAGTAGGTGAACGGATAGGCGTTGAAGACCGCGAAAAGACCGCGGGTCCAGCCCACTTCAAGCACGGTGTTGCGCTCGGCAAACAGCGTGAGGGAGGAGCCGGCTTGTTCGAACAGGGTCCAGAACACGGTGTTGAACACGATCAGCACCATGGCCGCGACCATCATCTGGAATTCGACGCGGCTGCCCGAGGCCAGCGCCCAGATCAGGATGCCGGGAACGGCAAGAAGGAAGGTGCCGAACATCAGCTTGCCCATGATCGGCAGGCCAAGGAGGTAGCCGATCAGTCCCTCGCCCGCTTCCGGCGCGACATAGGCCATGAGGTTGGTGAACAGGAAGAAGAACAGCGGCACGCAGACCAGCGCCGCGCCGTAGATCAGCCAGTCCTTGCGCGGATCGGCCCCGGCGGGACGTTCACCATAGCCATCGAGCCTGCCGCCATCGAACTGGAACAGGACCCACGACAAGGTCATGCCGACGGCAGCCAGGCCAAACCCGGCCCACCAGCCTACGGATTCGGCCAGAATCGGGCAGAAGAACTGCGAGATCAGCGAACCGAGGTTGATGCCCATGTAGAAGATCGTGAACCCGGCATCGCGGCGGCGGTCACCATCGGCATAGAGCGAGCCGACGATCGTGGAGATGTTGGGCTTGAAGAATCCGTTGCCGACCGTGACCAGCGAAAGGCCGACAAGCAGGATGGCGATGTGGAACTGCGAGCGTTCGCCGTCGGACTGGAACCCGCCCGGCGCAATGCGCCTGACCTCGGCCCCGTCAGCCGACTTGAGCGACACGGACTTGTCGTCGTTACCGACGATCTCGAGGCGCTGACCACCCATTTCGACCGAACGGACTTCGCTGCCGGCGGTCTCGGTGACGGTCACGTCATAGCGCTGGCCTTCGATCGTCGCGTAGGGCTTGGCCGCCTCGCCGCCGAAGCAGAGCATGAAATAGCCGACCGCCATCAGGATCGCGCCGAACTTCACCGAGCGCTTGGAGCCGAGATAACGATCTGCAATCAGTCCGCCGATGAGCGGGGTGAGATAGACGAGCGCGGTGAAGCCGCCGTAAATGCCGGTGCTGGTGGTATCGTTGAAGAGGAAATGCTTGGCGAGATAGAGCGTAAGGATCGCTCTCATGCCGTAATAGCCGAAGCGTTCCCACATTTCGGTCGTGAACAGGCGCTTCAATTGCTGGGGATGGCCGAACCACTCGCCAGTTGCCGTGGTTCGTGCGAAGTTCGTGTCGTCTTGGGCCATGCCGGCGAGCGATCCCGTCGTTGCTGTGTGAGCTTTTTGCACTGCCGCGCCTCTCCTGCACGGCAAGTTTCCGCCTTAGTGCCACGTGTGGCGATGGCAAGAAACTATTTTCAATCGCAACCAGTGTGGCGAAGCGGTGGGTGCGCGGCAGAAGTGCGCCCGAAGCGCGGCGGCAACGAGCCGTTGTGTGATGCGCTGTATTATGGCACTACGTCACCATGGGCATGAACATCAGCCAGGCAAGCCGTCCGGTCTATCTCCGCCTGCGTGACGAAATCTGTGTGGCAATCCTTGACGGTCGCTATGCCGAGGGTGCCATGCTGCCGTCGGTTCGGGCCTATGCGGCGGAACAGGGCGCCAACCCGCTTACCGTGGCCAAGGCCTATCAGCAGTTTCAGGAGGAAGGGCTGGTGATTGTCCAGCGCGGCGTTGGCATGTTCGTCGCACCCGGCGCGGTTGATGCCTTGCGCCGACGGGAGCGTGAATCTTTCCTGCAAGATGAATGGCCTGCAGTGGCGGCACGGATGCGCCTGCTTGGCATCAGCTTGGCCGACGTAGCGGAAATCGCCTGAAACGGTCCATTTTTGGCCACTCCCGGCAATATGAAACGATTGTCATGACCGGTCGGCCGTGGCAGGATGTCCGAATGCGCGCATACGGGGGTTTGGGCGCAGGGATCGTAGATAACTGTGGGGGGCGCCCGCATGGTCGCCTGGCGGAGGGAAAGAATGATAAGATCGGAGCTGCTGCAGGCTCTCGCCAAGGAAAGCCCTGGCATGCGCAGCGAAGAAATCGAGCGGGTTGTCGACGTTTTCTTCGATGAGATTGCCAAGCGTCTGGCTGATGGCGGGCGTGTCGAACTTCGTGGTTTTGGCGCGTTTTCCACGCGCGAACGCGATGCCCGGAAGGGCCGCAACCCGCGAACCGGCGAAACCGTTGAAGTACCGGGCAAGCGCGTGCCCTATTTCAAGGCAGGCAAGGAAATGCGGCAACGGCTGAACGCCGACTGAGCTTCCGGCCGAAAATTCAACAAAGGGCGCGGCAACAGGCGTTGCCGCGCCCTTTGTGCTGTGGCAGGCGCGACTTGCACAAGTTGCGGCTTTCAGGGTTCACCTTGAACCTGTCCTGCCAACTATTGCGGACGTGGCGGAATGGTAGACGCCGGGGACTTAAAATCCCTTGATCCTTGATCGTGCGGGTTCGAGTCCCGCCGTCCGCACCAAAAATCGGCGCTATTGTAATTATCTGCCGCGATTTGATGACAAGTCAGACTACACATTGAAAGCGGTTGTTTACATGGCTGTAAAAATCCAAGTCATTCCGTAATTTGCTTGGTAACTCCGCGGTAGGAATTACGTGCTAATACTGATTCTTACCGGGGTTTGCGTGCGCTCCGGTGCGGCTTCACGCGCGCGGGGGATCGGGCTTGGCCCAGGCAGACGACGATCAAGTGCCTAAGGACGCGGAAGCCGGAGCGGACCAACGCGCCGCGCCGCGTTTCACCTTGCTGATTCGTGCCGCCAAGCTGATCCTCGATGGCGAGCGCGAATTCCTCTGCGTCATTCGTGATGCGTCGGCGAGCGGCCTCAAGATCCGCCTGTTCAACCCGCTGCCCCTTTGCGGATCGCTGGCCATCGAAATGAGCAATGGCGATCGTTATCCGATCGAGCAGATCTGGAGCGAGGGCGAATACGCCGGCTTTCGCTTTCTGGGTGACATCGAGATCGAGCGCCTGCTTGACGAGAGCCACGGAACTTTCCCGAAGCGCCAGGTCCGGCTGCGCATCCATCTCGATGCCATCCTCCATTCGGGAGGCGATGCGGTCCATGTCGCGTTCCAGGATATTTCGCAGCAGGGGGCGTGCATCGAGAGCGACAAGTGGCTCCTGATGAACGAGCTCGTCCGGCTGGAAACGGAAGTTCTCCCCCCGATCTACGCCAAAGTGCGCTGGCGCAGCCATCCGCGTTACGGGCTGCTCTTCGAGCAGACCTTCAAGATGGACGAACTCGCGCGGATTGCCGCACCCCTGCAGGGCAGCGATCTGCCGATGCCCAGCCCCGGCGGACGGTTGCGCAAGATCTGACAGCTCAGTTTGACAGCGGGGCTGGCCGGAAACGGCAATTCTTTGCCGCAGGCCTTGCCGCCATTAACCATCCCTTATCCATTTTCCTTCACGTCTGGCTCAAGCGAAGTGCGCTGAGACGGGGGTTTTGATGGTTAACGGGACGATAGCGGCCGATGGCCTCGCAAACGGTTCT
>OFDC01000428.1_pt1 | contig 32571 bp, 33 predicted proteins | sample 1520941 | NCBI WGS metagenome assembly OFDC01 (sample SAMEA94258168, study PRJEB24077) | hot springs metagenome | biome: Aquatic biome; feature: Water | place: India | collected 2012-12-06 | depth 5 m | reverse complement strand
CCCGCCGCACCATCGGCGGGCGTTTACCTTGTCGACCAGCGAAAATGGAAAGCCCGTCCTGGGCGACCAGGACGGGCTCCTGCAGCCCCTCGGGGGAGAGGGACGGTCATTAGAACCGCCAAAGGCTGCATCGGTAGAACGTGGACACCGTCAATCGGTTGCAGCGAAAAGCGCCGAATGCGACGTCCGGAGAATCGGCTTCTCAATCCGCTGACACGCGCCCCTCGCGATCGACGGTAAGGACGACCTCCGTCTTCCCGCGCAAGGCCCGCGCGCGCCAGGTTCCGTCTGGACCGCGCGCAATCTTCCCTACGGACTTGTATCCGTCCGCTTCAATCGCGCCCCTGGCAAAACCGCTTTCTTCGGCATCGACCACGGGAGCCTGCGGGGCAGGTATACCCGCCGAGGCCGTTTCGACGACGGGCAACGCAACGGGGGGGCGCTCACGAATGAGTAGGGGCACCGGCGCCTGTCGCGTCTCGCCAAGGGCCGGTTTCGCCGAAGAAAGCTGGCCGGAAGAAGCCTGGAGGGTTTGCGCCCCGGTTGCGGCCTTGGCGGCGCCGCGCTGCATGCCATCGGGCAGCGGCGCCACGACATGAGCGGCTGCAACACCAACCACCAGGGCGGTGGTCGCGAGTGCGAAGACAATACCTTGGTTCATCGGCGTGGGCCCCTGGGATCTGGCTGCCTTAACGCCGAACCAGCCCACGGCGTTGCGAGTCGGCCGGCTGATCAGTATCGATGGAGGTCGATCAAACCCTTCAGGGCCCCCCAATGGCGCTTCCGTCAGGCATCTCCTTCTCCCCCGCCCATGCGGTCGAGCTGCCGGCCCGGTTCAACGTGGCCGTCCCCTTCATCGACCGGCATGTCGGCGAAGGTCGCGGCGCAAAAGCGGCGATCCGGACGACGCAGGAAACGGTGAGCTATGCCGAGCTGGCCGAGCGGGTGAACCGGGCGGGCAATGCGCTGCTCGCAAGCGGGCTGGCGCCCGGCGACCGGCTGCTCATGGTGGTGAAGGACTGCCCGGCCTTCTTCTATCTTTTCTGGGGAGCCATCAAGGCGGGCATCGTGCCGATACCTCCGAACACGCTGCTGCGCGCGCCGGACTACGCCTACATGATCGAGGATTCCGGCTGCGCCCTCGTCGTCTATTCCGCCGAGTTCGCGGGCGAGATCGAACCGGCGCTGAAGCAGCTCGGCGCCAAAGCGCCCCAATCGATGACGGTCGACGCCTTCCTTGCAGGGATGGCGAAGGCCTCTCCTGTCCTCGAGCCGCGCCTCGCCGCGCCCGAGGACGACTGTTTCTGGCTCTATTCGTCCGGCTCGACCGGCCGCCCCAAGGGCGCCGTCCATGCACAGCGCGACATGGTCGTGACCAGCGAACTCTACGGCGTGCGCGTGCTGGGCATCGGCGAGAGCGATGTCAGCTATTCCGCGGCCAAGCTCTTCTTCGCCTACGGGCTGGGAAACGGCATGACCTTCCCGCTGTGGGTCGGCGGCACTTCTGTGCTCGACGACCGGCGGCCGACGCCCGACACGACTTTCTCGAATATCGAGACCTTCAAGCCGACGATCTATTACGGCGTGCCGACCCTCTACGCCGCCCAGCTCGCGGCGCTGGAAACGCAGAAGCGCGACCTCTCCTCCCTGCGCGCCTGCGTCTCGGCGGGCGAGGCGCTGCCCGGCGACATGTTCCGCCGCTGGAAGGAACAGACCGGCACGATCATTCTCGACGGCATCGGCTCGACAGAAGCGCTGCACATCTTCATCGGCAACCGGCTCGACGACCATCGCCCCGGCACAAGCGGCAAACCGGTACCGGGCTACGAAGCCCGCATCCTGGACGAGAACGGCGATCCCGTTGCGAAGGGCGAGAGCGGCCGTCTGTGGATCAAGTCGGAGTCGGCCGCCAAATATTACTGGAACAAGCCCGAGAAGACCGCCGAGACGATGGTGAACGGCTGGCTCAATACCGGCGACACCTACCGCGAGGACGAGGACGGCTACTTCATCTACGAGGGTCGCAGCGACGACATGCTCAAGGTCGGCGGCATCTGGTGCTCACCCGTCGAGATCGAGAACTGCCTGGTCGGACATCCGGCCGTCCTCGAAGCCGCCGTGATCGGCCAGACCGACGAGCAGTCGCTGATCAAGCCCAAGGCGATCGTCGTCCTGAAGCAGCCGGGCGAGGCCGGCGCTGCACTGACCGACGCCCTGATGGCACACTGCAAGCAGACGCTCGCCCCCTACAAGTACCCGAGGTGGATCGAGTACGTTGCCGAACTGCCCAAGACCGCCACGGGCAAGATCCAGCGCTTCAAGTTGCGCGGCTGACGGGGAGCGCGACGGCTGACTCTGCACCCAATATGCCGTTGTTGGGGCCTGTTTTTTCGGCTTTTATACAAACAAGGGAAACAGGGAGCGTCGGCTCATGAAGAACAAATTGTTTGGCACCGCATCAATTGCGGCGGCGATGGCATTCGGCCTGCCGGTCATGGCCCAGAGCCCGATCAAGGTCGGCTTCGTCAGCACATTTTCGGGGCCGCAGGCCGCCATCGGCGAGGACATGCGCCGCTCGGTCGAGCTGGCCAAGGAGCATCTCGGCGGCAAGATGGGCGGCAAGCCCTTCGAGATCGTCTACGAGGACGACCAGTTCAAGCCGGACGTCGGCAAGGCGCGCTCCGAGAAGCTCGTCCAGCAGGACAAGGTGAACTTCATCGCCGGCTATATCTGGTCGAACGTGCTGCTGGCCTCGCTCAAGACCGTTGTCGACGAGGGCGACACGATCCTGATCTCGGCCAATGCCGGCCCCTCGGCGATCGCGGGCGAGCTCTGCAACAAGAACTTCTTCTCGACCTCGTGGCAGAACGACCAGACGCCGATGGCCATGGGGGACTACCTCAACACCAAGGGCGTGAAGAGCCTCTATCTGGTCGGCCCCAACTACGCCGCCGGCAAGGACATGCTCGCGGGCGTCAAGCGCACCTACAAGGGCAAGATCGTCAGCGAGGACTTCACCAAGTGGCCCGACCAGCTCGACTTCTCGGCCGAGCTGACCAAGATCGCCGCGGCCAAGCCGGACGGCATCTTCATCTTCTATCCCGGCGCGCACGGCGTTCAGTTCGTGAAGCAGTGGGCGCAGTCGGGCCTCAACAAGACCGTTCCGCTCTACCAGGTGTTCTCGATCGACGCGATCACCCTGCCGCAGCAGGGCGACCTGGCGCTCGGCACCTTGGGCGCGCAGGAGTGGGTCAACGACCTGCCGGGCGAGGCCAACAAGAAGTACGTCGAGGACTTCAAGAAGAAGCACGGCGTCTATCCGTCCTACTACGGCGCACAGAGCTACGACGCGATCATGCTGATGGCGTCGGCCGCCGAGGCGCTGAAGGGCGACCTGTCGAACAAGGACAAGGTCCGCGCCGAGATGAAGAAGGCCAACTTCAAGTCGGTCCGCGGCGACTTCAAGTTCGGCAACAACAACTTCCCGATCCAGAACTTCTACATCCAGGAAGCCGTCAAGGATCCGCAGGGCATGATGACGGTGAAGACCATCGCCACCGCCGTGAAGAACGCGGTCGATCCCTTCGCCGAAAAGTGCCCGATGAAGTGACGGCCGTCGTCAGGACAATCGACGGGAGCGCGGCGACGCGCTCCCGTTTTGTTTGAGGAACAGATGGAATATCTGCTGCTCCAGGTGCTGAACGGCGTGCAGCTCGGCCTGCTGATGTTCCTGCTCGCCGCCGGACTGACCCTGACGCTGGGCATCATGGATCTGGTCAATCTGGCGCACGGCTCGCTCTACATGATCGGCGCCTACATCGCCTGGACCCTGATCGGCGTCACGGACTCGTTCGTGCTGGGCGCGCTGCTGGCGCTGCCCGCGACCTTCCTGGTGGGCGTCGCCGTCGAGATCGTCGTGATCCGGCGGCTCTATGCGCGCGATCACCTCACCCAGGTGCTGGCGACCTTCGGCCTGATCCTGTTCTTCAACGAGCTGGTGCGCGCACTCTGGGGTCCCGGCGGCAACAGCATCGCGGTGCCGGCCTTCCTGAACCGCACCATCGAGATCCTGCCGGGCTTGCCCTACCCCGCCTACCGCTTCGCCATCATCGTGGTCGGCGCCGTGGTGGCGATCCTGCTGGCCTGGCTGGTGGCGCGCACGCGGCTCGGCATGCTGATCCGCGCCGGCGCCTCCAACCGCCGCATGATCGGGGCGCTCGGCGTCAACATCGAGTTGCTGTTCAGCCTCGTGTTCGGCCTGGGTGCCGTGTTCGCGGGGCTGGCCGGCCTGATGGCCGCGCCCATCGCCTCGGTGCGGATCGGCATGGGCGACGACATCCTGATCCTCGCCCTGGTGATCATCGTCATCGGCGGCATCGGGTCCATCAAGGGCGCCTTCATCGCCGCGATGGTGGTCGGCCAGATCGACATCGTCGGGCGCGCCTTCCTGCCCGACATGCTGAAGACCTTCATGAGCTCCAGCGCCGCCTCGAGCGCCGCGCCCGCGATCTCACAGCTCCTGGTCTACGTGCTGATGGCCGCCGTGCTGGTGTGGCGCCCGACCGGCCTGTTCGGCCAGCGCACATGATGGCGGCCCTTCGCACACCCCGCGGCATCGCCACGGCGTTGATCCTGCTGGTGATGGCGGCCCTGCCGCTGCTCACCCAGGCCTTCGACCAGCGCTATCTGCTGTCGATCGGCACGCGCATCGTCATCTGGTCGATCGCCGCGGTCAGCCTCAACATGATCCTGGGCTATGGCGGGCTGGTGAGCTTCGGGCATGCGATGTTCTTCGGCATCGGCGGCTATGCGGTCGGCATCCTGTCGGCGCACGGCGTCTCCAGCGGCTGGATCCAGTGGCCGGTCGCGCTGCTCGCCGCCACCGCCTGGGCCGGGCTGATCGGCGCGCTGTCCCTTCGCACGCGCGGCCTCTACTTCATCATGATCACCCTCGCCTTCGCCCAGCTCGTCTACTATGTCGGCAGCGGGCTCGAAGCCTATGGCGGCGACGACGGGCTCAACATCAGCCGCAGCCGCTTTCCCGGCCTGATCGATCTGCGCGACAAGGCGAACTTCTACTGGCTGTGCTTCGCGCTTCTTTGCGCCAGCCTGTGGTTCTGCAGCCGCTACGCCAACTCCCGCTTCGGCCTGGTGATCCGCGGCGCCAAGTCCAACGAGCTGCGCATGACGGCGCTGGGCTTCCCGGTGTTCCGCTACCGGCTGGCCGCCTTCACCATCTCCGGTGCGTTCGGCGGCCTCGCGGGCATCCTGCTCGCCAACGAGGGCGCCTACATCTCGCCCGCCATGATGTCGTGGGTGAAGTCGGGCGATCTCATCGTCATCATCGTGCTGGGCGGCATGGGCACCCTGTTCGGCCCGCTCTACGGCACCATCGCCTTCTTCGTGCTGGAGGAGGCGCTGCCGCCGATCCTCAACCTCGCCCACAAGGGCTGGGGCGAGTACTGGATGATCGTGTTCGGCCCGCTGCTGGTCCTGATCGCGCTCTACGCGCGCGGCGGCATCGATTCGCTGCTGGGGCGCCGCCATGACTGAACCGGCCATGACGGGGGCCCTTCTGCGCACCGAACGCCTGGTGAAACGCTATGGTGGCCTCCTCGCCACCGACAACGTCTCGATCGACGTGCGGCCGGGCGAGATCCATGCGCTGATCGGGCCGAACGGCGCCGGCAAGACCACGCTGGTCCACCAGCTCACCGGTGTCGTCGCACCCGACTCCGGCACCATCCAGTTCGCCGGCCAGGACATCACGCGCCTGCCCACCCATGCGCGCGTGCGGCTGGGCCTCGGCCGCTCCTTCCAGATCACCTCGGTACTGCGCGAGTTCACGGCGCTGGAGAACGTGGCGCTGGCCGTGCAGGGCCATGCCGGCCATTCCTTCCGCTTCCTCGCCGACGCTCGCCGGGACGAGACCCTGCGGGCGCCCGCGCGCCACCTGCTCGACGAGGTCGGGCTCGGCGCGCGCGGCGCAACCCTCGCCTCGGCGCTCAGCCACGGCGAGCAGCGCCAGCTCGAGATCGCCATGGCGCTGGCCGGCGAGCCCACCCTGCTGCTGCTCGACGAGCCGATGGCCGGCATGGGCGTCGAAGAGAGCCAGCGCCTGATCGGCTTCCTCCAGGCGCTGAAGCAGAAGCACGCCATGCTGCTGATCGAGCACGACATGGACGCGGTGTTCCAACTCGCCGACCGCATCACCGTGCTGGTCTACGGCCGCGCCATCGCCAGCGGCACGCCCGACGAGATCCGCGCCAACGCGGACGTGCGCCAGGCCTATCTCGGCGAGGAGACGGCCTGATGCTGAAGGTCCGCGACCTCGACGCCTTCTACGGGCCCAGCCAGGCGCTGTTCGGCATGGAACTGGCCATCGAGGCCGGCCAGGTCGTGACCCTGATGGGCCGCAACGGCATGGGCAAGACCACGACCGTGCATACGATCATGGGCCTGCTGCCGGCGCGACGCGGCACGGTCGAGTTCGAGGGCAACAGGGTCGACGGACTGCCCGCCTTCCGCATCGCGCGGCTGGGCATCGGTCTCGTACCGGAAGGCCGCCAGATATTCCCCAATCTCTCGGTGCGCGAGAACCTGGTGGCCGCCAGCGCCAACCGTACCGGCCGCTCCAGCCCCTGGACCATCGCGCGCGTCTTCGAGTTCTTCCCGCGGCTGGCCGAGCGCCAGCGCAACATGGGCAACCAGCTCTCCGGCGGCGAGCAGCAAATGCTGGCGATCGGCCGCGCGCTGATGACCAACCCCAAGCTGCTGATCCTCGACGAGGCGACCGAAGGCCTGGCGCCGCTGATCCGGCAGGAGATCTGGTCCTGCCTCGGCCGCCTGAAGAGCGAAGGCCAGGCAATCCTCGTCATCGACAAGAACGTTTCGGCGCTCATACCGCTGGCCGACCGCCACCACATCGTCGAGAAAGGCTGCGTCGTGTGGGCCGGTTCGTCCCAGGCTCTGGCCGGGGACAAGGACCTTCAGCACAGGTATCTTGGCGTCTGATCCTGCGGAGTTGCCGATGCGTCTGCTTGCCGTTGCCTTCTTGCTCGCCTCTGCCCTTGCGCTGCCGGCTTTCGCCCAGGGCCAGGTGAACGTCTACAACTGGTCCGACTACATCGCCGAGGACCAGCTCAAGGACTTCGCCAAAGATACCGGCATCAAGGTCAACTACACGACCTACGACAGCAACGAGATCCTCGACGCCAAGCTGCGCACCGGCAAGTCGGGCTACGACATCGTCGTGCCGACCGCCTCGCCGTTCTTCGTGCGCCAGCTCCAGGCCAACATCTTCACAGCCCTCGACAAGTCGAAGCTGAAGAACTGGAAGAACCTCGATCCCGATATCATGACGGCGCTGGCCGCCTACGATCCCGGCAACGCCCATGCGGTCCCCTGGATGTGGGGCACGATTGGCATCGGCTACAACGTCGCGGAGATCAGGAAGCGCATGCCGGACGCTCCGGTCGATTCGCTGCGCATGATCTTCGATCCAGCGGTCGTCTCGAAGTTCCAGGATTGCGGCGTGATGCTGCTCGATAGCGCCACCGACATGCTGCCGGCCGCGCTGAAGTATCTCGGCCTCGATCCCGATTCGAAGAAGCCGGAGGACCTCGCCAAGGCGGCCGACGTCATAAAGGCCGTGCGGCCCTATGTCCGCAAGTTCCATTCGTCGGAGTACATCAACGCGCTGGCCGGCGGGAACATCTGCCTCGCCTTCGGCTTCTCCGGCGACATCTTCCAGGCCCGCGACCGTGGCGCCAAGGCGGCCCGCAAGGTCGACATCGAGTATGCGATCCCGAAGGAAGGCGCGATGCTGTGGATCGACGTCGTCGCCATTCCCAAGGACGCGCCCAACCCGGCCAACGCCTATCGCTTCCTCGATTTCATGCTGGAAGCCAAGGTCGCCGCGGCCTCGACGGAACTCACCGGCTACGCCAACGGCAACAAGGCGGCCTTCGCGCTGCTGCCGAAGGACATCTCGGAAAATCCGCTGATCTATCCGCCTCAGGACGTTCGCGCGAAGCTCTACACCATCACCGCCGGCACGGCCGAGCAGACGCGCGACCGCACGCGGCTGTGGACCTCGGTCAAGACGGGCCGCTGAATTGAATTCAGGACCGATCGTCCGCATCGAGGGACTGACCAAGCGCTTCGGGCCGATCGTCGCCGTCGATCGAGTCGATCTCGAAATCGCGCGCGGCGAGTTGTTTGCCCTGTTGGGCGGCTCCGGCTGCGGCAAGACCACCCTGCTGCGCATGCTGGCGGGGTTCGAGAGACCCGACGCGGGCCGGCTGTTCATCGACGGACAGGACATGACCAACGTGCCGCCCTACCGGCGGCCGGTGAACATGATGTTCCAGTCCTACGCCCTGTTCCCGCACATGGATGTGGCGGCGAACGTCGGCTACGGGCTGCGCCGCGACGGGGTGAAAGCGTCCGAAATTGCCGCGCGCGTGGCCGAGATCCTGAAGCTGGTGCATCTCGAGGATCATGCCAAGCGCAAGCCGTCGCAGCTTTCCGGCGGCCAGCGCCAGCGGGTGGCGCTCGCACGGGCGCTGGTGAAGCGGCCGAAGCTCCTGTTGCTCGACGAGCCGCTGGCCGCGCTCGACCGCAAGCTGCGTGAGGCCACGCGGTTCGAGATGGTGCGGCTGCAGGAACAGCTCGGCCTCACCTTCGTCATGGTGACCCACGACCAGGAAGAGGCGATGTCGATGGCGACGCGGCTGGCTGTGATGAACGCCGGCCGGATCGCCCAGATCGGCACGCCGCACGAGATCTACGAACATCCGGCGTCGCGCTTCGTGGCCGACTTCATCGGCATCGCCAACATACTCGCCCTGCCGGAAGGCGGCTGGATGGCGCTTCGACCGGAAAAGATCGCCCTTGCCGCCGGCCGACCGGACCTCCCACGCGCCGCGGCCGGAAGGATCGTCGATCTCGCCTACGAGGGTGACCGCTCGCTCTACCATGTCGCCACCGAGGCCCATGGCACGATGATCGTGTCGACCGCCAACACCAGCCGCGCCGCCGGCGGAGCCTTTGCGCGCGGACAACAGGTCTGGCTGGGCTGGAGCGACGAGGCCGGCCAGCGGCTGGAGGCGTAGGCGATGCGCTTCGTCATCGGCCTGCCCTTCCTGTGGCTCGGCCTCTTCTTCCTGCTGCCCTGCCTGCTGGTGCTGGCGATCGCGCTCGGCACCAACGCACCGGATTCGGTGCCGCCGGTCGAGTTGGGGTTCAGCTTCAAGAGCTTCGCGCTCCTCTTCTCCGACGATCTCTACCTCGCGGCCTGGCTCTCCTCGATCAGGATCGCCGCGACCTCGACCCTGGTCGCGCTGCTCCTGGGCTATCCCATGGCCTACGCCATCGCCCGCGCCGCGCCCAACCGGCGGCCATTGTTGCTGATGCTGGTCGTGCTGCCCTTCTGGACCTCGTTCCTGATCCGCATCTACGCCTGGATGGGCCTGCTGGCCGACAACGGGCTGATCGAACAGTTCCTGCGCTGGACCGGCCTCGCGACCAATCCCGGCACGATTCTCGGCACCGAATGGGCGGTGCATCTCGGCATCGTCTACGCCTACCTGCCGTTCATGGTGCTGCCGCTCTACGCCACGCTGGAGAAGCTGGACGACAGCCTGCTCGAAGCCGCGGCCGATCTCGGCGCGCGACCCCTTGCGGCCTTCCTCACCGTCACCTTGCCGCTGTCGCTACCCGGCATCGTGGCCGGCTGTCTCCTCGTGTTCATTCCCGCGGTCGGCGAATTCGTGATTCCCGACCTGCTGGGCGGCACCGACACGCTGATGATCGGCAAGGTCCTGTGGGACGAGTTCTTCACCAACGGCGACTGGCCGCTCGCCTCGGCGGTCGCGGTCTGTCTGCTGGTGCTGCTGGTCGGTCCGATCGCGCTCTTCCAGCGCAACCAGGCGCGCAGCCTGGAGAAGCACACATGACGGGCATCGCATGACGGGCCGCGCCCGCTTCGCCTTCGGCATGCTGGCTTTCGGCTATGCCTTCCTCTACCTGCCGATCGCGCTGGTGATCGTCTATTCGTTCAACGAGTCGCGACTCGTCACCGTGTGGTCGGGCTTCTCCCTGAAATGGTGGCAGGCGCTGTTCGCCAACGAGGCGATGCTGGACGCCGCCTGGCTGTCGCTACGCATCGCGCTGGTGAGCGCGAGCGGCGCCGCATTGCTGGGCCTCGCCGCCGGCTACGCGCTGGTCCGCGCGCCGCGCTTCCCCGGGCGCACCCTGTTCGGCAGCCTCGTGGTGGCGCCCATGGTGATGCCCGAGGTCGTCATGGGCATCTCGATGCTGCTCCTGTTCGTGGGCTCGGAGCAATTGTTCGGCGGCCCGGACCGCGGCTTCCTCACCATCGCCATCGCCCACACGACCTTTTCCATCGCCTTCGTGGCCATCGTCGTGCAGGCCCGCCTCACCGACTTCGACCGCGCCCTGGAAGAGGCCGCGATGGATCTCGGGGCCACGCCCTGGGTCACGTTCCGCACGATCACCCTGCCGTTGATCGCACCGGCCGTCGGCTCGGGTTGGCTGCTCGCGTTCACCCTGTCGCTGGACGACCTGATCCTGACCCAGTTCGTCGCCGGGGCGCAGTCGCAGACCCTGCCGATGCGCGTCTATTCCAGCGTCCGCCTCGGCGTCGACCCGCAGATCAACGTGCTCGCGACCATCGTCGTGACGGTCGCGGCCTGTGCACTGATCCTGTCCGGCTGGCTGACGCGGCGGAAGGCATAGAAAGGACAACCATGTCGTTGCCCCGGATCGCCAGCTTGCTTGGCCTTGCACGGAAGCCGGCCGCAGACCCGGCCCACGACACGTTCTGGGCGGCGATGCAGGACTGCGAGGCACGGATTCGTGAGATCGAGAACTCAGCCCAGGGTATTGAGGCTGTTTTCCACGCCCTGCAGATCCTCAAGCCAAAGCTGGACATGGAAATCGAGCCCGAGGGCGATCCGCTCACTTCCGTGCAGGTCCGCATTCCCGACAGAGGATCGCAAGATATTTCGTACGAGGGCGGTCTGTACGAAGTCTTCTGGGCGCAGTTCCCCGAAACAGATCTGTTCCGGTACGAAAGCCTTGAGAACCTTGTCTGGGACGTCACAGGAGTGACGATCCCCAGGTTTTATCTCAGGGCCTATCGTTGGGCGGAGCGCCACGGGCGGCTGGTAATAGATCCGAAGACGGGCAAAGTTATCGGGGTGCCGATCAACGCCATCTCATCGGAAATCTCGAAAGAGTTCGAGAAGATCGACGGGGTATGGCGGCGAAAACACTGAAGTTCCGACTGTTGCGGCCTGTGCACTGATCCCGTCCGGCTGGCTGACGCGGCGGAAGGTTTGAGCTAAGAATCCTCCGTCAGGGAGGAAAAAATGCTGCGCTCCGGAACGTCCAAGGCTTCGCGTCGTAACGTACTCAAGGGGGTCGGTATGGCCACTGTCGGTGCTTCGCTTCCGCCGGTCGGGGCGGCCCTGGCGCAAAGCGCGCCGGCTGCCAAGGGGCCGAAGCTGCTCGAGATGGAGGGCAAGGCCAAGCTTGCCGTGCTGGGCGACAAGCCGCTGGTCGCCGAGACGCAGGCCGAGCTGCTCGACGACAACGTCACGCCCACAAACAAGCTTTTCATCCGCAACAACGGCCAGGTCCCGGACGTCACCGGCGATCCCAAGGCGTGGAAGGTCAAGATCGACGGCGAGGTCAACACGCCGCTCGAGATCAGCGTTGGCGACCTGATGACCAGGTTCCCCGCCGTCACCTACCAGCTCATGCTGGAATGCGGCGGCAACGGCCGGGCCTTCTTCACGCCGGAGGCGCGCGGCAACCAGTGGACCAATGGCGGCGCCGGCTGCCCGATGTGGACCGGCGTGCGCCTCGCCGACGTGCTGAAGGCCGCCGGCCTGAAACCTTCCGCCGTCTTTACCGGCGCCTATGGCGCAGACCCGACCCTGGCCGGTGAAACCAACAAGCCCACCATCTCGCGTGGCGTGCCGATCGCCAAGGCGATGGAGGAGCACTCGCTGATCGCCTTCAAGCTGAATGGCCAGGACCTGCCGCTGATCCACGGCGCGCCGGTTCGCCTCGTCATCCCGGGCTGGCCCGCCTCGGCGTCGACCAAGTGGCTGAACCGCATCTGGATTCGCGACAAGGAACATGACGGCCCCGGCATGGGCGGCTTCTCCTACCGCGTGCCCAGGACGCCGATCGTGCCCGGCAGCAAGGGCAACGACAAGGATATGGCGATTCTGGAATCGATGCCGGTCCGCTCGATCATCACTTTCCCGGCCGACGGTTCCAAACTCACGTCGCGCAAACTCGACCTGCGCGGCCATGCCTGGGCCGGCGACTTCGACGTCAAGAGCGTCGACATCTCGACCGACTACGGTGTCACCTGGAAGCCCGCCAAGGTCGACGCACCTGCCAACAAGTATGCCTGGCAGAACTTCAGCGCCTCGATCGAGCTGCCGACCACGGGCTACTACGAAGTCTGGGTCAAGGCGACCGACAGCAAGGGCGTGACCCAGCCCTTCCAGGCCGCCAACTGGAACCCGCAAGGCTACGGGGCCAATCCGGTCAACCGCATTCGCGTGCTCGTCGAATCTTGATCCGGATCAATGTGATACACGCCGCCGTCATCGGCCTGACGGCGACGTTCCTGTTGCTCGCCTTCGATCGCGCCGGCGAGTTCCGCAAGGACCAGTACCTCTCCGTGCCGCCGGCGTCGAAGGTGGCGGCGGCACCACCTGCCGTCGATCCCGACAAGGGCAAGCCGCCACCGCACAATGACACGGTCGAGGACTTGCCCGAGGGCAAGAACCGCGACCTCACTTTTTATACGTGCACGGCCTGCCACGGAGTCGCGCTGATCAAGGCGCAGGGCCTGACGCGCGATCTCTGGGATTCGACCCTGGACCTGATGGTCGAGAAACATCGCATGCCGCCGATCAAGCCCGAGGAACGCACCGAGATCCTCGACTATCTCGCCGAGACTTTCCCGCCCCGCCGCAAGGGCCGCGGCTCGGATAACCCGTTCCTGAAATAGTCAGCGGACGGCCTTCGCCCACTTCTCCGACCAGACGTGCAGCGGCAGGAACAGTCGCAGCAACTCGTTGCCCAGCGCCGTGAGCCGGTAGCCCGCCGCTTCGTCCAGCTCGACCAGCTTCGCCTCGCGCAGTTCGGCCAGCCGCGTGTTCACGATGGTCGGGCTGGCGCCGATCAGGTCCTGCAGCTCGCGAAACCTCCGGGGTTCCTCGCGCAGCTCCCAGACGATGCGCAACGTCCAGCGCCGGCCCAGCAGGTCGAGCAGCGCCATGATGGGTCGGCCGGTGGTCGAGCCGCGCACGCGCTTCACCATCTATTTCACTCCGTTACTACAATTTCTGTAGCGATTCGCGATCGCCGTTGCTACGGAATGTGTAGCATCACCACCGGAGACCGGCCATGCCCCGCATTGCTCCAGCCGAAGCCCCCTATCCGCCACGGATCGCGGCCGCCCTGGAACGCATCATGCCCGCGGGCGTGGCGCCGCTGGTCCTGTTCCGGACGATGGCGCGCAATCCACGCGTCTTCGAGAAGATGTTTGCCGGCGGGCTGCTGGACAAGGGCGCGCTGTCGCTGCGCCACCGCGAAGTCGTGATCGACCGCATGACGGCGCGGCTCGGCGCCGAATACGAATGGGGCGTCCATGTCGCCTTCTTCGCGGAAAAGGTCGGCTTCGGCGCGGAGGAGGTCGCGGCGACCGTCCACGGCCCGGCCGATGCCCCTTGCTGGTCCGCCGACGAGCAGGCTCTGCTGGCGGCAGTCGACGATCTGGTCGACCGACGCACGATCAGCGACCGGACATGGAAGAAGCTCGCCGAGCATTTCGACGAGGCGCAGATTCTCGAAGTGATCGCACTCGCGGGCTACTACCACACGATCTGCTTCCTCTGCCGTGCCCTCGACCTGCCGCTCGAAGCCTACGGCGCGCGGTTTCCTAGCGCCGCGCGAGCCGGTCGATCGCGAGGATGAGGAGGCCGATGACGAGGCCCCAGAAGGCCGAGCCGATGCCGAGCAGGCTGACGCCGGAGACGGTGACGGCGAGCGTGCCCGCTGCCGCGAGCCGGTCCTGATCGCCCGAGAGGGCCGACCCCAGCGCGCCCGCTGTCGATCCCAGAAGAGCCGTGCCCGCGACCGTTGCGAGCAGCGCCGGCGGCAACGCCATGAACAGGCCCACCACGGACGCGCCGAACAACGCGATCAGGCCCCAGTACAGGGCGTAGAACGGACCCGCCATCCAGCGCTTCGCCGGATCTGGATGCGCGTCCGGGCCGGTACAGATCGCGGCCGAGATCGCGGCGAGGTTCGAGGTGTGGGCGCCCAGGAACGCGGTGCCGAGCGACGCGGCGCCGGTGACCGCAAGGATGGGCTGGACCGGCGGCTGGTAGCCCGAGGCGCGCAACACGGCAAATCCCGGCAGGTTCTGCGATGCCATGGTCACGAGGTAGAGCGGCACGCCGAGCCCCACGACCGTGGCGAGATCCCACGCCGGCATCGTCCACACCATGGTCGAGAAGCCGAGTGGCGGCAGCGGCTTCACCATGCCCAGCGACCAGGCGAGCAGCGCGCCCGCGACCAGGACGACCAGCGACGCGAGCGTCGGCAGGAAGACGCGTGCCACCAGGAACAACAGGAGCAGCGGCAGGACCAGCAAGGGTGCTGTCGGCACATGCTCGAACATCGCCATGACCAGGCGCAGCAGGACGCCCGCCAGCATGGCCGCCGCAATGCTGGCCGGGATCCGCTCGATCAACCGCCCGAGCGGCCGCACCGCCGCCGTGAGCAGGATCAGGAGTGCCGCGAGCACGAAGGCGCCGACGGCGGCGGCGAAGCTCGGCACACCGGAGGAAGATGCGATCAGCGCAGCCCCCGGTGTCGACCAGGCAGCGATGATCGGCATGCGGTAGCGAACGCTCAGGATCAGCGCGCTGACCGCCGTGGCGATGCCGAGGGCCGAGACCCACGAACTCGCCTGCTCGGGCGTGGCGCCGACGCCCTGCGTCGCTGCCAGCACCACCGGCAGCGCCCCGCCCGCACCGGCGATGGTCGCGACCAAAGCGGCGGTCGCGACGGAGACGAGCCCACCCGATTTCAACGGCGCACGCCTTGGGAGGCCAAAAGCGGTGTCATCCCGAGCGCAGCGAGGGACCTTTCACGGCACCGATCAAAGGTCCCTCGCCTGCGGCTCGGGATGACAAACCTCGTCGATCGCCGGTCTTGCGTCAGATCACGCATTCGCCCGCTCGACCATCGCCTGCAGCAGGATCTGCGCGCCGGCGCCGACGTCGCCCTTGCTGGCATCCTCGATCTCGTTGTGGCTGACGCCGTCCTTGCAGGGCACGAAGACCATGGCGGTCGGCGCCACGCGGTTGACATAGCAGGCGTCGTGGCCGGCGCCGCTCACGATGTCCATGTGCGGATAGCCCGCCTGCTCGGCACCGCGACGCACCGCGTCGACCAGCTCCTTCGCAAAAGGCGACGGCGGAAAATACCAGATCTGCTCGATCTTCACCTCGAGCCCATGGCGCCTGGCGATGTCGGCGGCGGCGGCGCGCATCTCGGCGTCCATCTTCGTCAGCTCGGCATCGTCGGGATGACGGAAGTCGACCGTCATGAAGACGCGGCCCGGGATGGTGTTGCGTGCCTGCGGCTGGCTCTCGATCACGCCGATGGTCGAGCGCCCGTTCGGCCGGTTGCCGATGGTGCGCGCGGCCACGATCAGTTCGGCGGCGCCGACCAGCGCATCGCGGCGGCCTTCCATCGGCGTCGTGCCGGCATGGCTCTCCATGCCCGTCCAGTTGATCTCGTACCAGCGCTGGCCCTGCGCACCCGTGACGACACCGATCGTCTTCTTCTCGCGTTCCAGGATCGGCCCCTGCTCGATATGCGCCTCGAAGAAGGCGCCGATCGGCCGGCCGCCGACCGGCTCCTTGCCGTCATAGCCGATCTGCTTCAGCGCCTCGCCGAAGGTGACGCCGTCACGATCCTTGATCGACAGCGCATGCTCCAGCGTGAAGGCGCCGCCGAACACGCCCGAGGCCACCATCGCCGGCGCGAAGCGGCAGCCTTCCTCGTTGGTCCAGACCGCGACCTCGATCGGCGCCTCGGTGACATAGTTGGAATCGTGCAGCACGCGCAGCACCTCCAGCCCCGCCATGACGCCATAAGCGCCGTCGAACTTGCCGCCGGTCGGCTGGGTGTCGAGATGGGAGCCGGTCATGACCGGCGGCCGGGACGGATCGCGGCCCTCGCGACGGGCGAAGACGTTGCCGAGCTGGTCGACCTTGATGGTGCAGCCTGCCTCCTTCGCCCAGCGCACGAACAGGTCACGCCCCTGCCGGTCGAGATCGGTCAGCGCGATGCGGCACACGCCGCCCTTCTCCGTGCCGCCGATCTGCCCCAGCTCCATCAGGCTCGACCAGAGCCGGTCGTGATCTACGCGGAGATTGGGGCGGTCGCTGGCGGTCATGGGCTACGGACTCCGGATCGGGACAAGCCGCGACCATAGCAAATGCCAGCCAGCGAAACGAAGCGCTTGAGCGTTCCTGCGTCGTCTTGCATGGGTTAGGTTGAGGAGGATTTTCATCACATGCTTCCGCTGTCCGACACGCTCGTTCTCGACCTCACGCAGGTCATCGCCGGTCCCACGGCGGGCCAGATCCTGGGCGACATGGGCGCCGACGTGATCAAGGTCGAGCCTCTGAACGGCGAGCATTTCCGGCCGCATTTCGGCGGCGCCTGGGTGCCGTCGATGAACCGCAACAAGCGCGGCCTGGCGATCGACCTGCGCAGCGCGGGCGGCAAGGACGTGCTGATGCGGCTGGTGAAGAAGGCCGACGTGTTCATGGAAGCCTTCACGCCGGGCGTGATCGACAAGCTGGGCTTCGGCTGGGAGACCGTCTCCAAGGTCAATCCGCAGGCGATCTATGCCTCGATCTCGGGCTACGGCCAGACCGGCCCCTACGCGCCGCGCGCCGGCTACGACCCGTGCATCCAGGCCGAGATCGGCCTGATGGACGCGACCGGCCCCTACCAGGGCGAGATGTGCCGCGTGGGCACGGCGCCGATCGACTATTCGACCGGCCTCGCCTGCGCCGGCGGCATCGCCTTCGCGCTGCTGCACCGGATCAAGACCGGCAAGGGCCAGCGGCTCGACCTGTCGCTGTTCGACGTCGGCATGCACATGATGAGCCATTGGATCACCAACCACGGGCTGACCGGCGAGAATCCGGAGCGCATGGGGACCTCGAACACGATCCTGTGCCCGCTGCGCGTCTTCCCGACCAAGACCCAGCCGGTGTTCGTGGCCGGCACCAACGACGCCTTCTGGCGTCTGCTCTGCACGGCACTCGGCCGGAAGGACTGGCTGGACGACGAACGCTTCAAGACCAACGCCGGCCGCGTTGCCCACCGGGCGCTCCTCGAAGGAATGATCGAGGCCTATTTCCTCGAGCATACTGCGGACGAGTTGCTCGAAAAGCTCATCCCCGCCGGCATGCCCTGCTCGGCCGCCTACAAGGTGAGCGACGTGATGGCGAGCGATCACGCCAAGGCGCGCGGCTCGGTGCTGGAGATCGACTATCCGGACATCGGCCCGGTGAAGTCGGCCGCCAACCCGATCAAGCTGTCCGCCGCGCCGGTGGAGACGCGGCAGAAGTCGCCCGGTATCGGCGAGCACACGGTCGAGATCATGCGCGAGGTGGGCTATAGCGATGACGAGATCGCCGCGCTGAAGACGGCGAAGGCCATCGCCACGACCTGAGGTCCTCCCGTGAAGATCGTCTATTCCGAGAAGCACGCCCAGCACGACCCGCAGAACTTCGTCGTGCGCGGCACCCGGCAACGCAGCGCCGAGCAACCCGAGCGCGCGACGCGCCTGCTGGCCGCCGCCAAGGCCGCCGGCCACATGATCCTGCCGCCGCAATCCTATGGCGCCGGGCCGGCCGCCACGGTGCATACGCCGGAATACATCGACTTCCTGCAGATCGCCGCGCGCGAATGGGCGAAGCTGCCGGGCGCCAGCTCCGAGGTGGTACCCAACGTCCACCCGGCGCGCGCCCATGCTTCATATCCGAAGGCGCTGGCCGGCCGCGCCGGCTGGCACCAGGTCGACCTGGCCTGCCCGATCGGGCCGTACACCTGGGAGGCGGCGCTTGCCGCTACCGAGGTCGCCGCGACCGTGACCGACATGGTGCTGGCGGCCGAGAACCAGGCCTATGCGCTCTGCCGGCCGCCGGGGCACCATGCCTATGCCGACATGGCGGGCGGCTTCTGCTTCCTGAACAACACGGCGGTCGCGGCGCAGCGCCTGCGCAGCCAGCACGAGCGCGTGGCGATCTTCGACGTCGACGTGCATCACGGCAACGGCACGCAGGGCATCTTCTACGAGCGCGACGACGTGCTCACCGTCTCGATCCACGCCGATCCCGACAATTACTATCCCTTCTTCTGGGGCCACGGGCGCGAGCACGGCGCGGGCAAGGGACTGGGCTTCAACCTGAACCTGCCGCTGCCGCTCCGCTCACCGGACGCGCCGTGGCTCGAGGCCGGCGACAAGGCGCTGGCGCGCATCAGGGAGTTCCAGCCCACGGCACTGGTCGTGGCGCTGGGCCTCGACGCCAGCGAGAGCGATCCGCTACAGGGGCTCAAGGTCACGGGCGCAGGCTTCCACGCCATGGCGGAGAAGATCGCGCGCCTGGGCCTGCCGACGGTGCTGGTCCAGGAAGGCGGCTATCTCGGCGACGATCTCGGCCGCAACCTCGTTCAGTTCCTGGCGGGCTTCGAGAAGGGACGCGGCGCCAGCGCCTAATCGACCTGGGCGCCGGCGGCCGTCACGACCTTGCGCCACTTCTCGATCTCGGCCTCGACGAAGGCCTTGGTCTCCGCGGGCGTCATCTGGTCGCTCGCCTCGACGTTCAGCGACTTCAACCGCTCGCCGAGCGTCGCGTCGGCCAGCGCCTTGTAGACCGAGGCGTTGAGACGCCGGACGATCTCGGCCGGGGTGCCCGCCGGCACCGCGATGACGTTCCAGGTGCCGCCCACGAAGTCGGCAAGCCCCGCCTCCTTCATGGTCGGGATGTCGGGCATCACCGTGCTGCGCTTGTCGGCCATCAACGCGACCGGCACGAGTTGTCCCGCCCGCACATTCTCGATCACCGGACCCAGCGTGCCGAACATTAGCGCATGACGGCCGGCCAGCAGGTCCTGCAGCGCCGGGCCGGTCCCACGATAGGGCACGTGCAGTATGTCGACGCCGGTGCGCGTCTTGAACAGCTCGCCGGCGAGATGGTTGGTCGTGCCGTTGCCCGACGACGGATAGCTCGCCTTGCCGGGTTCGGCCTTCAGCTTGGCGATGAGGTCCGGCAGTTTCGTCGGCTGCCCTTGCGGCACCAGGAGCGCCATCGGCGCGAGGCCGACCAGCGCGACCAGCTCGAAGTCCTTCACCGGATGATAGGGCAGGTTCTTGTAGAGCGAGATGTTGATGCCGTGCGTCGCGGCCGTGCCGAACAGCAGCGTGTAGCCGTCGGGCTTGGACTTCGCGACCATCTCGGTGCCGACATTGCCGCCGGCGCCGCCTTTGTTGTCGATGATGACCTGCTGGCCGAGATCGGCCGCCATGCCGACGGCGACGACGCGCGCGATCAGGTCGGTCGGGCCGCCCGGCGGGAACGGCACCACCATCCGCAGCGGCTTGTCGGGATACTGCGCGGACGCCTGGCCGGCGGACAGGAGCGCAGCGATGCCCGCGAAGAGAGACGAAATGAAAAGCCGCATGATCAGTCCACCTTTGCGCCAGCCGCGCGAATGACGTCGCGCCACTTGGCAATCTCGGCCGTCACGAAGGCGCGCGTGCTGGCGGGTGTCGAATCGGTGACGGCCTCGATGCCGAGCTGCTGCAGCCGCTCCGCCACCGTGGGGCTGACCAGCGCCTTGTTGATCGCGGCGTTCAGCCGGTCGACGATCGGCTTCGGCGTGCCGGCCGGCACCGCCACGATGTTCCAGGTGCCGCCCACGAAGTTGGCGAGCCCCGCCTCCGCTGCGGTCGGCACGTCGGGACGCGCCTGGCTGCGCTTGTCGGCCATGATGACGACGGCGTAGAGCTTGCCGGCCTTGATCTGCTCGAGCGACGTGCCGAAAGAATCGAACATGAAGGTCACGCGGCCACCCATCAGATCCTGCAGGGCAGGCCCAGAGCCGCGATAGGGCACGTGCGTCGCCTCGACGCCGGCGCGCGTCTTGAACAATTCGCCGGCCAGATGGTTGGTCGTGCCGTTGCCGGACGAGGCATAGCTCGACTTGCCCTTGTCGGCCTTCAGCTTGGCGATCAGCTCAGGCAGCGTGCGCGGCTGCTCGGGCGAGACCAGCAGCACCATCGGCACGAGGCCGGCCAGTGCCACCAGCTCGAAATCCTTCAGCGGATCGTAGGGAAGCTGGTCGTAGAGCGAGACGTTGATGCCGTGCGTCGCGGCGGTGCCGAACAGCAGCGTGTAGCCGTCGGGCTTCGCCTTCGCGACCTGCTCGGTGCCGACGGTGCCGCCAGCGCCGCCCTTGTTCTCGATGATGACCTGCTGGCCGAGCTGTTCCGACAGCGCCACCGACAGCACGCGCGCGAAGACGTCGGTCGGGCCGCCCGGCGGGAACGGCACGACGAGCTTCACCGGCTTGTCCGGATACTGCGCCAGCGCGGGCGCACAGGACAGCATCAGCGCCAGCCCCGCGGCCAGCACACGCCTCGTCAACGTCATGTTTCCTCCAGTTATTCTTTATGGTTCGGGCTTGGACGGGACGAGGCGCGTCAGTGGGTCGTCACCTCTTTCATGGTGACGAAGTTGTAGGACGGCGGCCGCGGGCTGGAGCGCCACTTGTCCATGTCCTCGTAGCGATCGCGCAGCGACGCGGGATAGTCGGTGAAGGCCGCCGTGCGCAGCCACAGGCGCAGCAGGTGGCGCTTGCGCTCCTGCTCGCCGTGATCGACGTAGGCGGTGCGCGAGTGCAGCACGCAGTAATTGTTAACGAACTGCATGTCGCCGCGCTCCAGCTTCATGTCGAGACGGAACGCCGGGTCCTTGCACAAGGCGGCGACCATATCGAGCGCCTCGATCTGCAGCTTCGTGAGGCGCGGCACCTCGTTGAAGCGTTGCGCAGAGTCGATGAACGTGCGGTTGAAGCGGTTGAACATCCGGCCCTTGTGCCAGATGAAGATCGGCGTGACGTAATAGGGCTTCTGCCCTTCCGACTGCTCGCCACGACGGTCGGCGTAGAAGGGCTGGGAGAGGACCTTCACCAGGTCGGGGCGCGAACGCAGCATCGCGTTGTAGACGGCCACCGAACTGGCGACGGCGGAGAGACCGCCGCTCTGCGCCGTCTCGAGGCAGCACAGGCCGACGATGTCGCAGGAATCGTTGTGGAATGGCAGCAGCGAGGCGGTCTGGTAGCCGCGCGCATGCATGTCCTTGTACTGGTCGCGGCCGAGATCGCGGACATGGCCCAGCACGTCGCCCTGCGCGTTTTGCGCCACGGCGCGACCGAAATGCGCGCCGATCCCCCAGTAGATCAGGCCCATCTCTTCGGCGCTGTAACGGTCACGCGGCAGGCCGCGGATCAGCAGGATGCCCAGCCCGTTCTCGATCTCCGTCTGCAGCAGCCGAAGCGTCCGCGCGAAGTGCTTCAGCGGGAAATGCTCCTTGCCGATGTCGGGGATCTGCCGCCCGGTCGACTGGAGGTGACGCAGCGCAGCGTCGATTTCGGCGATCTCGGCGTCGTTCAGCCGGTAGATCCACTCGTCGCTCTTCTGCAGGTCCTGACCGAGCCAGGCCGAGCGACCGACGATCTCCTCGAGTTCCAGTTCCTTCACGAGCCCATCCTCCGTCCGAATGTCGACATTATTAATAATAGACATTCGGGCACGGACTTGCTGGAAGCAAGGGGAAAATCCCGCTAGAGGGTTCCCATCCATGGCGATACCCGTCCAGAAAACCTACGACATCTATGCCACCCTGCCCGCGCAGATCGCGGTGCGGATCGGGCAGGCTATCGTCGAGAACGAGTTCACGCCCGGCCAGAAGCTGCGCGAGGTCGATCTCGCGGCGGCCTTCGGGGTGAGCCGCGCCTCCGTCCGCGAGGCCCTGCGCATCGTCGAGCGCGAGGGGCTGGTGACGATCCTGCCCCAGCGCGGCGCACAGGTGACGGCGCTCAGCGCCGACGAGGTCCAGGACATCTTCGATATCCGCGCCCAGTTGATGGGCCTCGCCTGCGAGCGCCTCGTGGCTGCCCTCCCCGCTTCCGGGAGAGCCGATCTGGAGCGCCTCTACGCCGACCTGGAGAAATCGTTCGACGATGCCGAGGCCTATGCCCGCGCCAGTCTGGCGATCAGTGAATTCTGCGTGCGCAATGCCGGCAGCCGGCGGCTGGCCGACCTGGTCCTGTCCTTCGGTCGCCAGACCGCGCGCTACACCAAGCTCAGCCTGTCGACGGTCGAACGCCGCCGCCAGTCGATCGCCAACTGGCGCGGCCTCGTCCGGTCGATCCTCGCCGGCAATGCCCGGGACGCCGAACGCTTCGCCCGCCAACTCGTCTTCGATACCCGCGACACCGCCCTCGGCATGCTCGCGGACGGGATGCCGGAAGCGGCGAAGGGTTGACCGGCCTGTTCAGTCGCCGCCATTCCCGCCGACGACGTAGACAGTGAGCTTCTCGGGCAGCGTGTCGTGCGCCACCTCGATGGTGCGGCGGTCGGGCCAGATGAAGACGGCGTCCTGGTCCTGCATCAGCTCCTCGAAACGCGCGACCTGGCCGCGGCCCCAATAGTGCATCGGCAGCACGATGCGCGGCTGGATCTGGCGGACGACCTCGACCATCACCGGCAGGCCGACCGTGTAGGCGCCGTCGATCGGCACCATCAGCACGTCGATGCGGCCGAGTTCGTCGAGATGATCCTTGGTCAGCCGGTGATGCAGATGGCCGAGATGGGCGATGCAGAGATCGCCGATGGTGAAGGTGAAGATCGAGTTGCCGTTGATGCGCGCCGAACCGCCGCCCCAGTCGCGCGCGTTGGTCGGCAGGTTGGTCACCTTGAGATCCTTGAGCGAGACGTCGTGGCGCGCCTCGGTCTCGCCGTTCTCGGTGGGCCAGCCGCGCAGCACGTAGGTGATCCCCTCCTCGGGCGTGTCGGTGTAGTGCGTGGAGTGCGCATTGTTCATCGTCACGATGTCGGGCTTGCGGCCGAAGCCGTTCAGCCCGTTGTAGTCGGTGATGGCGCGCACGCCCTGCGGCGTGTCGATCTCGAAGCTGGCATGGCCGAGGAACGTGACGATCGCGCGGCTCGCCGTGTCCGCCGCCATCCGCGCGCCGTCGAGCGAGGCCATCTGGACGCCGCGTCCCTGCAGGGTGGGGCCGAGTTCGACCAGGTTCTTGGAGCAGCGCGCCAAGGCCGGTCCCGTCAGCAGGGCGAAGGCGGTGGCGCAAAGGGCGACGAGGGACAGACGAAGAGTCATGGAGCCTCCGGAACAGGATGGCAGCTTCTCTCCGGATGCACTCGATATGCCAGCCCTTAGTCCCGTTGACTCGCGATTGTGAAGCAACTAGAACAAAACAAGAACATCAACCTTCAGCCCATTCCACCCAATTTGACGAGGGGGCGATGCCGGTCATTTCCCCGAGTGCCTTTGCTTCCCCTGTTTCCCGGGCCGTTGCGGTCAACGATGCGGCCGCGTCGGTGCCGGCGACCTTGCGCGAAAAAGTGCGCCGGCTCGAGAGGGCCAACAGTGTCCAGAGGAGAGGCCGGGCCGCCTCGGTGAAGCTGGGAATTCCCGCCATCGACGCCCTCCTGCCCGAAGGCGGGCTGCTGACCGGCGCCCTGCACGAGATCGAGGCCGGCCCCGGCCCTTCCGGTCGCGTGGCGCCGCACGATGGCGCGGCCATGGGTTTCGCCGCCCATCTCCTCGGCCGCTTCGGACCGGGCACGATCCTGTGGTGTCGCCATGCCTCGGGCCCCTCCGATGCCGCCCCCTACGCGCCGGCCTTGTCGTCCTGGTTCGATCCGGCGCGCCTGCTGATGGTCACGTCGCGACGCGACGAGGATCTCTTCTGGGCGATGGAGGAAGGGCTGCGCTGCCCCGGCATCGCCGCCGTGCTGGGCGAGACGCGCGCGGCCGATCCCACGGCCGGCCGCCGCCTGTCTCTCGCCGCCGAAAAGAACGGCACCCCCGCCCTGCTGCTGCGCGCGCAGCCCGGACCGCCGCAAAGCGTGTGCGCGACGCGCTGGCGGATCGCCTCCGCTCCCTCGGCTTCGACGCCGGGCCTCACCGATGTCGGCGCCGCCCGTTGGCGCGTGGAGTTGCGGCGCAACCGTTTCGGCACGCCGTCCGCCGACGAAATCCCGTCCTGGCTCCTGGAGTGGAACGATGAAACGCATTGTCTCGCTGTGGTTCCCCAAGCTCTCCACGGACCGGCTGGCGCGCGCTTCGAAGAAAGACTGGTCGGATAGGGCCGCCGCCACCGTCGTTTGGCACGACGGCTGCCCGCGCCTCACCGCCCTCAATGCTCATGCCCGGGCCGCCGGTCTCCGGCCGCGCATGCGGCTGGCCGATGCGCGTGCGCTGCTGCCCGATCTCGTGACGCAGGCGGGCGAGCCGCAGGCCGATCTTCGCCTGGTCGAGGCGATCGCGAGCTGGTGCGATCGCTACACGCCGTGGGTGGCGATCGACCCTCTGGGCGGCGCGCTCGCCCCGGACGTCGAAACCGCCTGCAGCACCGGCGGGTTCGGCGGCGATGCCGGCCTGCTGCTCGACGTGACGGGCTGCACGCACCTCTTCGGCGAGGGCGAGAGCGGCGAACGCGCGCTGCTGGCCGACCTGGTCACGCGCCTGGCCCGCCGCGATCTTTCCTGCCGCGCCGCGATGGCCGACACGGCCGGCGCCGCCTGGGCGCTGGCACGCTTCGCCGAGCGGCAGGCCGATCTCTTCTGCCCTTCGCGCGGCCAGCGCGATGCACTCGCCACCCTGCCGGTCGAGGGATTGCGCCTCGATCCGCCGATCCTGGAGACCCTCCTGAAGCTCGGCCTGCGCCGCATCGGCGATCTCTACCCCATGCCGCGCGGGCCGCTCGTCCGCCGCTTCGGCGATCAGCTGGTGCGCCGTGTCGACCAGGCCCTGGGCAGGCTCGACGAGCCGATCGAGCCGCGTCGCCTGCCGCCCGCTTTCCGCACGCGCCTCGCTTTCGCCGAGCCGATCGGCCGGGCCGAGGACATCGCCGCCGCGACCAGTCGACTTCTGGCAGCGCTGTGCCGACAGTTCGAGCAGGCCGGTGTCGGCGCGCGCCAGCTCGAGATCGCGCTCTACCGCGTCGACGGTTCGGTGGACCGCACCTCGATCGGCACCAGCCGGCCCAACCGCGACAACCCGAAGCTCATGAAGCTGTTCGAGGAGAGGCTGGGCCAGCTCGATCCCGGATTCGGCGTCGAGTTGATGATCCTCTCCGCGCCCGAGGTCGAGACCTGGAGCGGCACGCAGGATGCCCTGCCCGACCAGGACTCGCCCGGCATCGCCGCGGGCCTGGACGGCACGATCGATCTGGCCGACCGGCTGGCGCTGCGCCTCGGTTCAGAAAATGTCGTGCGGCTGCTGACCCGCGACAGCCACCTTCCCGAGCGCGTCCAGGTCTCGGCGCCTGTCTCTTCGAAGACGGCCGTCGAGGGGGCGTGGCGCCGGATCGCGGATCTCAAGAACGCGCGGCCGACGCGCCTGCTGCAGCGGCCCGAACTCGTCGAAGTCACCGCCTTCGTGCCCGACGATCCGCCCTCGGTGTTCCGCTGGCGCCGTCACGCCCATCGCATCGTGCGCGCCGACGGGCCGGAGCGGATCGCCGACGAATGGTGGCGGCCGCGGCCCGACGGCAGCCGCCCGCCCGCCGGCACCCTGCCACCGGTGCGCGACTATTACCGCGTGGAGGACGACGACGGCGGCCGCTTCTGGCTGTTCCGCGACGGGCCCTATCAGCCCGCCGCCAACGGCCAGCCGACGGCGCGCTGGTTCCTCCATGGTTTCTGCGCCTGAGGGAGAGAAGGAAATGGAAATGCAAACGGCAACGGCCGCGAACAAGCGCGGCATCACGCTCACCATTCGCGGTCTCGACATCGCGATCATCGACCGCCTGAAGGTTCATGCGCGCGCCAAGGGCCGGTCGCTCGAAGCCGACCTGCGCGACCTGCTGACCTACGCTTCGGGCCAGCCGCTGGTGCTCGATCCACTGGAAGAGGCCGACCGTATTGCCGCCATGACGCCGCCGGCCACCGCCGTCGCGCAAATGGGAGACGGCAAGTGATCGTCGTCGTCGACCCCGGCGTCGCCATCAAATGGTTCGTCGAGGAGCCGCTGCGGCCGCAGGCGCGTTCGCTTCTGGCCAACCGGCACGAGGTGATCGCACCCGATATCCTGATCGCGGGCGTCGCCGAGCTGGCATGGCGGAAAACGACGCGGGGCGAGATCACGACCGATCAGGCCGAGCCGATCGTGCGCAACATCGCGTTGCCGTCGTTCATCTCGGCCTTCGTCGAATCGCCGCAACTGCGCAATCGCGCGCTGGCCATTGCCCTGCAATGCGGCCGGCCGGTGCATGAATGCTTCTACGCCGCCTGCGCCGAATCGGCGAAGGCGCCGCTGGTCAGCGCCGACGAGGAATTCCTGAACGCGCTGGAGAGCGAGGGGATCGGCGTGCGCACCGTACCGCTCGCCCGCATCCACGAGCTCACCGCGTCGTGAGCCATGGACTACGCCGAGCTTCACGTCACGACCAACTACAGCTTCCTGCGCGGTGGTTCGCATCCGCAGGAGCTGGTCGAACGGGCGATCGAGCTTGGCCATACCGCCATCGGCATCACCGACCGCAACACGCTGGCCGGCGTGGTGCGCGCCTTCGCGGCCTCGCGCCACGAAAAGAAGCCGAAGGACCCTGAATACGACAGGATCAAGCTTCTGGTCGGCAGCCGTCTCGAAACGCGCGACGGCTATTCCCTGCTCGTCTATCCGACCGACCTCGATGCCTACAAGCGCCTGTCCCGCCTGTTGACCCTGGGCAACCGGCGCACCGGGAAAGGCCAGTGCGACATCGGCTTCGATGACATCGCCGAGCATGCGGACGGTCTGCTGGCGATCGTGCTGCCGCCTCGCCGGCCGGAGGAGCCGGCTTTTCTCGACCGGCTCCGGAAGCTCGCGGGCCTGTTCGAGGATCGCTGCTATCTCGCGGCCTCCATGCTCTATCGCGGCGACGATGCGCGCCGCCTCGCCCTGCTCGACGACCTCGCCGATCGGCATGGGGTGAAGCTCGTCGCCACCAACGACGTGCACTATCACGTGCCCGAGCGGCGGGCGCTGCAGGACGTCGTGACGGCCATTCGCCTCGGCTGCACCGTCGAGGCGTTGGGCTTCCGCCGCTTCGCCAGCGCCGAGCGCCACCTCAAGGACCCGGCTGAAATGGCGCGGCTGTTCCGCCGCCATCCGCATGCCGTCGCCGCCACGCAGGAGATCGTGAAACGCTGTGGCTTCTCGCTTCGGCAACTCACCTATCAGTATCCGGTTCTCTATGAGGGCGGTGAGACGCCCATGGACAAACTGATGCGCCTCACCTGGGAAGGAGCGGACTGGCGCTATCCGGGCGGCGTGCCTGAAGAAGTGGAGAGCACGATCCGAAAGGAATTCGCGCTCATCGATCACAAGAAGATCGCGCCCTACTTCCTGACGGTGCATGAGATTGTGATGGAAGCCCGCCGACGCGGCATCCTCTGCCAGGGTCGCGGATCGGCCGCCAATTCCGCCGTCTGCTACTGCCTTGGCATCACCTCGGTGAATCCCGATGAGACGGACGTCCTGTTCGAGCGCTTCCTGTCCAATGCCCGCGACGAGCCACCCGACATCGACGTCGATTTCGAGCACGAACGCCGCGAAGAGATCATCCAGTGGATTTATGAGGAGAAGCATCGCTCGAAGGCTGCCTTGGCAGCCACGGTGATCTCCTTCCGGAGCCGCAGCGCCATTCGTGAAGTCGGCAAGGCGCTTGGTCTTTCGCCCGACACGGTCGGCGTGATGGCAGACACCGTCTGGGGCATGGGATCGAGCGGCATAAAGGTCGAGCATGTGCGCGAGGCTGGCCTCGATCCGATGGATCCTCGCATCATGCTGGCCCTCGAACTCTCTTCGGCGCTGTGCGGCTTTCCTCGTCACCTTTCCCAGCATGTGGGCGGCTTCGTGCTGACCCAGGACCGGCTCGACGAGCTGGTGCCGATCCAGAATGCAGCGATGAAGGATCGCACCGTCGTCGAGTGGGACAAGGACGATCTCGATGTACTGGAGATCTACAAGGTGGACGTGCTGGCGCTCGGCATGCTGACGGCGCTGCGCAAGAGCTTCGACCTCGTCGAGAAGCATTACGGTGAGACGCTGACGCTCGCCATGCCGCCGAAGGACGAGAACGTTTACGAGATGCTGTGCCGCGCGGACTCGGTCGGCGTCTTCCAGGTCGAGAGCCGGGCGCAGATGTCGATGCTGCCGCGCCTGAAGCCGCGGGAATATTACGATCTCGTCGTCGAGGTGGCGATCGTTCGACCGGGCCCCATCCAGGGCGGCATGGTTCATCCCTACCTGAAGAACCGGGCGAATCGCGACGCCGTCGTCTATCCCAAGCCTGAAATGAAGGCGGTCCTCGAACGCACGCTGGGCGTTCCGCTGTTCCAGGAACAGGCGATGCAGATCGCCATCGTGGGCGCCGGATTCTCGCCGGAAGAAGCCGACAGGCTGCGTCGCGCCATGGCGACGTTCCGGCACAACGGTACCATCTACAAGTTCAAGGAACCGTTCATCAAAGGCATGAAGGAAAACGGCTACGAACGCGACTTTGCCGAACGCTGCTTCAAGCAGATCGAAGGCTTCGGCGAATACGGCTTCCCCGAGAGCCATGCCGCCAGCTTCGCGATCCTGGTCTACGCCTCGTCCTACGTGAAGCATTACTACCCGGAGGTCTTCGCCGCGGCGCTGCTCAATTCCCAGCCTATGGGGTTCTATGCGCCTGCCCAGCTGGTGCGCGATGCGCGGGAGCATGGCGTCGACGTGCGCCCACCCGACATCAATGCCAGCGACCGAGACTGCACGCTGGAACCGGGCAGGAACAATCGCTGCGCCCTGCGCCTTGGCTTGTGCCAGGTTACCGGGCTTTCGGAGGAGGCAGCCAATCAACTGGTCGCGCGACGCGGCGACCAACCCTATCGCGATCCCGCCGACCTGTGGCGGCGCAGCGGCCTCACCAAGCGGCAGATCGTGGCGCTGGCCCGGGCCGACGCCTTTGCGTCCCTCGGCCTCACGCGCCGCGACGTGCTGTGGGCCGTTCGCGGCTTCCCGGAAGGACAATTGCCGCTGCTCGACAGGCAGCCGGAAGCGCGCGACCTCGAACCTCCCGTCACCCTGCCGAGGCTCACCCTCGGCGAGCAGGTGGTGGACGATTACAGCAGCTTCTCCCTCTCCCTGCGCTCTCATCCGATGGAACTGCTGCGCGCGACCTTCGCGCAGCACGGATTCTCCAGCACAGAAGCCTTGAAGACGGCGAAGAATGGCGCACTTCTCACCCTGGCCGGCCTCGTGCTGGTGCGACAAAGGCCGGGCACCGCCTCGGGCGTGGTGTTCGTCACGCTGGAAGACGAGTTCGGCATCGCCAACCTCGTGGTCTGGCCCAGGGTGTTCGAAGCCCATCGCCGAATCGTGATGGGCGCGCGCCTGATGGGCGTGCGGGGCCGCATCCAGTGCGAGGGCGAAAAAGAATACAAGGTGATCCATCTCGTCGCCGACGAGGTGTGGGATCTCTCGGCCGATCTCGATTCGATCTCCGAACTGGACCTGTTCCATCTGACCCAGGGCCGGGGCGACGCCGTGCGCACGGATTCTCCCGACCGGCGGGTGAAGACTCCGGAGGCCAACGCCACCCGTCACCGGTCGAGCCAGGGCGTTGCCACCAAACCCGGTTATGACCGGACCCGCATCGCCCTCGACCGGCCGAAGATCAGGATCGCCTCACGCGACTTCCACTGAAGTCCGCGGGCCCGCGCTACTTCGTCTCGATCACGAACGAAAGGAGGCGCCGCATCGTCGGCATCAGCAACAGCATGATCGGGAAAGCGACCATCCAGGACGCCATCCACGATTCCATCCAGCGGGCGACCATGCCCGGCTCGAAGCCGATGGCGCGGATCGTGGCGATCCCGGACACGAGGAAGGTCATCACGAAGGTCAGCGCCAGAGGCATGGCGATGTGCATCGTACGGGCGGGGAGTTTCTTCACGGCGGGCCGGACAATATGGTACGGGCTAAGACCTCGTCCATCCCCGTCGTGGAAACCCTCCCATGTCTCTCGCCCTCCCGTTCCAGACCGCCAAGCAGCTTGCCGCTGCGGTCCGGAAGAAGAAGATCGGCTGCCTGGAACTGCTCGACCTCTATCTGAAGCGGGTCGAGGCCTATAATCCCGAACTCAACGCCATCATCGCGACCGATATCGAGGGCGCCCGCAAGCGCGCCAAGGCGGCCGACCGCGCGGTCAGGGCGGGCAAGAAGCTGGGGCCCCTGCATGGCGTGCCGATGACGATCAAGGAATCCTTCGACGTCGCCGGCTTCCCCACGACCTGGGGCGATCCGGCCTTCAAGGACGAGGCCGTGACGCAGAATTCACTGGTCACGCAGCGCATGCTGGACGCCGGCGTCACCCTGTTCGGCAAGACCAACGTGCCGCTCAACCTCGCCGACTGGCAGAGCTACAACGAGGTCTACGGCTCGACCAACAATCCCTGGGACCTCGGCCGCACGCCGGGCGGCTCCTCGGGCGGGTCGGGCGCGGCCCTGGCCGCCGGCCTCACCGGCATCGAGGCGGGCAGCGACATCGGCGCCTCGATCCGCAATCCCGCCCATTATTGCGGCGTCTGGGGCCACAAGCCGAGCTGGGGCGTGGTCTCGCCCAAGGGCCATGCGCTGGCCGGCGCCGTGGCTTACGGCGACATCGGCGTGGTCGGTCCGCTGGCGCGCGGCGCCGAGGACCTCGAGATCGCGCTGACCGCGATGGCCGGTCCCGACTCGATCGACGGCCGTGGCTGGACGCTCAGCCTGCCGCGCTCGAAGAAGACGAAGCTGCGCGACTTCAAGGTCGCGGTGCTGCTGACCGACCCCAATGCCGAGGTCGACGATTCGGTGCAGGAACAGATCTCCAAGCTCGCGTCGTTCCTTGCGAAGAACAAGGTCAAGGTGAGCGACAAGGCGCGGCCGGCCATCGACACGGTCGAGCTGAACGACGTCTACATCCGCCTGCTGCGCGCGGCCACGTCGGCCCGCATGAGCGACGCGGTCTACGAGCAGGCCGTGAAGGACGCCGCCAGCCTGCCGGCCGACGACATGAGCTACTTCGCCCGGATGCAGCGCGGCAATTCGCTGCCGCATCGCACCTGGCTGCAGCTGAACGAGAAGCGCCACAAGATGCGCTGGGCCTGGGATGCCTTCTTCCAGGACTACGACCTGATGCTCTGCCCGGTCGCGGTGACGGCAGCGTTCCCGCACGACCAGGCGGGCCTGCGCCACAAGCGCACGATCATCGTGAACAACAAGCACGTGCCGGTGGTCGACCAGATCTTCTGGGCGGGCTACTCGGGCGTCACCTGGCTGCCCTCGACGGCCGCCCCGATCGGCCAGAGCAAGGACGGGCTGCCGATCGGCGTGCAGATCATCGGCCGGCAGTACGGCGACTACGAAACCATCCAGTTCGCCAAGCTGCTGGAGAAGGAATATCGCGGCTTCGAGCCGCCGCCGGCCTATAGCTGAGCGCAGAGGACAGAATGCACAACGACATCGATCTCAAGAAGCACATCCGCTCGATCCCCGACTTCCCCAAGCCGGGCATCCTCTTCTACGACATCTCGACCCTGCTCGCGCACCCCAAGGCCTGGCACACCGCGATCGAGCGGCTGGCCGACCTCATCCGGCCGCATAAGCCCGATGTGCTGGCAGGCATCGAATCGCGCGGCTTCCTGCTCGCCGCACCGCTCGCCCTGGCGCTGGGCACGGGATTCATCATGCTGCGCAAGCAGGGCAAGCTGCCGGGCATGACCGTGCGCCACACCTATGCGCTAGAGTACGGCACCGACACGATCGAGATCCAGCAGGATGCCGTGCACAAGGGCGCCCGCGTCGTGCTGGTCGACGACCTGCTGGCGACGGGCGGCACGATGGCCGCTGCCGTGGAACTGCTGGAGACCGTCGGCGCCGTGGTCCCGACGGCCGCCTGCATCATCGAGCTCACCTTTCTCGAAGGTCGCAAGAAGCTGAAGCCGCCGGTCGAAACGCTGCTGCAGTACGACAGCTGATTTTTGCTCGAGCTTACCTCCGCCGTCACACGGGGGAGGTGGCCCGCAGGGCCGGAGGGGGAAGGCCACCGATTCCGGCCTCTCCCATCTGAAAATTCGTCGCGTTGTTTTTCCCCCTCCCGGCCTCCCCCGTC
>OFDC01000427.1_pt1 | contig 32605 bp, 41 predicted proteins | sample 1520941 | NCBI WGS metagenome assembly OFDC01 (sample SAMEA94258168, study PRJEB24077) | hot springs metagenome | biome: Aquatic biome; feature: Water | place: India | collected 2012-12-06 | depth 5 m | reverse complement strand
GGGGCGGCCCACGGTGCTGCTCTACGCGCACCACGATGTGCAGCCGCCCGGCAACGACTCCGACTGGAGCTCGCCGCCGTTCGAGCCCACCCTCCGCGGCGACCGGCTGTATGCGCGCGGGGTCGCCGACGACAAGGCCGGCGTGATCGCGCACGTCGCGGCCATCCGTGCTCTCGCGTCGGCGGTCGACGATCTCGACCTCGGCATCGCGGTCTTCATCGAGGGCGAGGAGGAGTTCGGCTCGCGGTCGTTCGGCGCCCTGCTCGAGCGGCATCGCGCCTGGCTCGCGGCCGACGTCATCGTCGTGGCCGACTCCGACAACTGGAGCACGACGACCCCCTCGCTCACCGTCGGCCTGCGCGGCAACGCGACCTTCACGCTGACGGTCTCGACGCTCGCCCACGCCTCGCACTCGGGCATGCTCGGGGGAGCGGTGCCGGATGCGATGCTCGCGGCCATCCGCCTGCTCTCGACCCTGCACGACGCCGACGGCTCGGTCGCCGTCGAGGGGCTGACCAGCCACGATCAGGCGGTTCCGAGCATGACCGAGGAGCGCCTGCGCGACGAGGCCGGTCTGCTCGAGGGCGTCACCCCGATCGGCCGCGGCGAGCTGCTGCACCGGCTCTGGGCCCAGCCGGCCATCACCGTGACCGGCATCGATGCCCCGAGCGTGCAGAACGCCTCGAACACCCTCGCCCCGTCGGTGCGGGTCAAGATCAGCGTGCGCATCGCTCCGGGCCAGCGGGCCGCCGATGCGTTCGCCGCCGTCGAGCGCCATCTGCGGCAGCACGCGCCCTTCGGTGCCCACCTCGAGTTCGGCGCCATCGACCTCGGCGAGCCCTTCCTCGTGGACGCGGGCGGCTGGGCCGTCGACGACGCGCTGGCCTCGATGCGCGAGGCGTGGGCGGAAGAGCCCATGCGCGTCGGGGTCGGGGGCTCGATCCCGTTCATCGCACAGCTCGCCGAGGTGTTCCCCGCGGCGCAGGTGCTCGTCACCGGGGTCGAAGACCCGCACACCCGCGCGCACAGCCCTGACGAGTCGCTGCATCTCGGCGTGCTGCAGCGGGCCATCCTCACCGAGGCGCTGCTGCTCGCGCGGCTGAACGCCCGCCCCGACGCGGGCTGATCGGGCAGGGGCCCGTGCGGCGGGGGATGCCCGGCCGACCTCCATCGCGCATCCAGCAGCGCGTCGTACACTGAGAGCAGTCACCCATCTGCGAGGAGCACCCATGACCGACACCGCTCTCACCCCTTCGGCCACCGACGCCGCGCACGGCGTCGTGCTCACCGACGCGGCCGCCGCGAAGGTGAAGTCGCTGCTCGAGCAGGAGGGCCGCGACGACCTGCGCCTCCGTCTCGCTGTGCAGCCCGGCGGCTGCTCGGGCCTCATCTACCAGCTCTACTTCGACGAGCGCGTGCTCGACGGCGATGCCCTCCGCGACTTCGATGGTGTCGAGGTCGTCGTCGACAAGATGAGCGTGCCCTACCTCGACGGTGCCTCGATCGACTTCGAAGACAGCATCCAGAAGCAGGGGTTCACCATCGACAACCCGAACGCGCAGGGCAGTTGCGCCTGCGGCGACAGCTTCCACTGAGCCGTCACCCCTCCCGCCCGCGATGAGCGGGGTCGAGCCCTCCGGCTGACCCCGCTCATCGGCGTTTTGGGAGTTGTTTCGGAGCGTCGAACGGCGGTCGCCCACCTGCCGGTGACGTAGACTGACGATGTTCCCCGCTCACCCCCACGAGAGGTCTCCGGTGCGCTCCAACCGACGCCTTCGATTGACGGCGATCCCGCTCGCCCTGATCACCACTGTGGCCCTCGCGGGCTGCACGACGCAGATGCAGCTCGGCTGGTTGCCGACCGAGCCCGGCACCACCAACCAGGTCGACCGCGTCATCGGTCTCTGGGTCACCTCCTGGATCGTGCTGCTCGTGGTCGGCGTGATCACGTGGGGCCTCATCATCTGGGCCGCGATCGTCTACCGCCGCCGCAAGGGCCAGACCGGTCTGCCGGTGCAGCTGCGCTACAACATGCCCATCGAGGTGTTCTACACGGTCGTGCCGCTGATCCTCGTGCTCGGCTTCTTCGCGTTCACCGCGCGCGACCAGCAGGAGATCGAGGCGCCCCTCGCCGACCCCGACGTCACCATCGAGGTCTACGGCAAGCGCTGGGCCTGGGACTTCAACTACGTCACCGACGGCGTCTACTACCAGGGCATCCAGGCTCAGGAGACCGGCCCCAACAACACGATCGACGCCAGCACGCTTCCGACCCTCTACCTTCCCGTGGGCAAGAAGGTCGAGATCCTCATCGAGTCGCGCGACGTCATCCACTCCTTCTGGATCGTCGACTTTCTCTACAAGAAGGACATGATCCCGGCGAAGACCAACTACTGGTACTTCATCCCGGAGAAGGAGGGCACGTACGCCGGCAAGTGTGCCGAGCTGTGCGGCGAGTACCACTCGCTCATGCTCTTCAACGTCGAGGTCGTCTCGCAGGCGGAGTACGACGCCTACATCGAGTCGCTGCGGGCCGAGGGCAACGTCGGCCGCCTCGGTCCTGAGTTCAACGCGAACACGAACCTGCCGGGTACCACCGGCACGACTGAAGAAGAGGAGTAGGCGGCTCATGACCACGACCGCACCTCGTCCCAGCGTCTCCGGCCCCGCGCCCGAGCACGTCTCGCCGACCGTCCGCCGCAAGGGCAACGTCTTCGTCGGCTGGATCACGACGACCGACCACAAGACGATCGGGTACATGTACCTGATCACGTCGTTCGTGTACTTCCTCATCGGCGGCGTCATGGCGCTCGTCATCCGCGCGCAGCTCTTTGCCCCGGGCCTCGAGATCGTCGCGACGAAAGAGCAGTACAACCAGCTCTTCACGATGCACGGCACGATCATGCTGCTCATGTTCGCGACGCCCCTCTTCGCCGGCTTCGCCAATGTGCTCATGCCCTTGCAGATCGGTGCGCCCGACGTCGCGTTCCCTCGGCTCAACGCCTTCGCCTACTGGCTGTACTCGTTCGGCTCGCTCATCGCGGTCGCCGGCTTCCTCACTCCGCAGGGCGCCGCCTCGTTCGGCTGGTTCGCCTATGCGCCTCTCTCGAGTCAGACCTTCACACCAGGGCTCGGCGGCAATATGTGGGTCTTCGGGCTCACGCTGAGCGGCTTCGGCACCATTCTCGGCGCCGTCAACTTCATCACGACCATCATCACGATGCGCGCGCCCGGCATGACGATGTGGCGCATGCCGATCTTCACGTGGAACACGCTCGTGACCTCGTTGCTCGTGCTCATGGCCTTCCCGGTGCTCGCCGCCGCACTCTTCGCTCTGGGCTCTGACCGAATGTTTGGTTCGCAAATCTTCGCAGCGGAGACGGGAGGTGCGATTCTTTGGCAGCACCTGTTCTGGTTCTTCGGGCACCCCGAGGTGTACATCATCGCCTTGCCGTTCTTCGGCATCGTGTCGGAGATTTTCCCGGTGTTCAGCCGCAAGCCGATCTTCGGCTACAAGACGTTGATCTATGCGACCATCGCCATCGCCGCGCTCTCGGTGACGGTGTGGGCGCACCACATGTACGTGACCGGCTCGGTGCTGCTGCCGTTCTTCGCGCTCATGACGATGCTCATCGCGGTTCCGACCGGCGTGAAGATCTTCAACTGGATCGGCACGATGTGGCGCGGATCGGTGACGTTCGAGACCCCGATGGTGTTCACCCTGGGCTTCCTCATCACCTTCGTCTTCGGTGGCCTCACGGGCGTGATCCTCGCCTCGCCGCCGCTCGACTTCGCGGTCTCCGACTCGTACTTCGTCGTGGCCCACTTCCACTACGTGGTGTTCGGCACCGTCGTGTTCGCGATGTTCGCCGGCTTCTACTTCTGGTGGCCGAAGTGGACGGGCAAGATGCTCAATGAACGTCTCGGCATGATCCACTTCTGGCTACTGTTCATCGGCTTCCACGCCACGTTCCTCGTGCAGCACTGGCTCGGTGTGGTCGGCATGCCGCGCCGCTACGCGACCTACCTCGTCGAGGACGGCTTCACCTGGATGAACCAGCTGTCGACCTTCGGATCGATCCTGCTGGCCGCGTCGATGATCCCGTTCCTGCTGAACGTGTACATCACGGCACGGCGTGCGCCGCTCGTCACGGTCAATGACCCGTGGGGCTACGGCCGGTCGCTCGAGTGGGCCACCTCCTGCCCGCCCCCGCGCCACAACTTCACGTCGATCCCGCGCATCCGCTCGGAGTCGCCCGCCTTCGACCTCAACCACCCCGAGGCGAGCCTGCCCCTGAGCATCCCCGCAGGCACCGCTCCGACGACCGCGAAGTAGGCGCACCCATGAAGACCAACATCAACCTCTTCTGGATCCTCGCCGCGTTCTTCGCGCTGCTCGCCGCGGTCTACGTGGTATGGGAGATCATCGCGGTCGGTCGCGTCGAGTGGGTCGGCGCCGTCGCCATCGGCCTGTGCTCGGTGCTGTCGGTGTTCATCGCCTTCTACCTGCGCCTGGTGTACCGCAACCAGGGCGGGGAGCTCGCGGAGGACCGCCTCGACGCCGACATCGATGATGGTGAGGCCGAGCAGGGCTTCTTCTCCCCGTGGAGCTGGTGGCCGGTGGCCCTCGCGGGTGCTGCGGCCATCGCGTTCCTGGGCCTGTCGATCTCGTTCTGGATCGTCGCGTACGCGGTGCCGCTCGTGCTCGTGGCGCTCGTGGGCTGGGTCTTCGAGTACTACCGCGGCAACTTCGGGCGCTGAGCATGGCCGTCGTGCGCCCCGCGCGGGCGGAGGACGCCGACGCGGTCTTCGAGCTCGTCCGTCAGCTCGGGGCGACCTTCGTGCCGGTGCGCGCAGCGTTCGACGAGGCCTTCGGTGAGATCGTCGCCGGGGCGGGCAGCGATGTGCACCTCCTCGTCGCCGAGGACGACGCCGGCTCGGTGCGCGGCTACGCGTTGACCACGATCGCCCGCCTGCTCTCGACGAACGGCCTCTCGGCCCAGCTGCAGGAGATCGCGGTGGACGAGGATGCCCGAGGGCTCGATCTCGGCACGGCTCTCGTGCACGAGGTCGAGGCGGAGTGCATCCGGCGCGGTGTGCGCCAGCTCACGGTCGCGGCGCGCCGCGCTGGCGGCTTCTACGACCGTCTGGGCTACACCCAGAGCGCGGAGTACATGCGCCGGGTCTTCTGACCCCATCGGCCCGCGCAGGGCCTCCCAGCGGCCCCGTACGATCGCTCCATGACGTTACCCATCCGCAGTTCGCGGCTCCTGATCCGGATGCTCTCCGCGGCCGAGCGCGACGCCTTCGTCGCCTATCGACGTGTCGCGGACGTGGCGCGCCATCAGACATGGACGACCGACTACTCCGCCGCGGACGCCGACGCCCTGCTCGCCGACCAGCCGCGCGCACACCTCCCGACGCCCGGCGGCTGGATGCAGCTCGCCCTCCTCGTCGCCGACCCGGTCGACGGCGAGGTGCTCGTCGGTGACGTCGCGGTCGGGGTCGACGCGGTGCAGCCGGGCACGTACGAGCTCGGGGTGACACTCGCCCCGGCGCACCAGGGGCAGGGCTACGCCCAGGAGGCGCTCACCACGGTGATCGCGTGGCTGATGGAGGTGCAGGGCTCCCACCGGGTCGTCATGCAGGGCGATCCCCGCAACGATGCAGTGCTGCGGCTCGCGCGGCGGGTCGGACTGCGGCACGAGGGCAGCGTGCTCGAGGGCGACTGGTTCAAAGGGGAGTGGACCACGCTCGAGCGCTTCGCGCTCCTGCGCCGTGAGTGGGAGGCCCGCCCTCGCTGACGCGGCGGGCTGCTGCACCTGTCTCCGCGACGGAGGCAGTGACGGTGGCCCCGCGAACGGGCGCGCTGTTCGCACGACGAAGGCCCTGCCCCCCCGAGGGGAACAGGGCCTTCGTGCATTCGACGCCGCTAGTGCTTCTGCGACTCCAGCTCGTTCTGCGTGACCGGCGCGATGCGGTCTTCGAAGAACCACCGCGAGAGGCCGGCGCGCACCCGCTGCGAGACGGTGATCTTGCCGTCGTCGTTCGGACGGATCATCAGCGGCTGGTACTCGTCGAAGCTGACGAGACGCCACCGCTCGAAGTCATCGAGCTGCTCGTGCACCTCGATGTACTCGCCGCCCGGAAGGCGCACGACGCGACCCGACTCGAAGCCGTGCAGGGCGATCTCGCGATCCTTGCGCTGCAGGGCCAGGCAGACGCGCTTCGTGATGGAGAAGGCGATGAACGGGCCCACGACCGTCGCGAACTGCAGAGCGTGGATCACGCCCTCGATCGAGAGGCGGAAGTGCGTCGCGATGAGGTCGGAGCTCGCCGCTGCCCACAGGGCCGCGTAGAACGTGACGCCCGCCGCACCGATCGCGGTGCGCACCGGCGCGTTGCGCGGACGCTCGGCGATGTGGTGCTCGCGCTTGTCGCCCGTCACCCATGCCTCGAAGAACGGGTACAGCGCGACGGCAGCGAGGAACACGAGCAGGCCGACGAGCGGGATCAGCACACCGAACGGCCAGGTGAAGCCGAACGGGTCGACCCAGTCGAGGTTCGGCGGAATCAGGCGCAGAGCGCCATCCGCGAAGCCGATGTACCAGTCGGGCTGCGTTCCTGCCGACACCGGGGAGGGGTCGTAGGGGCCGTAGTTCCAGATCGGGTTGATCGTGAAGAACGAGGCGATCAGCACGATCACGCCGAACACGATGAAGAAGAAGCCCCCCGCCTTGGCCGCGAAGGCCGGCAGCACGGGCGCGCCCACGACGTTGTCGTTGGTGCGACCCGGGGCCGCGAACTGCGTGTGCTTGTTGACGATCAGCAGCACCATGTGGATGCCGATAAGAGCGATGGTGATCGCGGGCAGCAGCATGATGTGCAGCACGTAGAGGCGCGGGATGATGTCGGTACCGGGGAACTCGTCGCCGAAGAGCAGGTACGAGATCCAAGCGCCGGCCACCGGCACGGCCTTGATCATGCCGTCGATGATGCGCAGGCCGTTGCCCGAGAGCAGGTCGTCCGGCAGCGAGTAGCCGGTGAAGCCCAGAGCCATCGCCATCACGAACAGCAGGAAGCCGATCACCCAGTTGAACTCGCGGGGCTTGCGGAACGCGCCGGTGAAGAACACGCGGAGCATGTGCAGGCCGATCGCGGCGACGAAGAGCAGAGCGGCCCAGTGGTGCACCTGACGCATCAGGAGGCCGCCGCGGATCTCGAACGAGATGTCGAGGGCCGAGTGGTACGCCACCGACATCGGGATGCCCTGCAGGGGCACGTACGAGCCCTCGTACTCGACCTCGGTCATCGACGGGTCGAAGAAGAAGGTGAGGAAGGTGCCGCTGAGCAGGATCACGATGAAGCTGTAGAGCGCGACCTCACCCAGCATGAACGACCAGTGGTCGGGGAAGATCTTGCGCCCCAGCGCCTTCACAGCGGTCGACGCGCTCGTGCGCTCGTCGACGTAGTTGGCCGCCCAGCTCGTGAACCGCATGCCGCGCCCGGGCGCGGTCTCGGTCGCCGATGCCGGCGGGGTCGTGGTGGTACTCACAGTGCACGCTCCCAGAAGCTCGGACCCACAGGTTCGGTGAAGTCGCTCTGCGCGACGAGGTAACCCTCTTCATCCACAGTGATCGGGAGCTGGGGGAGGGGTCGTGCCGCCGGACCGAAGATGACGGCGCAGTGGTTGGCGACGTCGAACTGCGACTGGTGGCACGGGCACAGCAGGTTGTGCGTCTGCTGCTCGTACAGCGCGACGGGACACCCGACGTGCGTACAGATCTTGGAGTAGGCGACGATGCCGTCGTAGGACCATCCGGCGCGGTCCTCGCGCTCGTTGAGCTCGTCGACCGGGAGCCGCATGAGGAGCACAGCGGCCTTGGCCTTCTCCTCGAGGCGGTGCGACTCGAGCTCGGCGAGGCCCTCGGGGATCACGTGGAACGCCGAGCCGATGGTCACCTCGGACGCCTTGATTGGCGTGCCGGAGGGGTCGCGGGCCAGGCGCACGCCGGTGTCCCACATGGTGTGCTTGAGCAGCGCCACCGGGTCCTCCGCCGGCGCGAGGTCGCGGAACAGCGCGATCGCCGGGATCGGGGTCGCCACCACCGCACCGATGAGAGAGTTGCGCACGAGGGTGCGGCGGGTGAAGCCCGACTCGGCGTTCGCCTCGCGGAAGATCTCGACCGACCGCTCGCGCGCTTCGTCGGACCCGCGGGTCGGGTGACGCTGCTCGACCTGCTCGTGACCGTGCATGAGGGCCTTCGACCAGTGCACCGCGCCGATGCCGACGCCCAGAAGACCGAGCGTGATGCCGATGCCGAGGAACATGTTGTTCAGGCGGATCGTCGACGGGTCGAGCTCATCGATCGGGAAGACGATGTAGGCGACGACGGCGAGCACGCTGCCGATGATCGAGAGGAAGAACAGGGCGCTGATCGTGCGCTCGGCCTGCTTCTCCTTCTTCGGGTCGAGGTCGGTGACGCGCAGCCGCTCGGGCGGGAAGCCCGGGTTCGGGATGCGGTCGGCCCGGACCACGGCTACCGCGGGCGGCGGCGCGGAGTGGTCCTGCTGCGGGGCGACAGCCTTGCCGGCGATCTCGCCGCTCGTGCCGTCGTGTGCCTCAGCCAATGGTGTTCCTTTCCTCGAGGACGTTCAGGCCTAGTTGGACTTCGCGGTGAGCCAGATCGTGACGCCGATCAGCGCGCCGAGGCCGAAGATCCAGATGAAGAGGCCCTCCGATACGGGGCCCAGCGAGCCGAGGTCCCACCCGCCGACCGAGGGATTCTCCTCGACGTACAGCAGGTAGGTGATGATGTCGTTCTTCTCCTCGGGCGTGAGGTTCAGGTCGCTGAACACCGGCATGTTCTGCGGGCCGGTGACCATGGCGCCGTAGATGTGCACCGGGTCGACACCGGCGAGGCCGGGAGCCCACTTGCCCTCAGTCAGGGCGCCACCGGCACCCGCGACGTTGTGGCACATCGCGCAGTTGATCCGGAACAGCTCGGCACCGTTCGCGGCGTCGCCGTCACCGGCGATGAAGCGGTCGGCCGGCACAGCCGGGCCGGGGGCCAGGTCGGCGACCCACGCGGCCATGGCGTCGATCTGCGCCTGCGTGAACTGCACGGGCTTCTTCTCCGCCTGGGGTCCCGACGCCGCCATCGGCATGCGGCCGGTGCCGACCTGGAAGTCGACGGCGAGCGCACCCGCACCAATCAGCGTGGGGCCGGCCGCGGTGCCTTGGGCGTCCAGACCGTGGCAGCTCGCGCAGTTCGCGGCGAACAGCTTGCCGCCCTCGTCGATCAGCTGGGCGCTGGCAGCGGTCGTCTCGGCCGTGGCGGTCGTGGTCGCGAGCGCGTACGCACCGCCCGTGGCGAGCAGTCCGACGACCAGCAGGGCGGTCGTGGCCAGGGGGGATCGGCGGCCGACGCGGCGGGCAGAGGCGGGGGAGGAGGAAGCCATGGTTCGGTTCGTCTCGATTCTGCGGATCATTGGAGGACGTAGATGACGAGGAAGAGGCCGATCCAGACCACGTCAACGAAGTGCCAGTAATAGGACACCACGATCGCGCTGGTCGCGTCTCGATGCGTGAAGGTCTTCACGGCATACGCGCGGCCGATCACCAGCAGGAACGAAATCAGACCGCCGATCACGTGAAGACCGTGGAACCCGGTGGTGAGGTAGAAGGCCGAGCCGAACGCGTCGGAGTTGAGCGTGACGTACTCGCTGACCAGGATCGAGTACTCGTAGCTCTGACCGGCGACGAAGATCGCGCCGAGCGCGTAGGTCAGGAAGAACCACTCGACCATGCCCCACTGCGTCGGCTTCCAGCCGGTGCGTCGCACCTGCAGCCGCTCGGCTGCGAACACGCCGAACTGGCAGGTGACCGACGACAGCACGAGGATCGTGGTGATCGTCAGGGCGAACGGCACGTTGAACTTCTCGGTGCCGGCCTCCCAGAGCTGCGGGGAGGTCGACCGCAGGGTGAAGTAGATGGCGAACAGGCCGGCGAAGAACATCACCTCGCTTCCCAGCCAGACGATCGTGCCGACGGCGACGACGTTGGGTCGGTTGATCGTGGGTGCGCTGAGCGAGCTCGAAAGCGAGGTACTGGTCACCCGTTCATTATGACCGATGAAACTGATGGTTCGAGCCCGGCGACACCCCCGTTTCGGGCGGGAAAGTAGCATCACAGCATGACGACTCCACCTTCCTGGCCCCGCATCCTCACCCGAATGCTCGATGGCGACGATCTCTCGATCGCCGAGGCGACCTGGGCGATGGAGCAGGTGGTCTCGGGGGAGGCGACGGAGGCCCAGCTGGGCGGCTTCCTGGTCGCACTCCGGGCCAAGGGCGAGACGGTCGACGAGATCGTCGGCTTCCGTGATGCGGCGCTGCGGCATGCCCGCGCGATCGAGATCCCGGCCATGGTGCTCGACATCGTCGGCACCGGGGGAGACCCGTACGGCGCCGTCGTCAACGTCTCCTCGATCGCGTCGATCGTCGTGGCGGCCACGGGCGTGCCGGTCGCCAAGCACGGCAATCGCGCGGCGAGCTCGTCGTCCGGCGCCTCGGATGTGCTGCAGCACCTGGGCGTCGACATCGATCTCGAGCCCGAGCAGGTCGCGGCCGTGTTCGACGAGGTCGGTCTCACCTACCTGAATGCCGCGGTCTTCCACCCGGGCTTCCGCCACGCCGGCCCTCCGCGCCGCCAGCTGGGCATCTCGACCGTGTTCAACATCCTCGGCCCGCTCTGCAATCCCGCCCGTCCCGAGGCCTCGGCCGTCGGGGTCGCGAGCCTTGACCGGGTGCCGCTCGTCGTGGGTGTCTTCCGCACGCGGGGCGCGACGGCGCTCGTCTACCGCGGCGACGACGGCATCGACAAGATCACGACCACCGGTCACAGCCACATCTGGGAGATCTCGCGCGGATTCGTCACCGAGCACGATCTCGACCCGCGCGAACTGGGCATCCCGACGGCGCAGATCGACGACATCCTCGGCTCGACGCCCGACCACAATGCCGGCCTGGCCCGCGCGGTGCTCGCCGGCGAGAAGGGGCCCGTGCGCGACATCGTGCTGCTCAACGCCGCCGCTGGACTGGTGTCGTTCCGCTTGGCCGAGGATCCCGACCAGTTGCGCCGCCCGCTGCTCGAGCGTCTGGCCGAGCAGCTCACCGTCGCGGAGGCCGCGATCGACTCGGGCGCCGCCGCGGCGAAGCTCGAGCAGTGGTCGGCGGCGACGGGCCGCTACACCGACTGACCGGCGGCGACGAGCCCCGGCCCGTCGATCACCTCGAACACGAGCTGCGTCTCGACGTGCCGCACGTGCGGCTGGGTCGTGAGGTGCTCGAGCACGAGCTCGCGCAGCGCGGCGGCGTCAGGCACCGCGACGTGCAGCAGGTAGTCGTCGGCGCCCGCGACGTGGAACGCGGTGAGCACTGGGGGCAGTGACCGCACCCGCTGCTCGAAGCTGCGCACCTGCTCGCGCCCGTGGGTTCCGAGACGCACCGTGATGAGGGCCTGCAGGCCGAGGCCGAGCGCGGCGGGGTCGATGTCGGCCCGGAAGGCACGGATCACGCCGCGGTCGCGCAGCGTGCGCAGCCGCTGCGTGCAGGTCGACTCGGCGATGCCGGCGCGCTCGGCGAGCGCAGCGTTGGTGAGGCGCCCGTTGCGCTCCAGCTCGGCGAGCAGCGTGAGGTCGAAGGCGTCGAGGGATGCGGGGCGCGCGTTCTGCGCCGAGCTCGGGGCGGGCATCCCGTCAGCATGAAGCATGCGCGCCAGAGCAGTCAATACCCGCGGGTTCTTCGGTTTGTGTAGTCTTTTGCCGCAGGGCACGCCACCATGGGCCCATGCTCAGCGCCGAGGATTTCGAGACGCGCGCCGTGCACGCGGGGCGCGACGACCTCGCGGCGCTCGGTGTGCACGCCCTGCCGATCGATCTGTCGACCACGAATCCGCTGCCCGACATCGAGGTCGGGGGAGGGTCGTACGAGGCGATCGCGACCGGAGGGCATCCGACCGAGGGCGGCAGCGTCTACGCCCGCCTCTGGAACCCGACCGTCGCCCGGTTCGAGACCGCTCTCGCCGCGCTGGAGGGCGCGCAGGAGGCCGTGGCCTTCGGCACGGGCATGGCGGCCGTGAGCGCGGTGCTGCTCGCGGCGATGAACCGCGGTCGGGGGCGCCATGTCGTCGCCGTGCGCCCGCTATACGGCGGCACCGACCATCTGCTGGCGTCGGGCCTGCTCGGCACCGAGACCACCTACTGCGCGCCCGATGAGGTGGGTGACGCGGTGCGCGCCGACACCTGCCTCGTCGTGATGGAGACGCCGTGCAACCCCACGCTCGAGCTCATCGACATCGCCCCGGTGGTCGCGGCCGCGGGCGACGTTCCGGTGATGGTCGACAGCACCTTCGCAACCCCAGTGCTGCAGAACCCGCTCGCGCACGGTGCCGCGCTCGTGCTGCACAGCGCCACGAAGTACCTCGGTGGCCACGGCGATGCGATGGGGGGAGTGGTGGCCGGCAGTGCCGAGTGGGCGACGGCGATCCGCCCGGTGCGGGCGATCACGGGTGGGCTGCTGCACCCGCTCGGGGCGTACCTGCTGCATCGCGGCCTGCCGACCCTCGCTCTGCGGGTGCGCGCCCAGCAGGCGACGGCGGGGGAGCTGGCTCTGCTGCTGACCGAGCACCCTGCGGTCGCGCGCGTGCACTACCCGGGGCTGCCGGGCGCTGATCCGCGCGGGCTGCTCGGCACCCAGCTGCGCGGCCCGGGCGCCATGGTGACGGTCGAGCTCGAGGGCGGGTACGCCGCGGCCGAGCGGTTCATCGGCGGGCTGCACCTGTTCACCCACGCCGTGTCCCTGGGGGGCGTGGACTCGCTGGTTCAGCATCCCGCATCGCTCACGCACCGCCCAGTGGCGCCGGATGCCCGCCCGGGGGCCGGCATCGTGCGCCTCTCGATCGGTCTCGAGTCGGCGAGCGACCTCTGGCGCGACCTCGCGGGGGGCCTCGACGCCGCGACGCTCACCGCCGCGGGTCACGCGAGCGCGTCGAGGTAGTACCACCGTCCGCTCTCGCGCACGAATCGACTGCGCTCGCGCTGCGAGCCGCGGTCGTCGGGGGAGCGCCAGTAGGCCTCGAACTCGACTTCGCCCTCAGCGTCGAGGGGGCCGCCCGCCGTTCGGTCGAGGATGTCGAGCCGGTACCACCGCAGGTCAGGGTCGAGCGCGAGGCTCGTCGGCCGCGTTCGCGGATGCCACGTCGCGAGCAGGTAGGCGGCGTCGCCCACGGCGAAGGCACTGAAGCGCGAGCGCATCAGCTGCTCGGCCGTGGGCGCGGCAGCGTCACCGCGGTGCAGCGGCTCGCAGCACTCGGCGTACGGCAGGCCGCTCAGGCAGGGGCATCGCATAGTGACGGTCACGCCACGGGAGCGCGCAGAACCTTCTGCATCGGACGGCCCTTGGCGAGCTCGTCGACGAGCTTGTCGAGGTAGCGCACCTTCTGCATCAGTGGCTCCTCGATCTCCTCGACGCGCACGCCGCAGATGACGCCGGTGATGAGGCTCGCATTCGGGTGGAGGTCGGCGTCGTCGAAGAACTCTGCGAACGTCGACTGCGCGGCGAGGTGGCGAGCGATCGCCGCGTCATCGAGGCCGGTGAGCCACCGGATGACCTCGTCGAGCTCCGCGCTGGTGCGGCCCTTCTTCTCGACCTTCGCGACGTAAAGCGGGTACACCGAGGCGAACGACATGCGGGCGACGCGCTCGAGGGTGGCGGGCGGGGTGGCCATGGTGGCATGGTAGCCCCGTGCTGGACAGGTGAGGAGAGACGGACAGACGATGAAGTACGTGCTGAACGTCATCGACAGTGAATCGGGCTCGGGTGCGGGCGACGAGATGGCGGCGATCGACGCCTTCAACGCGCGCCTCCAGAGCGCCGGCCAGCTGATCATGGCGGAAGGCTTGTCGTCGCCCCGAGCATCCACCGTCGTCGACAACCGCGGGGGAGCGGGGCTCATCACGCCGGGCCCGCTGCACGACACCGAGCAGTACGTGTCGGGATTCTGGATCATCGAGGCGCCTGACCGGGATGCGGCGCTCGCGCTCGCGGCCGAGGGGTCGCGCGCCTGCAACCGCGTGGTTGAGCTGCGGCCGTTCTACGGAAGAGAGGGTCGGCCGGAGCGGTAGCTCTTCAGGAGCAGGGACGAACGGACGTACAGCACGGCAACCGCGACGGTGAGCACGGAGTTCGCGATCGACGCGAGAGGATCGACCGGGACGGTGCCGAGCGCAGCGGCGACCCACAGAGTGATATCCGTCGCGATCAGGAGGCTCGCGAGCACGAAGCCTGCCGTGGGCCGACCTGTCATCTGCCACCACGGACGCGGGGGCACCGGGTCTTCTTCCTCGACCCGGAACGTTCGAGCTCCGGCGATGATCGCCGCGATCCACAGGAGGTTCGCAACGAGCGTCGCGGCGAGCCCCACCACACCCCACTCGGCCATGAGCCGACCGACGGACGTCGCCACGACGAAGTACAGCGCGATGAATCCGACCTTCAACCAGGTCGAGCGGATGCGCACCGGGTCCACCATGACGTGCGTACCCGCCGGCCTCGGGATGCGCGGCGCACGCGGCGCAGGAATGCTCACGTGGTGACTCTACCCAGCGGGGGAGTCACTCGGGGTGGGACCGCGCCGATACGCGCTGCCGTCGGGCTCGCGGTCGAGCAACCCCGCGTCGACGAGGTAGCGCCGCATGGTGACGGGGTCATCGGTGAGCGTCGCGAGACGTTCGGTGAGTGTGTGCTCGTCGATGCGTTCGTCCGGGTCGGGCATCGTGCGATCGGCCAGGGAGAGCAGCACGGCGGCGCGGTCGTCGGAGCGGGCGGGGTAGTGCTCGAGGTGTCCGTCGACGAAGAAGCGGTCGATGCCCGTCGGGCGCTGGACAGGGGCGGCGGCGAGGAGCTCGGCGAAGCGCTCGACGCGGAGACGCGGCTCGTCGGCGTTCCTCTCGATCACCCTGGCGTCGGCCAGGGTGCGCAGAATGCGATCTCGACGATTCTGGGGGAGCGAGGCAAGGTGCTCCGAGGCGTCCTGCTCCGCGAGCAGCAGCCCGAGCACGCGGCGGGTGTCGGGGTTTGCGAGCGCGGCGATAACGCCGCGCCAGGCGTTCTCGTCCGCGGCGCCGCGCGTCACGAGGCCGCCGCCGAGCCGCTCACGACCTGCCAGCGGCCGTCGATGATGCGCCAGGAGCGCGTGTAGGTGAGGGATGCTTCGATGCGGTCGCCGCGCTTGCCGATCGACATGCCGTCGGGAAGCGTGAACGCGAGCTCGTCGGCGTCATCGATCGAGCGGCCGTGGGTGTCGCGGGTCGGCATGTCTCGAACCTACCGAGCGTGGATGCCGGGAGAGGGGCGCGTCGGGACGCTCAGGGCGAGCATCCGACGCCCGAATCTCCTCAATCTGACATAATGCAGATTATCAGCGCCGCGTCCATCTCGACCACCTCGCGCACGCTGCGCAACTTCCAGTAGCCCCAGTACCGAGCGCCGCCACTCTCGCCGCGCTCGATCGCCCGACGCCACGCATCCGGCAGCTCGTTCTGATACTCCTTCTCAGCGAACGCGCCGTGCTTCGCGAAGTAGACCGCTACGCGCTTAGCGTCCCCGTACCGAAGAGTCAGGTCCTCATCGACGCGCGTTCCCGCGCGGATGCCCGCGGCGTACTGCTCCGGGTCCTGATGGTCGAGCGCGTTCGCCCACGCGATCGCGACCCACTCGCGGAAGCGAAGCGGCTCAGCCGCCGCGCCAGTCTTGCGACCAGCTCGACCACGAGTGGGGGCGGGGCGAGCCACGCTCGGGACCGTGGTCAGGATGTGCAGGTGGGGCGCGCCGCGACGCTGGAACTCCATCTTCCACACGCCGGGCATGTGCTGGCCGTAGGCGTTCCGGTAGTACTCGCGGAAACGGTTGACGGCGCGCTTCAACAGGTCGGGGGTGCCCGCTACGCTCTGCCACTCCCCCGGCACGGTGAGAGTCACCATCGCGGGCGTAGTGTCATCGCCCAGAATGGGCGAGTAATCGAGGGTGGTCAGGGTGCGCGCCATGTTCGCGCGCGACTTCTGCGACCACCCGAGAATCTGGCCGCGCGTGGGCAGCGGGGTAGACAGTTCGAGCGTCATAGACCCAGTGTCGCGCATGGCACGCTCGATCGCATCGTTCTCGGCGCGATTCAGCCGGCCAAGGTCACGGGTCCCGAGCTGAACAGAACCGGGCGAAACCGTAAGCCGCCACCGCGGCCCCTCATTGCCCCGCCAGGGTGCGACGGTGCGCGGAATGCTGTCGACAGCTGCGCGCAGCTCGCCGAGGCGACGGAACCCAGCGGGGCGCGTTGTGCGATCGCCACGCCAGAGGTCGGCGCGCAGCTCGTGGAGGGGTGCCGTCACTCTCCGAACTCCGGCAGGCTCACAGCGCCCAGCAGACCGCGACGGGGGGCCGGGAGGCCCAGCAGCTCGTGACGCACGTCGTCGCACTTCGGGCGCGTGCGGGTGCCGCCGCAATCGGGGCACGGCCCGTCAGCGACCCGCTCACCCCACACGGGCGGGATGTGGTCAGTGTCGTACGCGCCGAAGGAGTGCATCATGCTCGGCACAATGAACCGGCGTCGGAGCACTTTGTCCGGCTCTGCGTCGACCTTGACGCTGATGCAGTCGAGCAGGCCGACCGCGCTCACGATCGCGCGCGGCCACGGCGAACCGGGCACGGCGCGACGGAACAGCGGGCGCACGGTGGCGACAGCCTGAGTGACCCGCCGAATGACCGCATCAGTGTCGACCCAGTTAGGAGCCGTCCACAGCAGGGTGATGCCGCGCTTACGCAGAGTCTGCAGAAACAGCCGACCCTCTGCCGGGAGCGAAGCGTGCGCTCGAGCCGAGAACGTGGCGGAGATCTCGTCAAGGAACACGGTTGCGCTGTGCAGCTCGAGCAGGTGCGACAGCCCAAGGATGGGCTGCGTCTCGCCGTACGACGCACGAACGGGCGTCGTGGAGTACACGGTGCGTCCGGCGCCAAGGTCGCGCAGGACCTTCTGCACGGCAAGGAGCGTCTTCCCGGCGCCGTTGACACCAGTGACGCCGACGATAGGCACGCCGTCGAGGATGCTCGACTTCGGCGGCGTGTCGCGGGTCACCGGTTGACCGCCCAGAGCACAGCGCGAACCGCGAGCAGGGTAAGCCACACGGCGACCGCGACGGGGAACAGGCCCAACACGACGTTGATTTGCGCGAACGGCACGACCGGGCCGAGCGCGGCGACCGTGGGCGCGATCGACGCGGCACTACTCGCGAGCTGCTCAACAGCCCAGTTGAACTCGAACGGGAGCGGGGGGAACGTGTCGATGATCGCGGCGACGAGCCACGCGAGCAGGTCCATCAGGAGCTGGCTAACCACGGTCGGCACCCTCCACGGGCGAGGGAACAGACTTGCGGATGACGCCGCCGACAGCGCTGATGACGTACGAGATGAACCAGAACAGCCCGAGCGCAAGCACGCCAGCGCCGAGCACCGCACGGACCGGCTCAGCCCACGACCACGAGCAGGTGTTGACCGAGAAAGCGCCGAGCGGGCTGTCTGCCGGTGCTGAGAAAAGCGGCCCGCAGTTCGAGGCGAAACGCCAGGTGTTCGCCATGTTCACGATCGCGATTCCGGCCTCGCTGTTCGGTGAGTTCGCCCACGAGTCCGCTACGCGGCCCTCGCGGTCGAACCCACCGTTCGGCAACGGCACGAACAAGCAGACCGCCAGCCACGCCGTCGCGGGTCCCCAGGTTTCGACGTCGACAGGGTTGAAGGCCGCGTACTCGATGCCGTAGAAGTCGGCATTGTCGACCTCGCCGCAGGTCGACTCGAACGACCCGGGGTCAGGCTCAACGATGCCGTCACAGAGGAAGCTGAGCGGGTTCTCCGCGCAGTACTCGATGGAACCAGGCGGGGTCGGCGTGCCGTACTCGGTGTTTCCGAGGAAGCGGGCCGCGGACCACTCGATGGTGACGATGAGGGTATTTCCGGCAATGGTCGGGATGCGAGCTTCACCCGCGACCCGAATGATGCGATCGCAGTTCGAGGCGAGCCACGTCGTGTTCTGCATCGGCGTGCTGGACGACGTGAGCAGCTCGTTTCCGAACGGTCCCGTGCTCTGTGACGTCTGGCGGCTGATGTGGAGGCCGACCTGAGACGTGAACGTGCCGGAAGGGCTCACGCAGTCGATACGGGTGATATCGAAGGCCATACGTGCCCAACCGTCATTGTTCGTCTTGACCATCGGAGAGGCAATCTGGTCATACTGCACCGCAAGCCGGTTCGAAGAGTCCATGCACAGCTCGCCAAGGCTGATGCGCACCGGGATGGTCACGCCGCCGTTCGTGGGAGCGGGGAAAGCGTTCGCGGAGGCGAGGAACGAACGAGCGTTCCAACCGCCCACTTGGACGTTCGCACCGGTCTGGGCAGCGCAAGAGCCGAGCGCTGACATGGTGCGGGCGACCGAGAAGGACTCAACCGGGCCAGGCGGCAGGTTGGCGTGCGACGGCGGAGCGGCCGCGAGCGCGAGCAGCACGCCGAGGGCCGGGGCGAGCAGAGCGGCGAGGATGCGGCGTAGCATGTGGGGGCCTCCGATGACGTGTGCTATCTGAGGGGGTGAGGCCCCCGCTCGGTGCGATCGAGCGGGGGCCTCCGGCGTTCAGCGCTTGACGCCGAACTTCGCGAAGACGCGAACGGCGATGCCGATGCCGACGAGCGCCACCATGACGGTGATGCCGAGCGGGATGATGTCGGTGATCGCGGCGAGGGCCTCGGTCGAGACGCCGCCGAAGAGGGTTCCGTAGTCCACCTGTCTACCTCCTTCCGATGATGAGCAGGAAGGCGACGAGCACGAGGCCCGCAATCCATCCTTGGGTGAACGCGGCGACGATCGTCGACGCGGCTTCGAGGGCGGCGGGCGTCATACGCCGGTCAGCTCTCGAATCACGCGACGAACGAGCGCCAGAGCGATGACCACGCCGAGGGGCGTGATCAAGGCGGGGAGTGCGTTCGCCACGAGGTCAGTCATGACTACCTAACGGGGGTCATGAGCACGCTCGGCAGGAGCGTGCTCGTGGGCGTCGGAGCCGACCAGAGCAGCAAGGCCAGCGCGCCGATAGCGAGGGCGGCGAGGGTCAGCGAGCTGAGGAACCAGATCGGTCCCCACGACAAACGAGCGGCCCAGGGCGAGCGCGAAGAGGGCTCGACGGGGGGCGTGGGGTGCGCGGTCACGAAGCATCGACCGGGAACCCGCGAGCGACGAAGGCCATTCCGAGGCCCATGCAGACGGCGACGAAGGCGACGCCGGCGACAGTTCCGAGCACGGCTCCGATGGTGCGACCGATCTCATCCGATCGCTGAACGGATGAGGAGGCCGACGAGGACGGCAAGGCCGAAGCCTCCGACGAGCGCGGCGAACGAGAAGAGGTCGACATAGGTCTCTACCGCCGTCACTTCTTCGCGCCCGCGAGTTCCAGGGGCACCTGCATGCCCTGCTCGGTGGCATCCGTCTCCAGGATGAACGAGGTTCCCGTGCGGCCCTTGTAGACCCAGGAGAGCACCTCGCACTCGAAGATCACGAGGTCGCCCTCCGAGCGATCGAGCGGGCGCAGCGACTTCGGCACGGTGACCTCGATGAAGCCCTTCCGGGTGCGAACGATGATCGAGACCTTGTCCTTCACCTCCGCCGTCTCGGGGTCGGTGAGCTGGCGCTCGTTGACCGAGTTGACCTCGCCGACGATCGTGACGATCGGGTTGACGTTGACCATGATGTACTCCATATCTCAGTGGAACGGTTATCACTGAACTATGGCACATATAACAAGCCCCGGCCAAGAGCCGCCGCCGAGAATCCCCGTCGTGACCACGCGCATCTACGTCAGCAGCCGCCCGCACTGGTACCAGATGACGCCGGACGAGCCGGGCGACGGGCGCACGATCGAGCGCATGCGCGAAATCGTGCAAGCCGAATTCGTGCGGCTCGGGCAGCGGCACGAGGTCCGCGCAATCGCGTATCGAGAAGGGTTCTCAATAGTCAGTGCGGTGAGCGGGCGCGCTCGTCACTGCGAGTCCTGCTCGTGCGTCGAGGTCGCTGCGCGACCCGGGGGCTCTGCCCCCTACCCCGCCCGAGGGGGAAACCCCCTCGTGGCTCCCGGATTCCCTCCGGGGGTTAAGGGTGATCTACTGGGCGGAGCCCAGTAGATCACCCGACGAAGGGTCAGAACTTGTAGGTTTCCCATCAGCCGGCGAGCTGCGATCGCCGGCGGGAAGGTGCGACAACCTACAAAACCGGGCCCGCGGCCGGGGGTGGCTGGGTCTAGAGCTAGCACGGAGGAAGGACGGTATTCCGAGGAGGGCAGTCCCATAGCCCCGGAGCCGCCCAGCCGCTAAAGCTCCGAACTCTGCTCGGAACCTTCCCGATAAAACGGGGTCCGTGCGTCCATACGTGGACCACGCTCACGCGGGGATTCCCAGCCTGGCCGTTCCGTATGGCTCCAGCAGTCCGGCCCCATAGTCTCCCGAGTTTCCGAAGAGACTGCCGCAGCTCTACGAGCTGAAGGCGCGTTCAGCACCGAGCCGTGCGTGCGCGCGCGTTCCCGAGCGCGGCTCCGGCGTCGCGGGCTGTGCGAACCAGTCCGTGCGTTCCATCCAGTCATCGACAAGGCGGGCGATCACCCGCGCTACCGCGGCCCCGTCGTTCACCGCGAGGAACCCACGCGACCCCTTGAGGTACTTGACCCGACGTCGCGCCCTACGAGTGCGAACCTCGCCGGTCCTCTGGTCGACGCGATAGACCGTGGTCGGGCGAGCGTGAGCGCGTGACCGCTCGAACTTCCGCAGCTCACGCGCAATGCAGATTATCGGATACCGGTAGCGCCGGGACCGTGCACCCCGAGGCGCTCAGCGCGCTTCCGTCACGAGGCGGTGACGACTCCGGCCGACGGTGAACCAGATGATGGCGCCGAGCACCGGCACCGTGATGACGAGTGCGGTCCATCCGACCGACTCCCACACGGACAGGCTCTCATGCCGACGAACGATCGAGACCATGCTGACGATGATGATCGCCATGATCATCAGCGGGACGAGCGCCAAGGCGATGTCGAACCCGGCGGGAAGCACAGGATTCGGCACCTCCGTCACGGTGAGTAGCATTCCGTGAGTCAAGCACACATCCCCCCAAGCCGGCCCCGTAGCTCGTCACCGAACCACGGTGACGCCGGCCTTGGCGGCGACTAGCGCGAGAGATGCGTCGAACGTCGCGAGCTCGGCACCTCTTCTGATGGCGGTGTGGAGCGCCACCGCGTCGGGCATGCGAACGCGATACTCGCTTCTCACCCGCGCAAGTGTCGCCGCGTCCGACGCTTCGAGCGGTACGACGTCGATCCCGATCGTGCGCAGCGAGGCCATCGCCGCATCGTGAAGGCCCGCACGCGTTGGGTGAACGAGTGCTTCTGCGACCGTGAGCACGCTGGCCACGAACCCATCGAGAAAACGGTGTTCGAAGAGACTGATGGCATCCAGGTGATGCGCGTCGTGCTGGTCGAGGAACGCGATCAGCACGTTCGCGTCGAGGACGATCACTCGGGCCACTCCGCGAGGAGTTCGGCACGCGCGTTGCGAGGGTAAGCGCCCGTCGCGGCGCCCGCGGCGCGGCGCACGAGATCGCGCGATCCCCCGCGGCTGGGTAGAGACGCATGGCCGACCTCGACGAGCTTGCGGAGCAGGGCGGCCCGATCACCACGAAGCTCAGGCCACACGAGTGCGGCGTCGTTGACGGCGCGAGCGATGTCGTCTGTCTCCGTCAGCATATGACGGGGGCGAGTCGTGGGCATGCCCCGAGTGTAGCACCTCTTTGGTAGTGCAACACTAGGTCAGGCTTGTGCGACGACGCGCAGCAGCCGCGGCAGGTCGTACGGCTCGAACGGTTCGCCCGAGCGCAGCAGCTCGTCGGCCGTGAACCAGCCGTGTCGGGTCATGTCGATGTGCTCCGACTCGGTCCAGTTCGTCGACACGGGGTCGAACCGCTCGCACCGCACCACGAAGTACTCGGCGTGCCCGCGGTCGTGGTCCGCTTCGTCCCAGGCGACGTCGAAGTCGAGCTTCCAGATGGGCTCGCCGACGGTGTCGACGACCAGCCCGGTCTCCTCGAACAGCTCGCGGATCGCCGCCTGCTCGTGCGACTCCCCCGGGTCGACTCCCCCGCCCGGCGTGATCCACCGCGCGAATCGCGTCGAGTCGGGGGCCGCCGTGAAGAACAGCAGCGCTGCTCCCCCGCCATCCATGAGAATGACGCGGGATGTCCGCCGCAGGCCCGGCGTCGGGGCCACCGCCCTGCTCCCCCGCGCCTACTGGCCCGCGGTCGCCGGGTACTCGGTGAAGTACGAGACGTCGCCCACGAGCCGCGTGTTGTCGGCGGGCACCGGGTCGACCGCGGCCTGGGCGACCTCGGCGGCGAACTCGCTCACGTTGTAGAGCTTGCCCGCGGCCTCCTTGCGGGCGTCGATGGCACCGGGAGCGGCCCGCTCGAGCAGGGTCGCCGTGATGGTGCCCTCGATCATGTCGCCCGAGACGACCGTGAACCCGATGCCCTTCGCCTCGAGCGTCGGGATGAGGTCGCGGAGGGCATCCTCACCGGCACGCTTCGACAGGGCGACGGCCTCGTACTCGGGCATCGTCGGCACGGTGCGGATGAAGTGCGCCTGGTGGCTCGTGACGAAAACGACACGGCCGCCCTCGCCCATGAGCTCGGCGCCTTGAGTCAGTACGTTCACCTGCGCGTCGCGGTTGAGGCGCAGCGCGTAGTCCTCGCCCATGCCCGATTCCATGCCGCCGGAGGCGTTGAGCACGAGGATGTCGAGCGATCCGAAGCGGGCGCGCACCGCATCCATCATCGCCGCGACCGACGCCGGGTCGGTGAGGTCGGCGCCGACGGCGATCGCCTGGCCGCCCGCGGCCTCGATCTCGGCGACGAGCTTCTCGGCGCGCGGCGCCTTGGCGCGGTAGTTGATGACGACGTTGGCGCCCGCGGCAGCGAAGTACTTGACGGTGTCGGCGCCGATGCCGCGCGACGAGCCGGTGACGAGGGCGGTCTTGCCGGCGAGCGAGCCGGGCTGCAGAGGGGTGTTCACGGTTCTCGACCCTACCGGCTGGGCCCCTCGTCGCGCGCTCGCGACGACCTCGACGGAGGCTCAGTACCCGGTGATAGCGTGGGCCCAACGCGCCGTGCCGAGGAGGAACCCGTGGTCGACCTGACGCAATACCTCTGGATCGTGTGGCTGGTGTTCGTCGTCGTCTGCGTGATCATCGAGGTGCTCACGCTCGAGTTCACCTTCTTGATGATCGCGGCCGGGTCGCTGATCGGCGGGCTCGGGGCGAACCTGCTCGGCGGCGAGTGGTGGGTGCAGATCCTCGCCGCGGCGATCATCTCGGGCCTGCTGTTGTTCACCATCCGACCGCTGCTGCTGCGGATGCTCGATCGGGATCGTCCGCCGGCGCTCACCAATGTCGACGCTCTCGTCGGCATGACGGCGCGCGTGACGACCACCTTCGTCGACGGCGCCGGATTCGTGAAGCTCGCCAACGGCGAGACCTGGACGGCGCGGCTCGTGCTGGAGCACGAGGCCGCGGCACTGGCGGAGGGCGACCGCGTGGTCGTGCGCCGCATCGATGGGGCGACCGCCGAGGTCGCCCCCGCAGAGAGGGGTGAGACCGCATGATCTCGGTCGAGGAGTTCTTCGGGCAGCTGTTCGTGACCGCACTGGTGGTGGTCATCGGCATCTTCGTGATCGTGGTGCTGCTGCGGTCGATCCGCATCGTGCCGCAGGCCTACGCCGGCGTCGTGGAGCGCCTGGGCCGTTACCAGCGCACGCTTCAGCCGGGCCTCAACCTGCTGGTGCCGTTCATTGACCGGCTGCGGCCGCTTGTCGACATGCGCGAGCAGGTCGTCTCGTTCCCGCCCCAGCCGGTCATCACCGAGGACAACCTCGTGGTCTCGATCGACACCGTCATCTACTTCCAGGTCACCGATGCGCGCGCGGCCACCTACGAGATCGCCAACTACCTCGCCGGCGTCGAGCAGCTGACGGTGACGACCCTGCGCAACGTGGTCGGCGGCCTCAACCTCGAGGAGGCCCTGACCAGCCGCGACAACATCAACGGGCAGCTGCGCGTGGTGCTCGACGAGGCGACGGGCAAGTGGGGTCTGCGCGTCAACCGCGTGGAGCTCAAGGCGATCGACCCGCCCGCGAGCATCCAGGACTCGATGGAGAAGCAGATGCGCGCCGAGCGCGACCGCCGCGCTGTGATCCTCACGGCCGAGGGCACGAAGCAGGCCCAGATCCTCGAGGCGGAGGGCATGCGGCAGTCGGCGATCCTCAAGGCGGAGGGCGAGGCGAAGGCCCAGGTGCTGAAGGCGCAGGCCGAGGCGGAGGCGATCACGACGGTCTTCGGGGCGATCCACGCCGGCAACCCGGACGCGCCGCTGCTGGCCTACGAGTACCTGCAGACGCTGCCGAAGCTCGCCGAGGGCGAATCGAACAAGATGTGGATCATCCCCAGCGAGCTGACCGAGGCGCTCAAGGGCATCGGGCAGGGGTTCCTCGGCGGCGGTGCCGCGGGTCCCGCGGCGGGCGGCCAGGCCGGTGGCAAGCGCGGCGGATCGGCGTCACCCTCCGCGTGACCGCTCCCCTGCCGTACTTCGACCCCGCGCGGCCGCGCGTGCTCGCGCACCGCGGCCTCGCCCTCGAGGCTCCGGAGAACTCGCTCCTCGCGTTCGCGCACGCAATCGCCCTCGGTGTGCAGCACATCGAGACCGATGTGCACGTCTCGGCCGACGGCGTGGCGATCATCGCGCACGACCCCGACCTCAGCCGGGTCGCCGGCCGGCCGACGCGCGTCGACGAGCTCACCGTCGCCGAGCTGGCCCGCGTGGAGCTCGGCGAGGGCCAGCATCCTCCCACTCTCGCTGAGGCGCTCGACGCTCTTCCGGAGACCCGATTCAACATCGATCTCAAGACGGCGGGCGCGGTGGCGCCCACCGTGGCGGCGGTTCGGGATGCCCGCGCCGAGCACCGCGTGCTGCTGACGTCGTTCAGCGAGCGGCGACGCCGGGCCGCCCTGCGTCTGCTGCCCGGGGTCGCGACGAGCGCCTCCGGCGCGCGATTCGCCGCCGCCCTGTTGTCTGCGTCGATCGGTGCCGCCCCGCTCGTGCGCGCGTCGCTGCGCGGGCTCCACGCGGTGCAGATCCCGGTGCGGGCGCTCGGTCTCGACACGGTCTCTCCCGCGCGATTGCGGGCCTATCAGCGGGCCGGCGTCGAGGTGCACGTGTGGACCGTCAACGACGAGCCGGAGATGCGGCGCCTCCTGGCGCTCGGCGTCGACGGGCTCGTGACCGACCGTGCCGATCTCGCGCTGGAGGTCGTCCGCTCTCTCGGGTGAGGCTGTCAATCATCTGGGAAGGGGCTCCATCGGGCATACCCGCCCCCGGTGGCGGGTCTATACCTATACATAGATTTGGGCGGGATCCCCCGCCAGCAATGCGGAGGGGTGGAGATGGCGGATCGCACACTGCGCGGCATGCGGCTCGGCTCGCAGAGCATGCAGACCGAGGAGGGCGTCGAGTTCGCCGAGCGGCAGCGGGCCCAGTACCGCACCCCCGACGGCGAGGTCTTCGACGTGATCTTCGCCGCCGACGCCGAGCTGCCGGACGTGTGGGAGTCGCCGAAGAGCGGCAGGGAGGGCGTGCTGCTCGCGCCCGACGGCACGCCGGTCGACGTCGAGGTCGGTGACGCCAAGCCCGCGCGCACCCACTGGGACATGCTGCTCGAGCGTCGCACGCGCGACGAGCTGGAGGAGCTGCTGCAGGAGCGGCTGGAGCTGCTGCGGGCCCGCCGCGGCGGCGGCGAGCGGCTCGGCGCCTAGCTCCCGTCTGCGACAGCCGACGGGCGCGTCGGACCGAGCCCGAACCGGGCCGACACCCCCCACGCCGTCACGCGCGCGAGCGCCTCGATCACGATGCCGGGGCCCATCTTCGAGCGGCCGTTCGCGCGCTCGACGAAGGTGATGGGATGCTCGACGACCCGGCCTCCGGCCGCTTCGATGCGCCAGGCCAGCTCGACCTGGAAGCAGTAGCCCTGCGAGGAGACCGCGGCGCGGTCGAGGCCCGCGAGCGCCGAGACCCGGTACGCGCGGAAGCCCGCCGTGATGTCGCGGATGCGCGAGCGCAGCATCCAGCGGGCGTAGCGGTTGCCGGTGCGGGAGATCGCCTGTCGATGACGCGGCCAGTTCAGCACCGCGCCGCCCGGCACCCAGCGCGATCCGATGACGAGATCGGCGGGGGTCGACCGCAGCAGGTCGAGCATCGCCGGCAGCTCGGCGGGGTCGTGCGAGCCATCGGCGTCGATCTCGACCACCGCCTCGTAGCCCTCCGCCGCCGCGCGGGCGAAGCCGTCGAGGTAGGCCGCGCCGAGCCCGGCCTTCGCGGGGCGATGCGCGACGCGAACCCCCGGGTCGGCCGCCGCCAGCTCGTCGGCGATCGCGCCCGTGCCGTCGGGCGACGCGTCATCGAGCACCAGCACGTCGGCGTCGGGAACCGCTGTGCGGATGCGGGCGATGATCGACCGGATGCTCTGCGCCTCGTTGTACGTCGGCACGAGCACGAGCGTGCGCATCATGCGCGCCGCCGCGCGGTGAGGGCGCCGGCGAGCGCGATCGTCGCGAGCCCGAACAGGATGACCCCCCACTCGAGCGTGCGCCCGAGCGCGTGCGCCGGGGTGACGGTGTCGCTCAGCGGCACCTCCTGCACCATGGTGCCGGGCTCGAACAGCGGCAGGCTGTCGACGGTGGAGCCGTCGGGCAGGATGATCGCGCTCGCCCCGACGGTCGAGGCGTTCACCAGGGTGCGGCCCGACTCGATCGCGCGCAGCCGGGCGATCGCCAGCTGCTGCACGCTCTGGTCGCTGACGCCGAAGTCGGCGTTGTTGGTGGGCGCGAGCAGAATCTGGGCGCCCGCGTCGAGCTGCTCGGCGAGCAGGTCGTCGTCGACGATGTCGTAGCAGATCGAGATGCCCGCGATCACACCGTCGATCGAGACGACGGTGTCGCGCGTGCCGAAGGTGTAGTCGCGCGGCACGAGGTCGAACAGGTCGGGCGCGAGCGGGTAGAAGAACTCCCGGGCCGGCAGGTACTCCGCGAACGGCACGGGGTGCTTCTTGTCGTACTGGTCGAGCGGCCCCTCGCCCGCCTCCCACAGCAGCACCGAGTTGAAGGTCTCCTCCACTCCGTTCGTCTCGGTCGCCGTGATCGTGCCGACGACGAGCGGGGCGTCGAGCCGGTCGCTCACCAGGTCGAGCACCGAGGCGGCGTACTCGCTGCGCAGCGGGTCGAGGTCGCTGGCGTTCTCGGGCCACACGACGACGTCGAGCTCGAGGCCCCGGTCGAACAGGGTGCGCGTCGCGTCGTAGTGGTCCTGCAGGATCTCGCCGCGCTCGTAGTCGGCGAACAGGCCCGCGTTCGAGTCGCCCTGCACCGCGGCGACGGTCATCGTGCCGGTGGTCGCGATCGGCACGGGGGGCCAGATGAGCAGGGCCGTGGATGCTCCGGCCACCGCGATGCCGCGGCGCAGCATCCCGACCTGGCGCTCGATCGCGACCGCGACGAGGGCCGCACTGAACCACGCGAGCAGGAAGGTGAGGCCGCTGAAGCCGACCCAGGCCGCCCAGTGCGCGAGCGGGCCCTCGGCCTGGCTGTGCGCGAGACGGCCCCACGCGAAGCCGCCGAACGGGAAGACGCTCGCGACGGCCTCGCGGATGGTCCACGCCGCGCCGACGACCGCCGGCGTGAGCACGAGGCGGCCGGCGGCACCGGGCCACGCCCGCGGCACCCAGCGCCAGGCGAGCGCGATGAGCACGCCCCCGAGCGCCGTGAAGAACACCTGGGCGAGCGTGAGGGCGAGCCACGGAACGAGGCCGAGGTAGACCGTCAGCCACTCGATGAGTGTTCCGTAGTACGAGAATCCACTGATCGCGCCGATGAGCAGCGCTCCCCCGATGCTGCGGCCCCGCAGGGCGGCGAGCACGAGCGCGGTGCCCACGATCGTGAGCGGCCACCACCCGAGGTCAGGGAATCCGAGATCCATGAGCCACCCGCCGGCGACCGCGGCGAGGGCGGCGACTCCGAGCGGGAGCGGCGCGGCGGTCGTCGGGGTCACGAGGCACAATCCTAGGCGAGCAGGTGAAGGGCGGGGCTCAGGCGACCGAGCTGTAGGCGACGATGCCGCGACGGATTGCGTCGAGAGCGCTGCGGGCGGTGCGCCCGACCGGGCCGTCGGCGACGAGGGAGATCTGGTCGAGAAGGTCGATGGTCTGCTTCGTCCAGCGCACGAAGTCGCCCGCGGCGAGATCGGCATCGCGCAGCACGGCGTCGAGCGACCCGCCGGAGGCCCAGCGCTGCATCGGCAGAGCGAGCGTGGTGGCGAGTGGTTCGCTGCCGGGCAGGCGGTGCTCGCGCTCGAGATCGTCGAGGCGGGCCCAGAGCTCCTGCGTGCGCTCGAGCGCGGGCCGGAACGCCCCGCGGGGCAGGGCGTATTCGGGGGCCTGCCCGTCATCGCGGCGGGCCTCGTAGACGATCGCGCTCGCCATCGCGGCGAGTCCCGGCGCGTCGAGATCATTCCAGAGCCCCTGCCGCAGGCTCTCGGCCACCAGCAGGTCGCGCTCGCCGTAGATGCGGCGCAGAGCCCGACCCTCCGGGGTGAGGCCGAGCCGGCCGTGCTCGTCGGTGCGCAGGTAGTCGAGCGTCGTCAGGATCTCGGTGATGCGGTCGAACACCGCCGCGACCGCTCCGGTGCGGCCGGTGATCTGGCGGCTGACCTTGTCGGTCTCGCGCTTGAGCCGCCACCAGCGCTCGGCCCAGCGTGCGTGCGCCTCGCGGTCGGCGCACCCGTGGCAGGGATGCTTGCGCATCCGCGAGCGCAGCCCCTCGAGCTGCTTCTGCCGCCGCAGCTTGTCGGCCTTCTCCCCCGGCTCACCAGCGCGCTTCGTGCCCCGCTCGAGGTCGTTGAGCTCGCGGCGCAGCGCGGCGTACTCGGTGTAGTCGCCGAGGTGGCACGTCATCGCGCGGGCGTAGCCCTCGAGGGCCTCCTGGTTCTTGCGCACCGTGCGGGCGAGGTCGACGACGGCCCGGTCGGCCTGGAACTGCGCGAAGCTCGACTCGAGCACCTCACGCGTGCGCTGCCGCCCGAACTGCTCGATCAGGTTGACCGCCATGTTGTAGGTCGGCCGGAAGCTCGAATTGAGCGGGTAGGTGCGCCGCGAGGCGAGCGATGCGACGGCCTGCGGGTCGAGGCCGGGCGTCCACTGGATGACCGAGTGGCCCTCCACGTCGATGCCGCGCCGGCCGGCGCGACCCGTCAGCTGGGTGTACTCCCCCGGCGTGATCGGCACCCGCGCCTCGCCGTTGAACTTCTCGAGCTTCTCCAGCACGACGGTGCGCGCCGGCATGTTGATGCCGAGGGCGAGCGTCTCGGTCGCGAAGACGACGCGCAGCAGCTTCTTCTGGAAGAGCTCCTCCACGACCTCCTTGAAGGCGGGCAGCAGGCCGGCGTGGTGCGCCGCGACGCCGCGCTGCAGACCGTCGAGCCACTCCCAGTAGCCGAGCACCGCGAGATCGTCGTCGCGCAGCGTGCGGCAGCGCTCCTCGATGATCTGCCGGATCTCTTCGCGCTCGGCCGCATCCGTCAGCCGCACCCCCGCCCGCACGAGCTGGCGCACCGCCTGGTCGCACCCGGCCCGGCTGAAGATGAAGAAGATCGCGGGCAGAAGATTGCGGGCCCCGAGCATCCCGACGATCTCGGCGCGGTCGGCGCGCTGCTCGAACCCCGCCCGCTTCTCCCAGCGGCGCGGGTGGTGCTGTCGCCCCTTGTGCGGCGTGTGGCCACCGGCGCGCGCGAGCTGCACGAGCTCGGGGTTGACGCGGTTCGTCGCCGCTTTGCCGGAGGAGTCGAACAGGTCGACGAGCTTCGAACGCACGAGCACGTGCTGCTCGAGCGGCACCGGGCGGGTCTCGCTGACGATCACGTCGGTGTCGCCGCGCACGGCCTGCAGCCAGTCGCCGAACTCCTCGGCGTTCGAGACCGTGGCGCTCAGCGAGATGAGCCGCACGTGCTCGGGCAGATGGATGATCACCTCCTCCCACACCGCACCGCGGAAGCGGTCGGCGAGGTAGTGCACCTCGTCCATCACGACGTATGCGAGGTCGGTGAGCAGGTCGCTGTCTGCGTAGAGCATGTTGCGCAGCACCTCGGTGGTCATCACCACGATGCGCGCGCGGGCGTTGATATTGGTGTCGCCCGTGAGCAGGCCGACCTCGCTCGGCCCGTACTGAGCCACCAGTTCGGAGTACTTCTGGTTGCTGAGCGCCTTCATCGGCGCCGTGTAGAAGATCTTCGCGGTCGGCTCGAACATCGCCAGGAAGACCGCGAACTCGGCGACGATCGTCTTGCCCGCGCCCGTCGGTGCCGCCACGAGAACGCTGCGCCCCTGCTCGAGCGCCGCGCACGCCGCCTGCTGGAACGGGTCGAGCTCGATGCTGAGGGTGTCGCGGAACGCCCGCAGCCGCGGAAGCCGCTGCAGGGCGCGCTGCGCGGCGTAGCGCTCGGCCGGGCTGGGGCCCGCATCCGCCCCGCTGCGACCCGCGGCGTCAGTCATCGACGCGGATGCCGTACTCGGCGTTCAGCGCCGCTTCGCGCTTGGCGACCCGCCTGTCGTTGAGCACCGCGATCGCGGCCGCCGCGAAGTAGAGCCCGATCATCGGGATCGCGAGCAGCACCATCGACAGCACGTCGGCGGCGGGCGTTGCAATCGCGGTGAACGTCGCGACGCCGAGAATGGCCCAGCGCCAGGCCTTGAGGATGCCCGCTCCGGTGATCACGCGCGCCAGGTTGAGCGCGACGAGCACGACCGGGAAGAGGAAGCCGACCCCGATCGCGAGGATGAACTTGATCGCGAAATCGAGGTAGATGCGGGCGCTCAGGAAGCTCGCCGAATCGACGAAGGCGAAGCTCGTCAGCAGGATGACGATGTTCGGGAAGACGAACCAGGCGGCGAGGCACCCGCCGACGAAGAGCGGCACCGAGGCGGCGAGGAAGCCGATGGCGAACCGCTTCTCGCGCTGATGCAGGGCCGGCACGATGAACGCCCACAGCTGGTACAGCCAGATCGGCGACGAGGCGACGACCCCGATGAGGAACATGATGAGCAGGCGGGTGTCGAACGCCTCGCCGATCGTCGTATAGGCCAGGGTCGCGTCGCGATTCTGCCGCTCCGCGACCTCCAGCACCGGCGCGCTCAGGGCGGCCCAGACGTAGTCGACCGCCCACCAGGCGGGAATCGCCCTGGCGGCTTACGAACTGGATTTCTTCGGCAAGGCCCGGAGCCTGTCGGATGCGGCCCTGCATGAGTATCTGGCGACGGAGCAGGCGCAGCGGGCTGCGCGGATCAGCGTGGTGGCGGAGGTGGTGAGGGGCTATGTGCTGGAGCGGGCGGCGGCGGCCCGTGTCGATCTTGCGCGGCGGGCCATCGCCTCGCGGACGGCGGCCGTCGCGTTGCTGACGCGACGCGTCGCGGCCGGCGCGTCCGCCCGGTTGGAGGTGGAGCAGGCCAGATCGCTGGTCGGGACGGCGGAAGCCGACCTGATCGAGCAGCAGCTGGTCCACGCGCGCGCCGATCATGCCCTGGCCCTGCTGACCGGCTACGGCGACAGGGCGGGAACGAAGGATGCACCAGCGTTCACATCACCCGCCTTCGGTGCGGAATGGGGCGTGGCACGGGCTGGCCTCCCCTCCGAACTGTTGACGGCACGTCCCGACATCGTCGCCGCGGAGCAGCGGCTGCAGGCCGCCAACGCGCAGATCGGCGCCGCTCGCGCCGCCTTCTTTCCGTCGATCCGGCTGACGGCGATGGGAGGTGTCGCGTCCGGCGAGCTCAACAGCCTCTTCACCGCCGGCAGTGCTGCGTTGCAGTTGGTTCCCCAGGTGAGCCTGCCCCTGTTCGATGGCGGGCGGAACCGCTCCAATCTGGACCTGGCGCGGGCGCGCGAAAGCGCGGCCGTCATCGAGTATGAACGGACGATTCAAACGGCGTTCCGCGAGGTGTCCGATGCCCTGGCCGGGCAGGCCTTGCTGGAGCGCGACGTCGCGGCCCGGATCGCCCTGCGCGATGTCGAGGCGAGGCGCCGGACCTTGGCGATGAACCGGTATCTGGCCGGTGCGGTCGGGTATCTGGAGGTCCTGGACGTCGAACGCAGCCTGTTCGCCGCCGATCAGGCGCTGCTCGACGCCAGGCGGGCAAGGTTGGAGAATGCCGCATCTCTCTACCGTGCCCTGGGCGGCTGTCCTTCGGTGTCCGGGTAGGTCCGGTCCATGGTCGGGCCGGCGGCACGACGCTGTCTTGACAGTCTCTTGACGAAACGTCCACACGGCGGGGCTACCGTGAGGCCCGCTGGCGGATGCCGAAGCCGGATGCCGGAGCCGGATGGTGGT
>OFDC01000426.1_pt1 | contig 32706 bp, 34 predicted proteins | sample 1520941 | NCBI WGS metagenome assembly OFDC01 (sample SAMEA94258168, study PRJEB24077) | hot springs metagenome | biome: Aquatic biome; feature: Water | place: India | collected 2012-12-06 | depth 5 m | reverse complement strand
GCCCGGACTGCCGACCGGCGGTGCGCTCGACATGCCGCGCGCCGCCTCAGGCTTCGCGCCCGCCGCACCCATGCCCGGCCTGTCTTCCTATGGCGGTTCATCCTACGGCGGATCGCGCGGAACGCAGGCCCACGCGATCGCGCCTCGCCCGTCCCGTTCGCTCTTCATGCACGAGGGCGTCGATCTGGTCGCTCCGACCGGCACGCCTGTCCGTGCCGCCGCCGACGGCCTCGTCGTCGGTGCGGCACCCAATGGCCGCTACGGCAACTGGATCCGTATCGAGCATGGCGGCAAGCTGGCCACCGTCTACGGACACATGCTCGGTTTCGCGCCCGGCCTTCAGCCCGGCATGACGGTGTCGCGCGGCGACGTGATCGGCTTCGTCGGCAGTACCGGCCGCTCGACCGGCGCCCATCTCCACTTCGAACTCCAGGTCGATGGCAAGCCGGTCAATCCCATAACCCATCCGGAACTGAAGCGCGCCCAGTTGCGCGGGCCTGAATTCGAGCGTTTTCGCAAGCAGGTCGCCGCCAGTCTGGCGGAGCGCGATCTCGAAGCGAAGGCCGCCGCCTCAGTCGTCGAGTGACCTGCGCGCCTCGAGCGCGAAGGCCTCTTCCGGCGACAGCACGAGACGGTGGCGTCCGACCAGGGCAAACCAGACGATTCCCGCGGCAAACCAGGCGACGACGCCCAGCACGCCCGAGACGAACACCGGATCGAGCAGCTGATAGACCAGCGTGATGGCCGCGATCACGATGGTGACGACCGCGCCGATGCGTCCCAGCGGCGAACGATAGGGGCGCGCCAGGGCCGGCAGCCTTGCCCGCAACACGAGGAAGCTGATGGCCTGGAGCAGGTAGGACAGCATCGCGCCCGCGACCGCCATGTTGAGCAGCATGCCCTGGATCACCGCGCTGCCCTTCTCGGCACCCATGCCGAACCACAGGGCGAACAGAAGGCCCAGCGCGACGGCGGAGCCGGCGATCAATGCAATGTGCGGCGTCTTGTGGCGCGGATGGGTGATCGAGAGGAAACGCGGGAAATAGCCCGCCCGCGACAGCGAATAAATCTGGCGGCCCTTGGCGAAGAGGATGGTGTGGAAGCTCGCGATCAGGCCGATACAGGCGACCAGCGCGAGGAGCTTGGCGAGCCCGCCGCCGAAGGTCGCGCGGAAGCCGTCGAGCAGCGGCTCGCCGGAGCTTGCGAGCTGGAAGCTCCCGGGTGCGACCGAGGGGTTGAGCCACACGATGAGGCTGGCTGAAGCGAAAAGCGTCAGCAGTCCGGCCACGATGCCGCGCGGGATGTCACGCGACGGCTCCCGGGCCTCTTCCGCGGCAAGCGGAAGCTGCTCGATCGCGAGGAACAGCCAGACCGCGAACGGAAGCGCTGCGAGGGCGCCGTGCAGGCCGAACGGCAGGAGCGGCCCACCACCCTGCGGCAGTTCCACCGGCTTGCCGTCGGCGCCGGCGCCGATGTTGAGGGCGTGGCGGCCGAAGTCGGCGACGGGAAGCGCGGAGATCCAGAACACGGCGAGACACGCCAGAGACGCCAGCGTGATGACGACGGTCACCCGGAACGAAAGTTCCACGCCCATGACGTTGAGCGTCACGAACACCACGTAGGCGCCGATCCAGTAGGCTGGCAGCCAGTTCGTTGGCGTCTCGAACACGGCCGCGAGATATGTGGCAAGGAACGAGGCGATGACGGCGGGCGTCAGGACATATTCGACGTTCTCGCAGAGACCCGTGACGAACCCGCCCCATGGTCCCATCGAGGCCCGGGCGAAGGAGTAGGCGCCGCCCGTGTGGGGCAGGGCCGCCGCCATCTCGGCGATGCAGAAGACGAGGCCGAGATACATCACGGCGACGATGCAGGCCGCGAGGGCATAGCCGCCCCAGCCGCCGGCCAGGAGGCCGAGGTTCCACCCCGAATAGTGACCCGAGATGACGGCCCCGACGCCCAGGGCCCACAGCGAGAAGACGCCGGCATAGCGGCGAAGCCCGCGACGGGCGAAGTAGTCCGGCGTAACGGTCTGGTAAGGTGTGCGCGGTAGGTTCATCGAGGCTATGATAGCCGCCGAAGTCGGGCCTGCACGAGGTGGAAGAGTTGAGTGCCGTCGAAGTTGCTCTCCTGGCCTCCGCTCTCATCCTGACCAGTGTCGCCAGCGGCGTGTTCCTCCGCCGCAAGCTGCCGGAGAAGCACCTGAGCGGCGATTCCAAGGATGTCATCAAGCTGGCGACGGCTTTGGTCGCCACGATGGCAGCACTGGTGACCGCGCTCCTCTTCGCTTCCACCCGGGCGTCCTACGAGGCGACCAACAGCCAGGTCGGACAGCTCACGGCCAACGTCATCGAACTCGACCGCCTGCTGAAGGACTATGGCGCCGAAGGCGTGGTGCTGCGGCAGGCGCTGCGCCAGGACGTGGCCGCCATCGTGGACACGATCTGGCGAGACGATGCCGCGGCGAGCCAGACTCCGGCGCAGGCATCGGCGACGGAAGCCCAGGTTATCACCAGGCTTCGCCAGCTCGCGCCGCGCGATCCACTCCAGGCTTCGCTGCAGGCGCGGGCGTCGGTGGTGAGCAACGCGCTGGCACAGATCCAGCTTACGCTCTTCTCTCACCCGCAGGACTCGCTCTCGAAGCCCTTCGTCTTCGTGCTGGTCCTGTGGTTGTGCTTCATCTTCGGGACGTTCGCCATGTCGGCCGACGCCAACGGCACGATGTTGAGCGTGCTGTTCTTCTGCGCGCTCTCGGCGGCCAGCGCGATCTATCTCATTCTGGAGCTTGGCCAGCCGTTCGACGGGCTGATGCAGGTGTCGAGCGGGCCGCTGCGCCACGCACTGGCGCCGCTGTAGCGACGCCAGCATCGTTCGTTCGGATCAGTCCCAGGCGGCGTCGACGATCTGTCCGGCTTCCGACAGGACCAGCGTCAGGCGGTTTGGCTCGTACTCGTAGCTGGGGATGCCGTCGGTGGGACGGATGATGCGCAGCGGGTAGGGAAGATCCTCTTCCTTCACGACGTTCCCGGCGGCCTGGCCGGCGGGCGCGGCGGCACCCTTGGCCTGGAAGTACTTGCCGAGGCACTTGGCGCAGTCTTCCTTCGGTGGCGCGACCTCGGCGAAGCCCGGCAGGGCCTTGAGGGTGACGGCATTGTATCCCGAGCGGACGCGGATGCCCTTGTAGGGATGGCCGTGAGCGACCGGCAGGAGCGCCTCGACGACCATGAAGGGGCCGAGCGGTGCCATGTCGGTGGGCGCACTGGCCTGGAAGATGAGATCGAGCATGCCGTCGATGCCCTGGCCGCGGGTGATCGGCAGCAGATGCGGCTCGCCCCAGGCGTTGGAAGTGACGAGGCCGCGGGCGCGGATGATGTCCATGCCGCCGGAACGCTCGGAGCGGATGAGTTCGACACTGGTCACGAACATCACGGGGAAAGGGCGGCTGCCTTCGGGCGAGGGCGCGCCGCCGCCCGGCGTGGGGCCGGCATCCTTCGGCGTCGACGGCGCCATCTGCGGCTGCGCGGGCTGCTGCGCGCTCGCGGCAAGACCGCCCAGCATCGAGCCGGCCGCGATCAGGGAGGCGAGGGCAAAGAGTTTCTTGACGGTCATGACATCCTCGAAGGCTGTGCGGCGCCGTCGCCGCTCGATAGGCACAAGTCTGAAGTCGTTCGAGCGAAGCGGCCTACCAGTTGTGCCAGCCATTGTGCCAGCCGTTACCCCAGCCGCCGTTACCCCAGCCGCCATTGTGCCAGCCGTTGCCCCAGCCGCCGTTGCGCCAGCCCCAGCCGCGGTGCCAGCCGTTGCCCCACCAGGCGAGCGTCTGCTCGCGGTCGATGGCGACGAAGGGTTCGCCATCCTGGCGATATTGCTCGATGGCGCTGGTGACATCCGTGCGGATCGACTGCAGGCGCTCCGCCACCGAACCTCGCGTCGAGTCTTCGGGGCCCGTGGCCGCTGTGGCCGAAGCGTCGGCGGCCGCGAGGCCGACCGAGAGGCCGAGCGCGCCCGATGGCAGAAGCTGCGCCAGCGTCCGTAGGGTACGACGATCCTGTGACATGCTTTCTTCCTCTTGGAGAAGGGCCGAAGCCTGCTTTGGAACGAGCGGGCTTGGCAATGGAAACTTCAGTGAACCTCTACGATGCCCTCAGTCCCAAGCGGCGTCGACGATCTGTCCGGCTTCCGACAGGACCAGCGTCAGGCGGTTTGGCTCGTACTCGTAGCTGGGGATGCCGTCGGTGGGACGGATGATGCGCAGCGGGTAGGGAAGATCCTCTTCCTTCACGACGTTCCCGGCGGCCTGGCCGGCGGGCGCGGCGGCACCCTTGGCCTGGAAGTACTTGCCGAGGCACTTGGCGCAGTCTTCCTTCGGTGGCGCGACCTCGGCGAAGCCCGGCAGGGCCTTGAGGGTGACGGCATTGTATCCCGAGCGGACGCGGATGCCCTTGTAGGGATGGCCGTGAGCGACCGGCAGGAGCGCCTCGACGACCATGAAGGGGCCGAGCGGTGCCATGTCGGTGGGCGCACTGGCCTGGAAGATGAGATCGAGCATGCCGTCGATGCCCTGGCCGCGGGTGATCGGCAGCAGATGCGGCTCGCCCCAGGCGTTGGAAGTGACGAGGCCGCGGGCGCGGATGATGTCCATGCCGCCGGAACGCTCGGAGCGGATGAGTTCGACACTGGTCACGAACATCACGGGGAAAGGGCGGCTGCCTTCGGGCGAGGGCGCGCCGCCGCCCGGCGTGGGGCCGGCATCCTTCGGCGTCGACGGCGCCATCTGCGGCTGCGCGGGCTGCTGCGCATTCGCGGCAAGTCCGGACAGCATCGAGCCGGCCGCGATCAGGGAGGCGAGGGCCAGGAACTTCGTGCGCTTCATGAAATCCTCGACGGCTCTGAGGCGGGTGAACCGCCCGTGACGGGAAGGGAAAGGGCAGCTTCGGCGGAGGCCAGCGCGGCCGGACTGCGTCCGAGGCGGTCGTAGGCCTCGAGGATCAGGTCGGTCGGCACCATCTGGGTGAGGGTGCAGTAGGAGGTCACGGTGCCGGTGAGGCTGCCGTTTTCGAACAGCTTATTCACCGGAGCGCCGCCACCGCACACCGAGAAATATTCGCAGGACCTGCAGGCCTCCACGCCCGCTGTGATGTCGCGATAAAGCGGTGAGGCGATGCAGGTGTCACGGATCTCCTGAAGGGACTGGAAGTTGATGTTGCCCAGCAGGTAGTCGCCATAGTCCGGATTCTTCAGTCCCAGCAGCTCCGGGCTGAAACTCGAAACATTGCCGTGGCTGTCGACGTTCAGCATGGCCAGCGGCTCGGTCTGGATGTTGCGCACCGGCACGCCTTCGGGCCGGAACATGCGCGGCAGGGCGAGGTCGATCTCGCGCAGGAAGCGGACACGGCCGCTCTGGCGCGCCCGGTGCCAGAAGGTGCGCAGGAACGTCGCATACCGCCGGCGCAACTCGGGCCCGTGGAACAGGCTTGATACGTGGTCGCCTTCGGATTCCTCGACGTTGAAGCAGATCTGGTCGATGCCCTCGGAAAGATAGAAGTCGAGCAGTTCTTCCGGTTGGTCGAGACTGGCGTGCGACAGGACGGAGATGACGTGAAACGGCACTTCGTTCTCGCGCAAGGACCGGATGCCGGCGATCGTCTTGTCGAACGTGCCCTTGCCGCTGCGGCTCTTGCGATGAAGGTCGTGCAGCTCGCGCGGCCCGTCGAGGCTGACGCCGACGCCTACGCTCCACTCCTTGAAGAGATCGCACCACTCGGCATCGATCAGCGTACCGTTGGTCTGAAAGGAATGCCTGACATGGACCGTCGACGGCCGCATCCGTTCGATCGTCGCGAATGCCTCGCGATAGAAGGAGACGGGCACCACAAGCGGCTCACCGGCATGCCAGATCACCGTGATTTCGGAACAGGCCCAGCCCGACGCGAAGATCTGCTCGAACAGCCGCGTCACCGTCGACTGGGCGATGACGTGCTTGTTCGAGCGGTCGGGCAGATAACAGTAGGTGCAGGCGATGTTGCAGAAGGCCGTCGGCTGCACGACCACCATGCCGATTTCGGGCGTGGCGGTCATGGTCACCAGTTGTGCCAGCCGTTGTGCCAACCGCCGTTGCCCCAGCCGCCATTTCGCCAGCCACCGTTACGCCAGCCGCCATTGCCCCACCAGGCGAGGCGCTGCTCCGGATCGACGGCGACGAAGGGCTGCCCGTCCGTACGGTATTGCGCGAGGGCGTCGGTGACGTCGGTGCGCAGCGATTGCAGCCGCTTTTCGACGGAAAGGCCTTGCGGTTCAGGAGGCGCCGTGCCGGCCGCGGCATCTACGGCGGCGAGGCCCACGGAAAGGCCGAGTGCCCCGGATGGGAGCAGGTGGGTCAGCGCACGCACTGAACGACGACTCTGATTCATGTTGTCTCCCCGGAGGCAGCCTACGTTAGTCAGACCCGCGAACCATTCGCAATTCAAAAAGCGTCTCCGACGGCAATGGCTCTTGAAATTCGTACGTCGCTTCCCATCTACTGCAAGTGCTTGGCGATCGAGAGGTCGCCAGGTGTCTGCCGAGGTGAGCCACGGATGTAATGGTGACCGGACGGCGGACGGGATTGCGATCCCGACCCGGCCCCGCGCCTGAAATGGCGGCGGGGCTTTCTTTTTATGGAGTGCCCCGCATGAACGGCGCGCAACCCGAGGCCTATTTTTTCGCTGGCGACGGTCAGACGCCGAACAATCCGGTGTTGCCTCTGCTCGTTTATCGACATGTCGTGCCGGTCGGCGCTTTGGCGGACGCGGCGCGCCGGTTCGAGGCCATGTTTGCCACGAACGGATGGGGCGACGGCTGGCGTAACGGCATACATTCGTTCCTGCACTTCCATACCTCGACCCATGAGGTTCTGGGCATCGCCGCCGGTCAGGCCGTCGTGAAGTTCGGTGGAGCGAACGGGCGTGCCTTTCAGGTAGAGGCAGGTGACGTAGTCGTGCTTCCCGCGGGCATCGGACACCAGCGCCTGCAGGCGACCCACGAGCTGCTTGTCGTCGGTGCCTATCCGCGCAACGGCCGCTTCGATCAGAAGCGGCCGGGCGAGGTCGATGCGCAGACGGCGCTTCGGGAGGTCGCGAAGGTACCGCTGCCAGAGAAGGATCCCATCCACGGCGTGGACGGGCCCTTGAGGACGCTCTGGCGCTGACTAGTTGATTCCGTAGCGGGTGAACTGACGTTCGACGCCGGGCATCAGCGCCCGCGCGGCCGCCTTGTCGGTCTCGCCGCTCTTGACGTCGCCCTTGGCCACACGCACCAGCCCGCGGCCATACAGAGCGAGCGGACGATCCGGATCGCTGCGCAAGGCAGTGTCGTACTCGCGGAGAGCAATGTCTTTCTCGCCGAGCTTGAGGAAGATGAACCCCCTCGTTTCGCGCGTCTGCACGTTGTCGGGCTGCAGCTTCAGCGCCTCGTCGCAGTCCGACAGCGCCTCGGCCAGATCGTGGCCCGCGACCATCCGGGTCAGGCAGCGATTGTTGTAAGCCCACGCCATCCGCCCATCGATCTTGATGGCATTGGTGTAGTCCGCGATGGCCTTCTCGTAATCCTGGCGGGCAAAATGCGCGTAGCCGCGATTGTAGCTTGCCAGCGCATGATCGGGCTTCAGCTCGAGCGCCTGGTCGAGATCGGCAATGGCCTGGTCGGTGTTTCCGCGCATGGAAAAGATCGCCGCGCGGTTGACCAGCGCATCGACATATTTCGGATCGATGGACAGGGCCATGTTGTAGTCGGTGAAGGCGCGTTCCATGTCGCCCAATCGCGCGTTGACGAGGCCACGCACCATGAAGGCGCGAGGATTGTTGGGCGCGAGTTGAGCGGCGCGGTCCAGATCGGCCAGTGCGCGGCCGTGTTCACCCACTGACGTATAGGCGTTGCCTCGCAGGATCAGCGTGTCGACATTGTCAGGCACCAGAGCCAAGGCCCTGTCGAAATCCAGAATAGCCCGGCGCATATCCGCCTTGCGAGTCGCGATCAAAATGCCGCGGTCGACGTGGGCGAGAGCATTACCGGTGTCCAGCCGGATCGCCTCGTCGTAGTCCGAGAGCGCGCGTTCTACGTCGTCCAGCGCATGGTGTGCGATGCCCCGCTGGAGGAACTGGTTGGCATTGAGCGACGCCGTATTGGTGGAATCGTCGAAGAGCTTGATCGCGGCGCTGTAGTCGGCGGCGGCTCGCGCCTGATCGCCGACGGCGCGATAAGCCTGGCCGCGGTTGAGGTGAGCGGCCGCAAGCTCACGCCCCTTCAATGTCTTGGCGTCGATCGCCACAGTGCAGGCCACGATGCGGGTCGCCGGAGGCGTATCGTCCTTGTCGACGCAGAGGGGGGTCGGGGTGGAAGCAGCCAAGGCGGCCTGTTGGTCGCTTTCGCGGGCCTGAACGGCTGAAAGGCCCGTCAGAGCGACAAAGGCTGCGGTGCACACGGCAGCGCGGGTGCGCAGCCAGTTTCGATCGCGTCTCATCGCCACACTCCTAATGAAAAAACTCCAGCTGTTCGGCTTGTGAGGTATCCAACGACCTGAAACTATCAATCGTTGCGCGGCGGGATCGGGGTTAAATCCGTGATCGCGTGGGAACCTGTTCCGCAAACCGGCTCGTGTACCGGAGGATCGATGTCTCGCTTGTCAGTTCTGAGCACTCTGTTTCTTTCGCTGATCGCCCTCGGCCCCGCCCAGGCCCAGAATCAGGGAACGCCATACTGGGTGACCTATGCCTACGATGCCTCGTCCGGCGCGTGGGGGCTGAGCTGGGGCCGGACAGACCGCCAGGCCGCGATCAACGAGGCCTTGTCGCGCTGTGCCAAACCCGGCTGCAAGGCAGGAAACGTCACCCTCGCCCGCTGCATTGCGATCGCGGAGGGCACGCAGAAGGGGCCCGGCTTCGGTGCCGGCAACGACGCCAATACGGCCAAGGCGAATGCCCTGCGATTCTGTCAGCAGGGCCCGGCCGGCTCCACGTGTGAGGTTTCGGCATGGCGCTGCGGCGGCAGCTGATGCAATCGGCTCACGACCGACGGGTGAAAAGAAGGTCCTGCTGACGGGTGGGCATCGTCTCGACGCGCTGCAGCTGCGCCGGTCGGCGCCAGCGCAGGTACCATTCGAGCTCGTAGTCGTTGTCGATGGCCCAAGCGGTGAAGCCTGCGGCGCGCATCCGGTCGAAGACGTCGCGCCAGGCCTCGAAATCGTCGTCGGGGCTTGCCTCCACCACGATGTCCATCGTCGCGGGATAGCGGGACAGCTGTTCGAGCAGATGGCGGAGGATCGGCGGCTCCGCACCTTCCACGTCCATCTTGATGAGACGCAGACGCGCCAGTTCGTCGGGCTTCAGGATCTCCGCCAGCGGCAGGGCTTCGACCGACGCCATCAGCGTCCCGCCGCGTGAAGCGAGCGTGGTGGCGGCGCCGATATTGCCCTCGTTGATCTCGTAGAGGTCGAGCGTGCCGGGCCGGTCGGACACGGCGGCATTGACGGCGCGCACGTTGGACGAGGAGGGATTGGCCGCGAGGTTGCGTTGCAGGAGCGCGAAGGTGCGCGGCGAGGCCTCGATCGAAACGACCTTGCCCGTGGCGCCGACGCGGGAGGAGGCGAGAAGCGTGTCGTAGCCGATGTTCGCCCCGATATCGACGAAGACGTCGCCGGCCGAAAGGTTCTGCTCGATGACGCGCGAGACGTCTGGTTCCCACACGCCGAAGTAGAGGATCATGCGCTGGATCAGGTCCTGCGGATTGCAGTGCAGGCGGGCGCCAAAATAGGTTGTCGCCAGATGCTCGGGTCCAAGGATGCGCAGGGCCTTGTTGTAGGCCCGGAAGCCCAGCCGGGCGGCCGGCAGCGGCAGGCGCCGCAGCGTACCCATGACGGTCTTGTGGAGGAGCTGAATCATCTCCGTCCTCTATAGCGTGTTTTACGCGGCTTGTTCCGCAGGCCGCGGGCGGATTTCTTGACGACGAAGCCGCATGAGGCGCACCGTCGGGAAAATTCATTCGTGGTGAGGACCCGCCCCAATGCCGCTTTCCGTCAGGCCCCTTTCCCATGCCCTCGGTGCCGAGGTGAGGGGCGTCGACCTGGCCCAGCCGCTCAGCAATTCCGAGTTCGATCAGATTCACCGCACCTTCCTCGAGAAGGGCATTCTGCTGTTCCGCAACCAGAAGATCACCCGCGAGCAGCACATCGCCTTCAGCCGCCGCTTCGGCGAACTCGACAATCACGATTCCCTGCCGCGCGACCGGCATCCCGACTATCCCGAGCTGCTGCTGGTGACCAACATCCCCGAGAAGGACGGCAAGCCGTCGGCATCCAAGTACACCGGCCAGCAGTGGCACTCGGACATGTCGTTCACGCTTGTGCCGTCGCTGGGCTCGCTGCTGCGCGGCATCACCATCCCGCCGGTGGGCGGCGACACGATGTTCACCAACATGTACCTGGCCTACGACACGCTCTCGGAGGGCATGAAGAAGATCGTCGAGGGGCTGCACGGCATCCACACCGGCGGCCGCAAGGTCGATGACCCCAACTCCGACCGCGAGAAGGAGCAGAAGAGGATCAATCCGCCGATCGCCCAGCCGGTCGTCCGGGTGCATCCTGAGACCGGCCGCAAGGCGCTCTACATCGGCGAGAAGGTCTCCTGCTTCGTCGACATGACGCCGGAGGAGAGCCGGCCGCTGATCGATTACCTGGTGCGTCACGCCACGCGGCCGCAGTTCGTCTATCGCCACCAATGGCAGCAGGACGACATCATCCTGTGGGACAATCGCTGCACCATGCACATCGCGCTCGGCGACTACCAGGAAGGCGAGATCCGCCACCTCGAGCGCACCACCGTCAAAGGCACTCCATCGGGATATTACCTGCAATGAAGCGTTCTTCCTTCCTGCGCGGCGCCGCCGCCCTCGCAATCGCCCCGTCCGTCGCCCCCGCCATCGTGCGGGCCCAGGGCACCTATCCCGACAAGCAGATCCGGATGGTGATCCCCTTTGCCGCGGGTGGCACGACGGACCTGATGGCGCGCGCCGTCGGCCAGCATTTCGCGCAGGCCTGGGGCCAGCCCGTCGTGGCCGACAACCGCGCGGGCGCCAACGGCGTCGTTGCGGGCGAGATCGTCGCCAAGGCGCCGGGTGACGGCTACACGCTCAGCGTCGTGGCGATGGGCCACGCCATCAATCCGCTGATCTACAAGAAGCTGCCCTATGACGGCGTGAACGACTTCACGCCGATCAGCCTGCTCGCCACGTTTCCGCAGCTCGTGCTGGTGCATCCATCGGTCAAGGCGAGCACGCTGCCCGAACTCATCCAGCTTGCGAAGACGGCGTCGCCGCCGCTCACCTATGCCTCGGGCGGCAACGGCTCCTCCCAGCATCTGGCGGGCGCGCTGTTCGCCCACATGGCGAAGCTGAACCTAACCCATGTCGCCTACAAGGGCGGCAATCCCGCCCAGCTCGACCTGATGGCCGGCAACGTCAACATGATGATCACGCAGCCCAACTCGAAAGATCTGATCACCACCGGCAAGATGCGCGCGCTGGCGGTCAGCTCGGCCAAGCGCAGCCAGTACTATCCGGAGCTGCCGACTGTCGCCGAGGCCGGGGTACCCGGCTACGAATCGGTCGCGTGGTACGGGCTGCTGGGCCCCAAGGGGATGCCGCCGGACCTCGTGAAGAAGATCGCCGACGAGACGGTGAAGGCCTGCGCCGGCGAAGGCGCCAGGTCGATCGTCGCCGGGCAGGGCGGCGACATGGTCGCCGGCACGCCCGCGCAGTTCGCCGAATTCATCGCCGCCGAGCGAAAGCGCTATGAGGCGATCGTTCGCGAAGCCAACATGACGGTCGACTAGGTAACTCGATCAACGCGTACCGGCAGGGGGTGCCTGCCGGGTCGTGTCGGAGCCGACACCAGGCTGGCCCGCGCTGGGAGCGCCCGGCGCGGAGGGAGCCGGGGTGACCGTCGAGCCGCCCGGAAGCGGCGACGACGATGGCGGCGGAACGGTCGGCGATGTGCCGGCCGGCGCCGGCGACGTCGAAATGCCGCCGCTGCTGGAGCCACTGCCCGACGATTGCGCTTGGACGGCGCCCACCGTGACGGCCAGGGCCAGAGCGGCGATCAAGGTTTTTCCAATCATCAGATCCTCCAGGAATGGTCGTGGGGACAACCGCCGGAGGAAGCGGGCGTTGCATGGTCGAACCAAAAGCTAGATCGGCTTGCCCTCGCTGGCGGCCCAGCGAGCCATCAGGCCGTTGCTCGGCTGGGTCTTGTCCATGACCTTGCGCGTGGTTTCGGCGCCCGCGACCGGCAGGCCTTTCGGATCGAGCAGGCCGGCCTGCACGAGGACAGACGCCTGATCCCAGTAGATATGCTCGTGGGCGACCTTGCCGTCGACGAACCGGACAATGGCGACCAGCGGAACCTCGACCTTGCGCCCGGTCGGCACGACCCCCGGCAGCATCCAGTCGACCTCGCTCGTATGGGTGAAGCTGAACACCATTTCGTCGACGATCTGATCGGCGCCGATCGTGCGGCTCACCGGGATGAGGGCCGTATCCGGGGGATTGTTGCCGATGAAATGGTACTTGTAGAAGCGCTTGAGCTGATCGTGTCCGACGCCGCCGGTCATGGTGGGCACATGGTTCACGTAAGGCGTCGCCACCATCGTGGCCATCGTGGCATCCACGTCGCGGGTCTCGAATTCATGGCGGCAATGCGCTTCCCAGAGGGCGGCGAGGTCGTGAGCGGGCATGGTGGCTGTCCCCTGTCATCCTGAAAGGGGACAGCCTATCGCGTTCGCCCGCCTGGTTCCCGGGGTTTAGAGCGTCGCGGCCAGCGCCGCGAGCTGGTCGGCGCAGACGCCCCAACCTTCGTGAAAGCCCATCTTCTCGTGAGCCTCGCGATCCTCGACCGTCCAGTGGCGAACGCGCGCGGTGTAAAGCGTCTTGTCGCCCTGCGTCTCGAAGGTGAGGATCACCGTCATGAACGGCTTGTCGGAGGGCTTCCACGCCTCTGTGAAGGCGTCTGTGAAGACCAGCCGCTTATTGGGCACGACCTCGAGGTAGACGCCGCGGTTGGGCAAGTCCTGCCCGTCGGGCCCGCGCATCACGAACAGGCTGGAGCCGCCGGGACGGACATCCGTCTCGACCACCGGCGTTTCGTAAGGCTTGGGCGCGAACCACTGTTTCAGCAGCGCGGGCTCGGTCCAGCAGCGATAGAGCTTTTCGCGCGGTGCATCGATCAGGCGGGTCAGCACCAGTTCGCGGTCGTTGTCGGGCTTGGCGGTCATTTCAGGCTCCTCGTGGGGTCGTTCTGTCCCGAGGACGAACGGTGCCGACCCGTCCCGACACGAGGATCTAACTTTATTCGCGCGGTCCGTAGGACCCGGGCGTCACGCCGCCATATTCGTGGCTGACGCGCCCGTTCCATCCGTAGCCGACATAGCCGCCTGCGGCGTCGTATAGGTAATCGAAGCCTTCGAGGAACATCCGGCCGGTGTTCACGAAGACATTGGCGTCGTGGACCACCTCGGCCCGTTCGGGATGGAGAGGGTTGCCGCGACGCTCGGCGCGGAACTCGTAGTAGGCGGGCTGCGGACGCTGGCGATCGGGCATGAAGAGTTCGATGCGCGTACCTTCGGGCGCGCGGCGGCCGTGGCGCAGGCCCGTGCCGGGGGGTGGCGAGAGGAACATGTAGTCGATGCCGGTATCCATCAGCATCGTGCCGCGGCCCGACACGCCATTTACCGAAACGGTCATGGGCGCGCCGTTCCAGTCGGGAACGCCCGGTGGATGTGCCTTCGGCGTCAGCTTCACGAACGCCATGTGGCGGGTGAGAGCCGGAGTCATGCCGAGATGCACGCCGGTGCGGGTGATGACATAGCCCGGCCGCACCGAGCTCACCGGCCGTCCGGAGGCGAGCGATACCAGGCTCACGAAGGGATTCCTGGGCGAAGCGTCGCCGGCGGTCGCCTGCGCCGCACCACGGTCGAAGCCGATCCCCATGAAGCCGACGTTGCGCGGCTCGGATTCCGGCCGGCAGTCGCGTGCATGCTCGAGGCAGGTGATCCCGGTCACGCGCAGCACCTGCACGCGCGCGGTCGCGACGGGCGTGTGGGCGTCGCGGCGGATCACGACGTCCGTCATCCAGTGCTCACCCGACAGGATGCGGCCACTGCTGTTGTAGACGAGCCGGCCCCGCCCTTGCGAAACATCGTTCGGGCCGGGCGTGAAGTGCTCGGCCGATACGACGATGCCGGTCGAGCCCGTGTCCATGCCGAACCAGCGTGGCTTGCTGCCGTTGAGGCTGAGCCAGACCTGCGGCACGTGCGACATCGAGATGGGGCCGTTGGCAAAGGGAATCTCGATCGCCTCGAGCCCTTCATAGGCACGCCAGGGTTCCTGGGCCCGTGCGCCGGCCGCTGCCGATACCGAAATCGCGAGCGTGACGGCGACGATCCGGAGAAGGTGCGACATGGGAACGGCTTTCCGCAAGCGGAGGCTCAATCGGGGAAATCAAAATCCTGGTCTTTGGCCGTGATGCCCACCTTCCCGAAATAGTCGGGGCCGAGCAGGCTGATCGGCTTGCCGGTGCATTTCAGGGAAGCGACCTGCTTGCCGTCGCGCTCGATGGCAACACCCGCCTTTTCCTGGATCTCGCCGCGCGGTCCCCATTTGCCGATGCCGGTAAAGAGCACGAAGCCCACCGATTTCGTCGCGACGCGAAGCCAGGCGCCGCCGCCGCCGGCGAAGGGCACGGCTTCCCCCGTCGCGGCCTGGGGCGGCGGGATCTGGGCCGATGGCAGCGTCAGGTCGAGCGGGTCGTTCGAATCGGGCTTGCCGGTCCGGTATTGGAGGTAGCCCCTGGTGGGGCTGGCGTCCCGGGACGCGCAGACCGAGATCATCTTGGTGGGACTCGTGCGGCACGAGAAGACGATCGTCTCGGAGGGCGTGCAGAACGAGGTCTGTGCGCTCTTGGCGGGCGCGGGCGAAGCGGGGGCGGGTGTCGCAAGCGGCGCCGGTTTCGCCGAGACGATCAGGACAACGGTATCGCTCTTCTTGCAGTCAGGGTCGCCCTGGCAGGAAGCCGCCATGACACGCGCCGTCTTGTAGGTGAGCGCCAGCCGCTTGCCCTTGAGGGCTTTCTCCTGAGCGCAGAGTTCGAAATCCGCGGACTCATGGAAGGTGGCGCCGCGGTCGTCCTTCAGGGTGAGGCCGCAGGACACGTCGCCATTCTGGAATTCGATCGGCGTCCCGAAGGCGCGCTTCTTCAAGCCGCCGACGGTGACGGTATCCAGTGCGACGGCAGGCAAGGCGGCCAACGTGAGAAGGGTCACCGACCCGAAACGCAGGATGGAAGAAAACACGCCGGACTCCGAGGCTGAAATGGAAGCGCCTCGTTATAGATGACCGTACCCGAAATGTCGCGTGACCAACGCAAAAGACCCGCTCGATCATCGCCGGGCGGGCCTTACGAACTCACCGTTACATCCGCGGCTCAGTCCGTGCTTCTCGGTCAACGCCGCATACCGGAAATGGTTGCCGGAGAAGGGCGCGTCACAAGATGGACGCAACTATTGGAGCGCCCACCTCGTTGATCGCCCATGTCTAATAGCAGCACCCTCGAGGAGATCAGCCCGTATCTTGTGCTGGGCCAGGCCGACGACGGCGGAGCGCCGATCGTCGAGACCGCGCGCGCGCTGCACGACCTGATCGTCACGTTCCCGCCGCAGGGTCACTATTCGGTGCGAACGGTCGATGACGAATGCGGGCCGGCCATCCATTGCGCCTTCGAGCGCAAGGGTGACGCCGACCGGCTGGCCGCGGCCGTCGGCGCGATCGAGATCGCGCGCTACGAGACTTACCGCAGCGAGCGGGCTTTTTTCCTCGACGAGAAGGCCACCCGCGCCATCCGCCGCACGCTGGAGCGACGGCGGGGTATGGCGTCGAACTAGAGAATTCCGAACAGGCGTGCGACGCGCTGGACGGCGCCCCAGGCCGGATCGAGCGTTGCGAAGGTGCGCGCCATCTCGTTGGCATCGTTGAGCAGCGCCTTGAGCTTTACGTCGCTGGGCTCGTCCTTCTCCGCTTCCAGCCGCGCCTCCTCGAAGAGGGCGCGCAGTTCGCGCATCTCCTCGGTGTAATCGGCGTCGATCGCCTTCACCGAATCGGCGAGGGCGCTGGCGAGGGTCGGATCGTTCGCTTTGTCGGTCATACTCTCTACGCTGCTTTCTTTGCGCGATGAGCCTCGATGGCGGCCCACAGGGACGATGCGGTCACGGGCATGTCGATATGCTTCAGCCCGGTATGCGGATGGATCGCGTCGACGATGGCATTGATGACTGCCGGCGGCGCGCCGATCGCGCCGGCCTCGCCGGCGCCTTTCACGCCCAGCGGATTGGTCGTGCACAGGCTGTTGTGCATGTCGAACTTCACGTGCGGCACCACGTCTGCTCGCGGCAGGGCGTAGTCCATGAACGATCCGCTCATGAGCTGGCCGGAATCGTGATCGTAGATGGTCTTTTCGGTGAGCGCCTGCCCGACGCCCTGCCCGACTCCGCCATGGACCTGACCCTGCAGCAGCAGCGGGTTAAGCGCCGTGCCGAAATCGTCCATGATCGAGTAGTTCAGGATCTCGAGCGTGCCGGTGTCGGGATCGATTTCGAGTTCGCAGATGTGGCACCCGTTGGGGAAGGTCGCGGCCTGCGGCGTGCGCGTGAAGGCGTCGTCGAGACCGGGCTTGGCGCCTTCGGGTACGTGCTTTGGATCCTTCGCGGCGCGCGCCACGTCGAACAGGCTCATCGTGCGGTCGGTGCCGACGATGCGGAAGGTCGCATCGGCATACTCGATGTCGCCGACGGCCGCTTCCATCGCGGAGGCGGCGACCAGCTTGCCCTTCTCGATGATGTTGTCGCTGACGCCCAGCACGGCCGCGCCGGCCACCGGGATCGAACGGCTGCCGCCGGTCATGCCCTCGGGCGTGAAGTCCGAATCGCCCTGCACGATGCGGATACGATCGGCATCGACGCCGAGGCGCGCCGACATGATCTGGGTGAAGGCCGTTTCATGGCCCTGGCCGTTGGTCTGGACGCCCACGAACACGGTGATCGTGTCGTCCTCGTTGAACCTGGCGATGGCGCTCTCCGGCGCGCCGCCCGAGCACTTCTCGACATAGGTCGCCATGCCCATGCCGCGCCACTTGCCCTTGGCCAGCGAGGCGGCACGGCGGGCGGGGAAGCCCTTCCAGTCGGCCTTCTCCATGCCCTTCAGCATGACATTGTCGAAGTCGCCCGAGTCGAAAGTGTCGCCCAGCGCCGTGTTCCACGGGATCTGGTTCGGCTTCACGAGGTTGCGCTTGCGGATCTCCGCCGGGCCGAGGCCGGTCTCGCGGCCGATATGGTCGACGAAGCGCTCCAGCAGATAGGCGGCCTCGGGGCGGCCCGCGCCGCGATAGGCATCGGTCGGGACCGTGTTGGTCATCACGCCCTTCACGTTCACGTAGATCGCGGGCGTCTGGTAGAGGCCGGCCAGCATGCCGCTGCCCGCCATCGTCGGGATGAACGCCCCGAAATGGCTGAGGTAGGCGCCGAGCGCGGCGTGCGTCGTGACGCGCAGGCCGAGGAACTTGCAATCCTTGTCGAGCGCCATCTCCGCCAGCGAGACATGGTCACGGCCCTGCACGTCGGAGAGGAAGGCTTCCTGGCGGTCGGGAATCCACTTCACCGTGCGCTTCAGTTCGCGGCTTGCCCACACGACCAGCGGATATTCGGGATGAACGAAAATCTTCATGCCGAAGCCGCCGCCCACGTCGCCGGTGCGCACGCGCAGCTTGGGCTGGCCGATCTTCAGGATCATGTCGGCGACCACGGGACGGATGACGCTGACGCCCTGTGAGGAAACCCAGAGGGTCGAGCGGTCGTCGGCCGGATCGTATTCGCAGATGGCGCCGCGCGGCTCCATCGAGTTCACGACCAGCCGGTTGTTGACGATCTCGAGCTTCACGACCCGGTCGGCCTTGGCGAAAGCCGCCTCGGTGCGCGCGCGGTCGCCCATCTCCCAGTCGAACACCAGGTTGCCCTTGATGTGGTCGTGGACCAGCGGCGCGCCGGGCTGGGCCGATTCGAAGGTGCCGACCGTGTGAGGGCGGGGGGCGTAGTCGACTTCGATGAGCTCGGCGGCATCCTTGGCCTGTTCCAGCGTCTCGGCGACAACCAGCGCCACCGGGTCGCCGACATGGCGCACGCGGTCCAGCGCCAGCATTGGCCGGGGAGTCTCGGCACGGGGCGTGCCGTCGCGGTTGGTGACGGGCACGAGACAGGGCAGGTCGCCATAGCCCGCCTTCTTCACGTCCGCGCCCGTGAGGACGAGCAGAACGCCCGGTGCCTTCCTGGCGGCGGCGGTATCGATGCTCTTGATGTCGGCATGTGCATGCGGCGAGCGCAGGACGTAGGCCCGTGCGGCCGGCGCCGACAGCTTCGTGTCGTCCGTGTAGCGACCGCCGCCGGTAAGGAGCCTCGGGTCCTCGACCCGGCGGACCGACTGACCAATACCGAACTTCGCCATGAAATTCCTCCGTGTTGTCCGGAGGTTAGCCCGCCGAGCGTGCGCTCGCTACAGGATCGTCCAGACGAAGCTGGCCATCACGACGAGGATGCCGGCGCCCAGGCCGAGCCAGGTTCCTGCCGTCGGCACGCGGATTTCCGGTCGATCGAGCGCCGTTTCGGGTAACTCGTCGAGGTTCTTGAAGCCCTGTGCCACGACAAACCTCACTGACTGGTGCCGGAGGAACGCCGGTGCGACCACGACGTTGCCTCTGCGGGCAGGAGCAAAATGCATATCCAGGAAGACGACACCGGAAAGACCGAGGCGGTCGTCGACTACGTGGCGCTCGCGCCGGGCAGGGTCGTGGGCCGGTACGAGGTTCTCGAAGTGCTCGGTCAGGGCGGGTTCGGCATCACCTATCGTGTGCGCGATACGCAGCTCGACCGCGAAGTTGCGCTGAAGGAATACCTCCCGCCCGCTCTCGCTATCCGGCAGGACGGCGCATCCGTCCTGCCCCGGTCGACGGAAGCTGCCGACGATTTCTCCTGGGGCCGCGACCGTTTCGTGGCGGAAGGCCGGACCTTGGCCAACCTGCACGACGCGCCGGCCATCGTGAAGGTCTTCGACTTCATCGAGGCGAATGGCACCTCCTACATGGTGATGGAACTGGTCCGCGGCGGCACGCTGGAGGACAGGGTCAAGGAGAAGGGGCCGCTCCTGTCGCCCGACATCGACACGTTCCTGCCGCCGCTGATCGAGGGACTCCAGCGCGTCCACGCGACGGGATATCTCCATCGCGACATCAAGCCGGGCAACATCCTGCTGAACGAGGCCGGCCTGCCGACGCTGATCGACTTCGGCGCCGCGCGCCTGGCGATCGCCGGCCGGTCCTCGACCATGACGGCGATCTTCACGCCGGGCTATGCCGCGCCCGAGCAGTTCGCTACCGGCAAGCAGGGGCCGTGGACGGATATCTACGGCCTGGCCGCGACCCTGCATCACGCCATCACCGGCAAGGCGCCGCCCAGCGCCTTCGACCGTCTGCTGGAGGATACCTACCAGCCGCTGGCCGGCCTGCAGCTCATCGGGTACGCGCCGCAGTTGCTGGCCGGCATCGACGCGGGTCTCGCGGTCCGCTTCGAGGAGCGGCCGCAGTCGATCGCCGCATGGCGGGCGCTGCTCGGGGGGCCGATGGCGGATGCCAATACGACGGTGGTCATGCCGCAGCCGGTAGTCCCCGCCGTGTCCCCGACGCCGCCAACACCTCCCACGCCTCCCAGCCCGCCCACGGCGCTGGCGGTGTCGCCGCGCCCCAGCCGTCGGCCAGCGGCAATCGCTGCGCTGCTGATCGCGCTGGTGGGGCTGGCCGGGGGGTACTACTTCCTTGCCCGCGCGCCGCAGCCGTTGCCGCCTGTCGAAGCGGTGGCCGCCGCACCCGCGACCACGCCCGCCACGGCGCCGGAAGTCGATCCAGCCGTCACGGCGCGCGACGGCGAGCAGGCGCTGCAGCTCGTCCCTGCCGATCGCCAGCGCATCCAGGCCGTGCTGACTGCGCTGGGCTACGACACGCGAGGTACCGACGGCACCTTCGGCCAGCGTTCGCGGGAAATGATCGCGGCCTGGCAGAAGGCGAAGGGGCAGGCGGCGACCGGCTATCTCACGGCCGCCCAGGTGCCGGCCCTGTTCCGCGAAGCACCCCTCCAGAGCGCGACCGGCACGCGGGCAACGGGCGCGACGCCGGCGCCGCAAACCTCCTCCGCCGCGTCGAGAGCCGCCGCTTCGCACGATGGCGTCTATGGCGGCGGACTGTCGACTAGTGGCATGGCCGATCTGCCGGGGGTGGTGACGGCGGAACTGAGCATTTCCGGCGACAGGTTGATCGGCAGGGTCGTCCATCCCGGCTGTGGGGCTTCGTCGATCACTCTTTCGGTGGCGCCCTCTGGCGAGATCAGCGGCAGCGGCCGGGTGTTCGAGAGCCAGGATTGCTCGATGGCGCCGTTCACTGCCACGGGCAGGGCCGCCGGCAACAGCGTCACACTGGAAATACGCACCACCGCCGGCGCGATACGGGGAAGCCTCGGTCGGCGCGGCGGCTAACGGCGCGTTGTCATTGTGGCGCCGTCATGGCAGAGGCTTGCCATGACCATGAGCCGTTTCCTGAATGGCGCCGAGGCTTCGCGCCAGTACGGGGTACTGGCCGGCCATTACGCCGCTTCCCTGTTGTGGACCGACCCGCTGGCCGACGCCGCCGCGGATGCGTTGCAGCCCTTGGGCGAGTCGTGGTGGCCGATGGTGCTCAAGTCCCTCGATGCCGGCGCGGGGGCGAAGCCGGACACGCCGCCGGCACTGGCGGCTCTCCTTGCAGCCTTGCCGCCCGAGCCGACGGAGGATCAGTGGGCGACGATGGACGCGGGCCGCGCCGCGATCGCACGCACCGGCAATTCCGCCTCGCTGATCGTGCAATGCGCGTCGCTGGTGATCGACGGCTGGTCGCCGCTGATGGGAACGTCCTCACAGCAGGCGATCCGTCGGTTGGCCGAGACTGGCGACTGGTGGCTCAAGCTTCATGCGCCCGGCGGACTGCGCCGCGGGTCCGAAGGGTACAAGGCCACCCTGCAGGTTCGCCTGAGCAATGCTTTCCGGCGCCGCGCCGTGCGCGATGCGGGTACGTGGGACCGGCGTGCGTGGGGGGAGCCGATCAACCAGGGTGATCTATTCGTCCAGGTATCGGCCTTCACCGCGGTGATGCTCGAGGGTCTGCACCGCATGGGCTATCGACTGACGCAGGCGGAAAAGGACGGCTATTACGCCTTCTGGCGCCACGCCGCCGCCGTGCTGGGTCTGCACAAGACATGGCTTGGGATGATCGACGCCGAGCGGTGCGGCCAGTTCTGGAAGATGTGGCTGCTGGTCAATCCGCCGCCTGACGCCGACGCGAAGGCGCGGGCGGAGCGGACACTGGACGAACTCGCCCGGACAGGGGGCGGTGCCGCGTTCCTCGATCGCGCCCTGATGTCGGGCATGACGCACTGGCTGCTGGGGCGCGACGTCGCGCAGGGGCTGGGTATGCCAAAGGGTCTAACGACGTATCTGCTGCCGGCAATCTATCCGCCGACCTCGTTCCTGTCGCAACGCCTGGGCGGGAGCCGCGAGCGACGCCTGGCGCGGACGGTCGCGGCGCTGGCCAGGTCGTAGCCAGCGCCGCTGCCTTCGTCTTGAGGCGTTACTTCTTCGGTGTGATCGCGACGACCAGGACCGACGTGTCGATGGCCGTGAGATTGTCACCGGTCTTGACGCGCGGGAGCTGTGCGCGGCCTTCCGCCGTCGCCGCCGTATAGGTCTGGACCTCGCCGCCGTTGGGATTGACGACCGAGATGGTGCCGGCCGAGGGGTTGACGCCCGTGACCCACCAATTGGCGACGGTCTGCTCGGCCTTGGCGCCAGCAGCGCGGTTGCCTGACGAGGCGGCGGCGGTGACGCTGAGGTCGCGGTCGCGTGGCGTCTTCGCGTTCGGGCCGGAGAGCACGAAGGTGAGCTTGTTCTCGAAGGCCGCCGAGACGACATCGCCGACCTTGCTGGTGTCCATCTTGACGCCCGGGCTCACGCTGGACGTCAGCGAACGGCCGGCGGGACCCGTAAAGGTTACGGTGCGCTTGGCGGGATCGATGGCGGTAATGGTGGCGTCGATCGAATAGGTGGTGACCGTCGAAATCCCGACGATGGGCTGGCCCTGCGCGAACGCAGCGCCGGCAGCGGTCGCGAGCGTGCCGGCGATGGCGGCGGTCATCAGGAATCGCTTGGTGAACATCAGTCTCTCTCTCCTCCGTTGTGCAATGACGCTAGCATGAGGTTTGGCGGATTTTCCATCGCCGGCCTGTTACGTTGAGATTGAATATGTTCAATCTTCGAGTACCCGCTTGACCACCGCCTACCTTGCCGTCGACGGCCTGGAGAGCCAGTTGCGCGAGGAACTGGCGCGCCAGGGCGTCGAGGTCCGCGCCACGCACGGACGTCTCCTTTTGTCGGACGCCCCGCCGGTCTCCGCAGCCTGGGCCGCCAACGTCTGGCACGACTGCATCGAGCTGCCGGTCGCGTCGATCGGCACCGCGGCAAAGTCCTTGCGCGACATCCAGCGCAATTGGGCGATGTATGCGCCGCTCCATCACCGGCGCGCCGCGCTCATCCAGGAGAAGCTGCCGCACGTTTCAGCGAAGCCCGTGGTCTTTCCCGCCGCGGCACCGACCGCGCCACTGGGGTCGTGGACGCTGCTTGCTCCCGACCGGATGCTCGCGGCGGCATCGTGCAGTTCGCCCTTTGCCAACGGCGAGGTCGAACTGGTCGAGGACAAGGTCGGTCCGCCGAGCCGCGCCTATCTGAAACTGTGGGAGGCGCTGGTGAGGTTGCGCCGCTGGCCGCAGCCGGGCGAGCGCTGCCTCGATCTCGGCGCCTGTCCGGGCGGCTGGACCTGGGTGATGGCGAAGCTCGGCGCAAACGTCATCGCCATCGACAAGGCGCCGCTCGATCCCGGGGTCGCGGCGATGCCGGGCGTCGAATGGCGGGGCGAGAGTGCATTCGCACTCGATCCCGCGAGCGTCGGTCCGGTCGACTGGCTGTTTTCCGACGTGATCTGCTATCCGGCGCGCCTGCTGCGGCTGGTCGAGCGCTGGCGGGCTTCGGGGCTGGTGAAGAACTTCGTCTGCACCATAAAATTCCAGGGCGAGACCGACCATGAGACGGCCGCCGCCTTCGCGGCACTCCCTGGCGCCGAGGTGCTGCATCTCCACAACAACAAGCACGAGCTGACGTTCATGCTGGTCGCGGCGTCATGACCGGGTGAGCCAGGCCTGGCGGCGCAGGAAATCGGCGACGTGGGCGCGGAAGCTGTCGATGAACTCCCGCACCGGCAAAGATGTCCGCTGCGCGGCCGGATAGAGCGCCGCGAACTCGAATTCGATGCGCGGCTCGAAGGGCCTGACGACGATCCCGCGCGTCGAGTACTCGTGCGCGGTGAACGGCTCGCAGAGCGTGACACCGACCCCCGACGCCACGAGGGCGCAGGAAATCTCCGACAGCGGCGCCTCGATGCGCTGGACCCGTTTGACGTCGTGCTCGGCGAACATGCGGTCGATGCGGAAGCGCGACAGGCCGGAGCTGCCGAGCGAGACGAAACTCTCGCCCTCGAAGTCCTTTGGCCGGAGCCGCGCCTTGCGGGCGAGGCGATGTCCGTGCGGCAGGACCGCGACGTAGGGCGCCTTCGGCATGAGTTCGGACCGGACGGCGGCATGCTCGAACGTGGCCTCGGCGAAGCCCAGGTCGCTTTGACCGTGGACCACGCCCGTCATGACCGCGTGCGACACCAGGCCCGAGAGAACGAGATCGAGGCGCGGCCGCTCGGCGGCGAACTGTCCGGCGAAGCGCGGGAGGAAGCCGTTGGCGATCGCCGGCAGGGCGGCGATGCGCAGGAAGCCGGTGCGCCGTGTCCGAAGCTCGGTCGCCGTCCGGGCGATGTGTTCCAGGCCCACGAAGGTGCGCTCCACCTCGGCATAGAGCGACAGTGCCTCGCTGGTCGGTACCAGGCGGGTGCCGCGGCGCTCGAACAGGGTCAGGCCGACATGGTGCTGGAAATCGCGGATCATGCGGCTGACGGCCGGCTGGCTGACGTTCAGCAGGTTGGCCGCCGAGCCGACGCTGCCAGCGAGGATCAGGGCACGAAAGGCTTCGATCTGGCGAGGATTCAGGCCGCGCATGGCGCAATATAACATTTTGTTAAGCAAGCGGCGGCGAAATCGGATTTGACGCCGCAATATCCGCGCGCCGAACATTGTCATCGGGGATTCACGGCAGGAGGGGATAGTGAAGAAATTGATGCGTGTCGGCGCCCTTCTCGGGGCAACCGTGTTGTTCGGCGCCGTACCGGCGCTGGCGCAGCAAAAGACACTCACCGTCGCGGCCTATGGCGGCGTCTGGGACAGCCACCTGCGCAAGGAGGTCTTTCCCGAGTTCGAGAAGAAGCATGGCGTGAAGGTAGAGTACGTCGCCGGCAACTCCACGGACACGCTGGCCAAGCTCCAGGCCCAGAAGGGCAACCAGGTGATCGACGTCGCCATCATGGACGACGGCGTCATGTACCAGGCGATCAAGCTCGGCTTCTGCAGCACCATCCAGGGCTTGGACAAGGGCGAGCTCTATCCCGCCGCGCTGTTCAAGGACGACAAGGCGGTCGCGGTCGGCCAGACCGGCACCGGCTTCATGGTCAACACCAAGGTCTTCAAGGAGAAGGGCTGGCCGATCCCGACCTCGTGGAACGACCTCAAGGATCCGAAGTTCAAGAAGCAGCTCGTGATCCCGCCGATCAACAACACCTACGGGCTCTACACGCTGATGATGTACGCCCGCATGAACGGCGGCGGCGAAAAGAACATCGAGCCGGGCTTCAAGGTCATGAAGGCAGACATCAACCCGAACGTGCTGGTCTATGAACCGTCGCCGGGCAAGATGACGGAGCTCTTCCAGTCGGGCCAGGCCAACATCGCCGTCTGGGGCACCGGCCGCGTGCAGGCCTTCGCCAACACCGGCTTCCCGGTCGACTTCATCTATCCGAAGGAAGGCGCACCGATCCTGCTCGCCTCGGCGTGCCCGGTCGCCAAGGCCTCGGTCAATCCGCTGGCCCACGAGATGATCAAGCTGCTGGTCTCGGCGCCGGTGCAGACCGGCATGGCCAAGGAGATGGGCAACGGTCCGGTCAACACCAAGGTCGACGTCAACATGCCGGAGCTCAAGATGGCGCCGGTGGGCGAGCGTGCGAAGCTGATCATCGCCCCCGACTGGGACGCGATCAACGCGCAGCGCGACGACTGGACCAAGCGCTGGAACCGCGAAGTCGAGCGCTGATCTTTCGGAGAAGAGTGGCGAGAGGCCGCCGTGCACCATCCCGTCTATGTCTTTCGCCACGGCGAGACCGTCTGGAACGCCGAGAAGCGCGCACAAGGCGTTCTGGACTCACCACTGACCGAAGCGGGCCGTGAGCAGGCCCGCGCCATGGGGCGGGCCCTGGCGAGAGAATTGCGGGAAGCGGGCCATGCTCCCGCCGACGTCATCGTGCGGTCGAGCCCGCTCGGCCGCGTGCGTGAAACGCTGGCGCTGGCTGCCGAAGAGGCGGGCCTGACGCATCACGAGGGATCGTTCGACGATCGCCTGCGCGAGATGAGCTGGGGCGACTGGGACGGGCTGACCGGGCTGGAGATCGAGGCGCGCTGGCCGGGGGCGATGGCGGCGCGGCGGCTCGATCGCTGGACCTACGAGCCACCCGGCGGTGAGAACTACATCATGGCCGCCGCGCGCGCACAGGCGGCGCTGGACGACATCGCGGCGCTAGCGATGGAGAGGCCGGTCGCCGTGTTCGCGCACGGCGCCATCGGTCGGGTGCTGCGCGGGCTGTTCCTGCGTGCGCCTCAAGCCGAGATCCTCGACATGGACCAGCCGCAGGACGCCTTCTACCGGCTTCATCGCGAGACGATGGCGCGTATCGCCGCGCATTGTGTGGTCTAGATGGCGTTTCTCGAACTCGAAAAGCTCACCAAGTCGTTCGGCAGCCACAATGCCGTCGATGGGCTGACGCTCGGCGTCGAGAAGGGCGAGTTCGTGGCGTTGCTCGGTCCCTCGGGCTGCGGCAAGACCACGACGCTGCAGATGATCGCGGGCTTCGTCGAGCCGACCTCCGGTGCGATCCGGCTCGGCGGCAAGGACCTGCTGGCGATGAAGCCGGCGAAGCGCGGTCTCGGCATCGTCTTCCAGAGCTATGCGCTGTTTCCGCACATGACGGTGGCGGAGAATGTCGGCTTCGGCCTCGAGATGCAGGGTGTCGCCGCGGCCGAGCGCAGGACGCGGGTGGGCGAGACGCTCGAACTGGTCGGGCTGGGCGCCTTGGCGGCGCGCTTCCCGCGCCAGATGTCGGGCGGCCAGCAGCAGCGCGTCGCGCTGGCGCGCGCGCTGGTGATCCGCCCGCAGGTCCTGCTGCTCGACGAGCCGCTGTCCAACCTCGACGCCAAGCTGCGCGAGGGCATGCAGATCGAGCTGCGTCAGATCCAGCGCACGGTCGGCACGACCACCATCCTGGTGACGCACGACCAGGCCGAGGCGATGGCGCTCTCGGACCGGATCGTGGTGATGAACCAGGGCAAGGCCGAGCAGATCGGCCCGCCGCACGAGGCCTATGAGCGGCCGGCCACGCCCTTCGTCGCCAACTTCCTCGGCAAGACCAATCTCGTGAACGGCGCGACCGTTCGCCCCGAGCGCATCTCCTTCGCTCCCGCTGGCCTCGCCGGCACGGTACGCACGCGCATCTTCCAGGGCAATCACTGGCTCTACCAGGTCGACACCGCGTCGGGTCTCGTCACGGTCATTCGCCAGAACACCGGCGAGACGATGCCCGGCGAGGGCGATGCCGTGCATCTCGCCTGGGAGGGGCGCGCGTGAAGGCCGCGCCGTATCTGCTCTGCCTGCCGGCGCTGGTCCTGTTCGCCGGCGTCGTGATCGTGCCGCTCGGCATGACGGTGCTGCTCTCGTTCCACGATTGGGGGCAGTACAAGGGCATCGAGCCGGTCTTCATCCTGAAGAACTGGCAGGAGGTGCTGGGCGATTCGTACTTCCACGAGATGTTTGCCCGCACCTTCCGCATCGCCTTCTTCGTGACCCTGCTGGCAGCGGTCTTCGGCGCACCCGAGGCCTACATCCTGAACCGTATGCGCAGCCCGTGGCGCGGCATCTTCCTGCTGGTGATCCTGGGGCCGCTGCTGATCTCGGTGGTCGCGCGCACGCTCGGCTGGGCGCTGCTGTTCGGCGGCAATTCGGGCCTGGTGAACAAGGCGCTGATGGGCATGGGCCTGATCTCCGCGCCGCTGCCTTTCATGTTCACCGAGACCGGCATCGTGATCGCGCTGGCGCATGTGCTGATGCCCTACATGGTGCTGGCGGTCTGGGCCTCGCTGCAGCGCCTCGACCCGCAGATCGAGAACGCGGCGGTGGCGCTGGGGGCGGGACCCTTCACCGTGCTGCGCCGCATCGTGTTGGCGCAGGTCATGCCGGGCATCCTGTCGGGCGGCGTCATCGTCTTCGCACTGGCCGCCAGCGCCTTCGCGACGCCCGCGATCATCGGCGGCCGTCGTCTCAAGGTCGCTTCGACCCTGGCCTACGACGAGTTCCTGAACACGCTCAACTGGCCGCTGGGCGCGGCCGTCGCGGTGTTGCTGCTGGCGGCGCTGGTCGCGATCATCTGGGGCACCAACCGGCTCGTCGAGCGGCGTTACGCGCAGGTCTTCGCATGAGCCGCAACGGCCCTCTCGCGCTCGCCTACCACACGCTGTTCGTCGCCTTCATGCTGGCGCCGATCCTGGTCGTCTGCTGGGTGGCCTTCACGCCCGAGGGGTATCTCTCGTTCCCGACCGACCGCTGGTCGCTGCGCTGGTTCTACGCCATCGCGCGCTACCCCGAGTTCGTCTCCGCCTTCTGGCGCAGCCTGTGGCTGGGCGCGATCTCCTCGGCGATCGCGGTGGCGATCTCGGTGCCGGCGGCGCTGGCCATCGCGCGCTACCGCTTTCCCGGCCGCGAGGCGATGACGGCGCTCTTCATGTCGCCGCTGATGATCCCGCATCTCGTGCTGGGCATCGCCTTCCTGCGGTTCTTCACCCAGATCGGGCTCGGCGGCACCTTTGCCGGGCTCGTGCTGTCGCACATCGTGGTCGTGCTGCCGTTCGCGCTGCGCCTCACGCTCGCTTCGGCGGTCGGGCTCGACCGCTCGATCGAGCACGCCGCGGTGTCGCTCGGCGCTTCCGAGAGCGTCGTCCTGCGCCGCATCACCCTGCCGCTGGTGCTGCCCGGTTTGGTGAGCGGCTGGGCGCTGGCCTTCATCAATTCCTTCGACGAGCTCACGATGACCGTTTTCATCGCCGCGCCCGGCACAGAAACTTTGCCGGTGCGCATGTTCCTCTACATCCAGGACAATATCGATCCGCTGGTGACGTCGGTGTCAGCCTGCGTGATCGCCGTCACCGTCGTGGCGCTCGTAATCCTGGACCGCGCCTTCGGCCTCGAACGCATGCTCGTGGGAAGGAGCGCCAGCCATGGCCGGTGAAGAGTACGATGTCGCGGTCGTGGGCGGCGGACTGGTCGGCGTTGCCACCGCCTGGGGCCTGGCGCGCGAAGGCTGCAAGGTCGTCGTGCTCGACGAGGGCGACCGCGCGGTGCGCGCCAGCCGCGGGAACTTCGCGCTGGTCTGGGTCCAGAGCAAGGGGCTGGGCCTCGCGCCTTATGCCGGCTGGACCATCCGGTCGTCCCACGCCTGGCGCGGCTTCTCGGACCTGCTGAAGCAGGAGACCGGCCTCGACGTCTCGTTCCAGCGGCCCGGCGGTTTCCATCTCTGCCTGTCGGAGAAGGAGCTGGAGGCGCGCGCCAACATATTGAAGCGCCTCCACAACCAGCCTGGCATCCTCGATTACAAGACCGAGATCCTGACCCACGACCAGGTGAAGGCGATGCTGCCTGACATCGGCCCGGAGGTGGTGGGCGGCAGCTTCTGCGAACTCGACGGGCACGTGAATTCGCTGCGCCTGTTCCGCACCCTGCACACGGCGCTCAACGCGCGGGGCGTCACCTATCTGCCGAGCCATCGTGTCGAGAACATCACGAAAGAGGGCGGCGAGTTCCGGCTCACGACGCCGCACGGTGAGATCCGGGCGGCCAAGGTCGCGTTGGCCGCCGGCAACGCCAACATGCGGCTGGCCCCGATGGTCGGGCTCGAAGCGCCGATGAGGCCGGAACGCGGCCAGATCGTCGTCACAGAGCGGCTGCGGCCCTTCCTCAATCATCCCGTCGTCACGCTTCGCCAGACCGACGAGGGCACGGTGATGATCGGCGATTCCAAGGAAGAGAGCGTCGATCCGTCGGGCCTCACCATCGGCGTCAGCGCCACCGAGGCCGAGCGCGCGGTGCGCCAGTTCCCGCTGCTCGCCAACGTCAACGTCGTGCGCACCTGGAGCGCGATCCGCGTCATGACCCAGGACGGTTTCCCCATCTACGACGAGTCGAAGACCCATCCCGGCGCCTTCACCGTGTGCTGCCATTCGGGCGTCACGCTGGCGGCCAACCATGCGCTCACCATCGCGCCGATGATCGCGCGCGGCGCGCTCGATGCCTCGCTCGTCGCCCCCTTCAGTGCCCGGAGGTTCCATGTTCAAGCGGCTGGCTGACAGCAGCCCGTCCGTCGGCATCCTTGTCGACGGCAAACCCGTGAGCGCGCGCTCGGGAGACACGGTCGCCGCCGCGCTGCTCGCCGCCGGCATTGGCCATTGCCGCACCACGCCGGTCACCGGCGCGCAACGGGCGCCCTATTGCCTGATGGGCGTGTGCTTCGACTGTCTCGTCACCGTCGACGGCGTCGGCAGCCGCCAGGGCTGCCTGATCCCGGTGCGCGAGGGCATGAAGGTCGAGACTCAGCTCGGCCGCCGGGAGGCCGGGCGATGACCGCGGCTGTCGATCTCGCGCCGTCCTACGAACTCGTCGTCATCGGCGGTGGACCGGCTGGTCTCGCTGCCGCCGCACTGGCCGCGCGTGCCGGCGTGTCGACCGTGCTGTTCGACGAGAATCCCGGCGTCGGCGGGCAGATCTATCGCGCCATCACCTCGACGCCCGTGAAGGACCGCGCGATCCTGGGTGAGGATTACTGGGACGGTGCAAAGCTCGCCGACGAAGCAAAGGCGAGCGGCGCGCTGATCGTGAACGGCGCCACGGTGTGGAGCCTCGACCGGCAGCGCATCGTCGGCGTCTCGATCGGCGGCAAGGCGCGCATGATCGAGGCGGGGCGCGTCATCATCGCCACCGGCTCGCAGGAGCGGCCGTTTCCCATTCCCGGCTGGACCCTGCCGGGTGTGATGACGGCCGGTGGCGCGCAGACGGCGCTGAAGGCGCAGGGGCTGGTCGCCTCGGGCCGCACCGTGCTGGCGGGCGGCGGGCCGCTGCTCTGGCTGCTGGCGGCACAGACGCTGCGCGCCGGCGGCAAGGTCGACGCCATCCTGGACACCACGCCGCGCCGCAACTGGCTGCAGGCAGCGATCCATCTGCCCGACTTCGCGCTTTCGCCGTACTTCGCCAAGGGACTGGCGTTGCTGAAGGAAGTCCGCGCGAGGGTGCCGATCCATCGCGTCGACACGATCGAGGCGGTGGGCACCGACCGCGTGCGCGAAGTCGTCTTCACCGGTGCCAGCGGCACGAAGCGCCTGCCGGTCGACCTGCTGTTGTTGCACCAGGGCGTCGTGCCCAACGTCAATCTCGCCAATGCGGCGGGCGTCGCGCACGTCTGGAACGACCGCCAGCTCTGCTTCGTGCCGGTGCTCGACGACGATTTCGGCAGTTCCGTGCCGGGCATCGCCGTGGCGGGTGACGGGGCCGGCATCGCCGGTGGCACCGCCGCCGCAGAGCGTGGTCGTATTGCCGCCATCGCCGCGGTGCGCGCGCTGAAGCCCGATGCGGTCGTTCCCGATACGCAGGCGATCCGCCAGCGGCTGCAGCGCGAGGAGATGGGTCGCGCCTTCCTCGACTGGCTGAACCGGCCGGCCGAATCCTTCCGCCAGCCCGAGGGCGACACGATCGCCTGCCGCTGCGAGGAGGTCACGGCGAAGCAGGTGCGCGACACTGCGCGCATGGGCTGCGAGGGACCGAACCAGATGAAGGCCTTCCTGCGCTGCGGCATGGGTCCGTGCCAGGGCAGGCTGTGCGGCCTCACCGTCACCGAACTGATCGCGGCCGAACGCAAGACGACGCCCGACGAGGTCGGTTACTACCGTCTGCGTCCGCCGGTTAAGCCGATCACCTTGGCCGAGCTCGCCTCGCTGCCGATCAGCGAGGCCGAACGCAAGGCCGTGGAGCGCTAGGATGGCCCGCACGGCCGATGTCGTGATCATCGGCGGTGGCATCCACGGCTGCTCGACGGCGCTGCATCTGGCACTGCGCGGCCTGAAGCCGATCCTGATCGAAAAGGACTATGCCGGACGCCACGCTTCGGGTGTGAACGCGGGCGGCGTGCGCCAGCTCGCGCGTGACATCCATGAGATCCCATTGTCGATCTCGTCGATGGACATCTGGGAACGCATCGAGGAGCTGGTCGGCGACGATTGCGGTTTCGAGAGCGAAGGCACCGTACTGGTCGCCGAGAACGAGACCGAGCTGGCGAGTTTTCGCGCGCGCGTCGAGGACCTCAATCTGCGTGGCTTCGCGCATGAGGAGATGATCGATGCTGCCGAGCTGCGCCGTCTCGTGCCGGCCGTGTCAGAGCATTGTCCCGGCGGCGTGGTTTCCCGCCGCGACGGCGCCGCCGATCCCTTCCGCACGACGCAGGCGTTCCGGCGTCGCGCGGTCGAGAAGGGCGCGGAGGTGATCGAGGGCGTGACCGTCACCGGCCTCGCGCGCGTCGGCGCCGACTGGCGGGTCGAGACGAGCGCGGGCGACTTCGAGGCGCCGAAGATCGTGAACGCGGCCGGCGCCTGGGCCGACCGCATCGCCGCCATGCTGGGCGAGCCGGTGCCGCTCGCCGTCGTGGCGCCGATGCTGATGGTGACCAGCCGGTTACCGGCCTTCATCAAGCCGGTCGTCATCCTTCGCGGTCGCAAGCTCTCCTTCAAGCAGCTCGGGAACGGCACCGTCGTGATCGGCGGTGGGCATCTGTCCACGCCCTACCGCGACAGCAACGAGACGGTGCTCGACTGGGAGAAGCTCGCGATCAGCGCCCGTACCGTATGGGAGCTGTTCCCGGCGATGCACGAGGCCACCATCGTGCGTGCCTGGGCCGGCATCGAAGCCTATATGCCCGATGGCATCCCCGTGGTCGGCAAGAGTTCGACCTCCGAGGGTGTGTTCCACCAGTTCGGCTTCTCGACGCATGGGTTCCAGCTCGGGCCGGGCACCGGCGCGATGATGGCGGAATTGGTGGCCACAGGCTCGACCAACACCCCGATCGACGGGCTCGGTATCGAGCGGTTCGCGAAGCGGCAGTAGAGGTCCCTCGCTGCGCTCGGGATGACAAGTTTTGGTGGAACGACGGAAGTGCGCCGGCGCACTACGGCGTGGACAACAATGTTGTCATCCCGAGCGCAGCGAGGGACCTTTAAC